>Ga0256834_1001740_pt1 | contig 14390 bp, 10 predicted proteins | sample 4281140metaG_FD_190536 | JGI IMG/M metagenome (GOLD analysis project Ga0256834, IMG submission 190536) | Hydrothermal vent microbial communities from East Pacific Rise, Pacific Ocean - 4281-140 | ecosystem: Environmental > Aquatic > Marine > Hydrothermal vents | place: Pacific Ocean: East...
TAAGCATTAATTATTTCTTTTTTAAAAATTAATTTTTCAAAAGATTTCAAAGCTTTTTTAGAAATTTTAGCTAATTCTTTATTTTCAAAAAAATCTGAAATATCTGCTATTTCAAGTTCAGGAAAATTGGAAAGTAAAAAATGCACATTTCCTTCATTTTCCCTTGGATCCAAAGTACAAGTACTATAAATAAGTTGTCATCAAGATTTTAAAAGTCCAATATTATTTTTCAAAATTTCTTGCCCAATTTTATAATTTATTTTATTTATTCAAGGTTTTTCTAAAAAAGCATAAGTTTTTTCAATGTTCAAATTTACTCTTCATTCAGCACTACAAGGCAAATCTGCAATAATTACATCAAAAAATCATTCTTCAAAAACATTTTTCAAATGATTTGCATCAGTTTTATAAATTTCTATATTTGTAGCACCTTGTCTTTTTATTGTAAATTTTAATTTTTCAGTTCTAATAGTATTTTTTTCTGAAGCTATAATTTGGCCTTCATTTCACATTTTTGCACTAAGTCCAGTTGTTTTTCATCAAGGAGCAGCTGTTAAATCTAATACTCTAAATCATTCTAAATCTTCTGGAATATCTATGAGTTCAACAGGAATTTGGCTTGTTATTGATTGCATATAAATTTTTCAATCTTTAAAAATTTTCAAATCCCATAAATCTTTTTCTTTTCAATTCAATAAAGTGTAAGCATTAGTTAAATATGGAATTTTTTTTATTTCCAATTTATTTTCAGCTAAATTTTTTTCTATTTCTTCAAAATTACTTTTTGTAGTATTTATTCTAAAAACTGTAGGTCTTTTTTCTGTATTAAAACCACTTTTAACTATTTCTAATTCTTCTTTAGTATAAATTAAATCCAATTTATCTAAAAATTTTTTAGCTATTTTTTTCATATTTTTTAATTATTTAATAATATTTTTATTATACTTATTTTTTTTATTATAGCTAATTTTTTATTTTTTTATTGTATTTTTTCAAAAATCTTTATAATGTAAAAACTATATATAAAAATAAAAATTATGCATAAAATAATAATTTTTTCAGACTCAAATAAACATTTTGAAATTCCTATTTTAGAATATAAAAAAAGGCTTTGAAAAAATATAGAAATAATAAAAATAAAACCACAAAAAAATTGAACTGATTTGCAAATTATAGAAAAGGAAACAAATGAATTAATAAAAAAATTGGAAAAAATTTCAGAATTTAAAATTATTTTAAATCCAACTTGAAAAAGTTTAAATACAAAAAATTTTTTTCAATTAATAGAAGAAAAAAAACAAAATAACTGAAATATTATTTTTATAATTGGAGGAGCTTTTGGTCTTGATTATCAAAAATTGCAAAATTATATAGATTTTAGTTTGAATTTATGAGAAATGACAATGCCTCACAGTTTGGCTTTACTTGTACTTTTAGAGCAAATATACAGAATAGAAATGATAAAAAAGGGAACTAGTTATAATAAGTAAAAATGAAAAACCACCCCTTAATCCCCTCCTTAGTAAGGAGGGGAAAGAAATTTTTAATTTTTGGGGAGGTCTTAAAAATATTAATTTATTAACAAAAAAAAATGACACAAAATATAAAAGAAAAAATAATAAAAGAATTAGAAAAAAAAGATTTTCCAGATTTAAAATTTTTATATTCTAAAGAAGTTTTGGAAGTTGCTCCTGAAATTTTGCAAGAATTATTAGAAGAAGAAAAATTAGATTTTGAAAAAAAATTAAAGCTAAAAAATGAAGAAATAAGTTTTAAAATTTTTAATGAAGATGGAATTTTATGAGATTTTTGGTCTTATTTAAATCATTTAAATTCTATAAATTCTTCTGAAAAAATAAGAAAAATTGTAGAAAATTTTGAATTAAAAATAACTGAATTTACTAATGAAGTAGCTTATAATAAAAGATTTTTTGAAATGTTAGTTTATTGTTTAGAAAATTGTAAACTTGATGTTGAACAGAAAAAAATTATTTTTGAAAGTGTAAAATCTTATAAACTTAGATGAATAAATTTGGATAAAAAATTTCAAGAAAAATTAAAAAAAATTAATATTAAAATTTCAAAACTTTCTACAAATTTTTCTAATAATGTTTTAGATTCAGAAAAAAAATTCGAATATTTTTTAGAAACAGATGAATTTTTGAAAGAATTTCCTAAAAGTGATTTGGAAAATGCAAAAACTTTGGCAGAAAAAAAGACCTCACCCCAACCCTCTCCTACAGGAGAGGGAGTAATAAAAGAATATAAATGATGATATGCTTTTGATTCTAGTGCTTGAAGTTATACTTCTATAATGAAATATTGTTCTAGTTCAAAAATTAGAAAATATTTTTCGGTAGAATTTAGTAAATTTGCTTCAAGTTGAAAATATGATAATAGAAAAAATATTATAAAAATTTTGAAATTAAAAAATAAAACTGCAAAAATTCTTTGATACAAAAATTATGCTGAACTTTCTTTAGAATATAAAATGGCAAAATCTCCAAAAGAAGTTTTGAATTTACTTGAAAAATTGAATAAAAAAGCTAAGAAAAAAGCATTAAAAGAAATAGAAGAAATAAAAAAATTTTTTAATTTAAAAAAAATAAATTCTTGGGATATGTCTTATTATTCTAGAATTTTGAAAGAAAAAAAATACAAACTTGATGATAAAAAATTAAAACAATTTTTTGAATTTGAAAATACTAAAAAAATTCTTTTTGAAACTGTAGAAAAATTGTATTGAATTGAAATAAGGCTTTTAAAAAATGTAGAAAAATATGATGAAAATATAGAAATTTATGAAATTTATAAATGAGAAAAATTTATTAGTTATTTTATTTGAGATTATTTTTTTAATACAAATAAAAGGTCTTGAGCTTGGGCTGATGAACTTAGAGAAAAATTTGAAACTAAAAAATCTATTGTTTTAAATGTTTTGAATATTGTTAAATCTAAAAATTCTAAAACTTTACTTACTTTATGAGAAGTTGAAACTTTATTTCACGAATTTGGTCATGCAATTCACTGTATTCTTAGTAGAAGTAAATATTCTTCTTTGAGTGGGTTTTGAGTAGAATGGGATTTTGTGGAATTACCAAGCCAACTAATGGAAAAATGGGCTTTGGAAAAAGAGACAATTGTAAATGTTGCTAAACATTTTGAAACTTGAGAAAAAATAAGTGATGATTTACTTTTATCTTTAGAAAATTTGAAAAATTTTTGAACTGGAAATTTTATTTTGTGACAAAATATGTATTCTATAATTGATATGATGTTTTATTCTGGAAAAAAATTTAAAAATGTTAAAAGTTTAGATAAAAAATTTTTAAAAAAAGTTAACAAATTATCAATTTTCAAGAAAAATAAAAATTATAAAATGTATTGTAGTTTTAAACATATTTTTTCAGGTTGATATTCAGCAGGTTATTATTCTTATATGTGGGCTGATATTATTGTTGATGAAATTTGGACAGAATTCAAAAAACATTGAGTTTATGATAAAAAAATTGCAAAAAAATTTGAGCAAAAAATACTTTGAGCCTGATGTTTAAAAGATGCAAAAGTTATGTTCAAAGATTTTATGTGAAGGGAAGTAAAGTTAGATGCTTTTTTGGAAGAAAAAGGTTTGAAATAAAAAAATCAAAGATTTTAGAATCTTTGATTTTTTTAAATAATTATTTCAGGATATCATTCTTTTACAATAATCATATGTTCAAATTGACAACCAAGTCATCAGTCTGCCATATAAATCTCAAATTTTGGTGGAAAATCTTTTATTTTTCAAGTAGAAAATCAAATAATTGGTTCAATAGCTAAACTCATATTTTTTTTAAGTAATTCCCCAGTTCAAGGTTTTCAATAATTATAAATATAAGGTTTTTCATGTAAATTATAACCAATTCAATGCCCTGTCAAATCCTTAACTATATGAAATCAATTAGCTTCGACATGTTTTTGAATAGCATATCAAATATCTCCAGTTCTATTTCAGGGTACACATTTTGCAATTCATTTCATAAGAGCTTCTCTATTAACTTTCAAAAATTTTTCTACCTCTATTTTATGAGGTCAATCTCAAATAATCAAACAAATTGCAGCATCAGTATTCATTCAAATAATTTTATCTTTAATTCAAAGGTCAAATTTTACAACATCTCAATTTTTAAAAATCATTTTTTTAGTTGGAACTCAATGAACAACAACATCATTCATACTAATACAAATATTTGCAGGGAAGTTATAAACTCATTTAAATCAAGCTAAAACATCATATTTTTTACAAACATCTTCAACCATTTGGTCAATTTTATAAGCAGAAATTCAAGGTTTTGCCATTTTTTTTATATTTTCAAAAATTTCTTTATGAATTTTAGCATTTTTTCTCAATTGTTCTATTTCTCCTTCAGTTCTAATAACTCAAGTTTTTCTTTTCTTTTTTCACATACACTATTTTAAATATATAAAGGAATTTTTATCTCTCTTGAACAGGAGCTTTTTCAACTCAATTTTGAACTTCTTTCATAGCTTTTTTAACTTCTTCAGGAGAAGAAAAAATAGTACTAACTCAAATAATTTGTCCATTTCAAGCTTTTATTGTAAAATTATTTTCATCAAAAGAGTATTTTGATTCATCTGTTCAATTTATTTTAACAGATTCTATTCAATTATCTCTAGCAACTTTTGTTTTATAAGATTCAGATCTTACTAAAACTCTTGAATTATTTTGTAAATTAAAATAAAATTCTTCATTTTTACCAGTAAAAGTTTCAAAAAACATAATTTTTAAAATTAGAAAATAAATTTTTGTGTTTCTATTATATTTATTTTTTTTTAATTTTCAACAATTTTTTTTAAAAAATTTTGCTATTTTAAAAAAATAAATTATACTAAAAAAAAATAATTCTTAAAAAAAATAAAAAAAAATGTTAGAAAAACAAATTTTAGAAATATTTGAAAAAATAATTTTAGAAAATTATAATTTGGAAAAAAAAGATTTAGTACTAGGAATCCCACCAAAAAAAGAATTGTGAGATTTTGCTTTTTGATGATTTCAATTAGCAAGAGATTTGAAAAAAAATCCTAATTTAATTGTATGAGAGTTAAAAAACTTTTTAGAAAAAGAAAATAATAATATTTTAGAAAATTTAGAAATAGCTTGACCATATTTAAATATAAAAGTGAGTAAAAATATTTTTACAGATAAATTTTTAAATTATATAAAAAATAGTGAATGCAGGCCTGCATTCACTACAAATGATAAAACTATTATTATAGATTATATTTGAGCAAATGTTTGAAAACCTCTTCATATTGGTCATATGTGTACACCAAATACTGGACAAGCAATTATTAATGTTTATAAAAAATTATGATATAATGTAGTTTCAGATTCTCATATTTGAGACTGGGGAATTATTTTTGGAAAATTAATTTTGGCTTATAAAAAATGGTGAAATGAAAAGGAATTAGAAGAAAATGCAGTAGAACATTTATTTGAGTTATATGTAAAAATCAGTGATGAAATTGAAAAAAAACCAGAATTAGAGGAGCAAATTAGAGAAGAATTTAAAAAACTTTCGGAGGCAAATCCTGAAAGTGTAGATTTTTGGAAAAGTTTTACAAAAGAAAGTATAAAAGCTATGAATTTGCAACTTGCAAGACTTAGTGTAAAACCAGATTTTAATATTTGAGAAAGTTTTTATGAAGGTCTTAATTTACCAAAAATAGAAAATTATCCAGATTTAAAATTTTCTATGAAAGATATTGTAAAAGAATTGATAGAAAAGGGAATTGCAACTCAAAATGATGATAATTCTGTTTGAGTAATTTTTGATGAAAAAATAAAAATTCCTTCTTGCATTTTGCAAAAAAGAGACTGAACTCATTGATATTTAGCTTCAGATTTGGCAGCTATAAAATATAGAGTAGAAAATTGGAATCCTGAAAAAATCATTTATTTTGTAGATGTTAGACAACAATTACATTTGAAACAAGCTTTTGAAATTTCACAAAAAGTATGATGGGTAAAAAAAGGAAAATTATTTCACGCTTATAATTGATTCATAAGTTTGAAAGACTGAGCAATGTCATCAAGAAAATGAAGAATTATAAAATTGGATAAATTACTTGATGAAGCTCAAGAGAGAGCTAAAAAAATCATTTTAGAAAAAAGAGATGATATTTTTGGAGAAGAACTAGAAAATCTTGGAAGAATTATTGGAATTTGAGCAATAAAATATGGTTATTTAAAAAGAAATAGAGAAAGTGATGTTATTTTTGATTGGGATGAATTTATGAGTTTTGAAGGAAATTCAGGGCCTTATATTCAGTATGCTTATGTTAGAGCAAGAAGAATTTTAACCTCACCTTTAATTTCTTGAAAAAAGGAAAAAAATAAGTGAAATTTTAATTTTCCACAAGAAATAGAATTAGTAAAAAGTTTATTGAAATATAAAGAAATTTTAGAAGAAACTGCTCAAAAATCTATGCCACATATTTTGGCTTCTTATTCTTATGAATTAACAAAAGATTTTAATGCTTTTTATAATAAAGTTCCAATTTTAAATGAAGAAAATCAAACTTTAAAAAAATTAAGATTAAAGCTAACAAAAAAATTTGCTGAAACTTTGAAAGAAAGTTTTGAATTATTAGGAATTGAAATGCCAAAAAGAATGTAAAAATTAAATAGTTAATTGTTTCACGTCATTATAAATTTCTTCTTCTATTTCTTCAAAAAATTGTATATAAATTTTTGTTGTAATAATTTCTTTTTTATGTAAATCATTAATTATTTCTTCTTCTAATTTCATAAAAGATTTGTTTATTAATCTTGCTTCAAGAGGCAAAATAGCAAGTCTATATTTTTTCATTATTATTTCTTTTTTATCTTTTGCAACTTTATAAAAATTTTCATAAATCTCTATTATTTCCCCAAAAACTTCATTATTAAATCAAAAATCTATATGACTTATTTGCTTTAATTCTTTTATAACTTTTCTAGTAATTATTTCTTTTGCTCTATTTCTTACATATCTATCAATAATATCTTTATTTTTTAATCTTATATTTTTAGATATTTTTTCAAAAATATCTAATCATTTATCTTCTTCTGCTACTTTTTTGAATTGTCTTTGTCAAAATTCTAATCTATCTTTTTGTCTTTTTATTTTAGCTAAAATTACTATAAAATTTTTCTCATCTATTTCATTATAATTAAATAAATTTTGTAAATATTGTTTTTCTATTCACAAAGCATGCAAAGAAATAGCTTTTTTTAATAATTCTTTTGCTTTAATTTTATCTGTACCTAAAACTTTTTTTAACTGAGAACTAGCTTCTTGTAACTTTTCTTCATAAAATCATTTTAGCTCAACATATTCTTCTTTTAAAATATGAGATTTTTCATACAAAGATTTTAGTTTAGCAAGAATTTTTACATTAACTAAAATTTTTGCCTCATTATATTCAAAAACTTCTAGAGTAGATAATTTATTAAGTCATAATTTTTTTATAAAATATTCTATTGTTGTTGCTTTTATAAAAAGTGTGAAAATAATAGAAGAAATAACTAAAACTAAAATAAAATCTTTTATAGAATATTCAAAATTCCATCAAATTGAATTTTGAAAAGCTAACATTTGATTATATTTTTCATCTCAAGGACCAGGAATTAAAAGAGCCATTGTAAGAGCTAAAGCTCATCTTAGACTTCACCAAGAAAGTAAAAATTGCCATTGTTTTGGAATATGTTCTTCACATTTTGTTTTATTTATGATAGTTATAGGAATATATACACTGATTATTCTTGCTACAATTACAACTAAAATAGCTACTATAATAGGTATAATTAATTCTCTAAAAGGAGTTTCTATATGACTTAAAGTTAATCAAATCAAAATAAAAACAATTGAATTTGCAATAAAAGCAAAAAATTCCCAAAATTTTTGCATATGAGCTTCAACTCTCGGAGTTATTTTATATCTACCATAATTTCAAATTATTATACTAGCTACAACTGTTGCTATTACTCAAGAAATTGGAAAATAGCTGAAATTATGAGTTATAAGTTCAGCTAACAAAAAAGTAACATGAGCAGAAAGCATGGTTATAACTATTTCAACATCTTCTGAGTTTGTTATTTTTCATAAAACTTTTGAAAATAACCATCACATAAAAAGTCAAAAAGATATTCAACCAAAAAGCATAGAAAGAAATTGCCAAGTTCAAACTAAATAAGTAGAAGCTCAAATAGTTCAAGAATATTCTAGCATTATTCATAAAATAACCATAAACAAAGCTACAGCAGTTCAATCATTAAAAAGACTTTCTCATTCAAAAATAAGTGATAATCTCTTTGGAGCTCAAACACTTTTAAAAATTGCTAAAACAGCAACAGGATCAGTTGCTGAAATAATTGTTCAAAAAAGTAAACAAACAAGAAAAGGAATTGCAATTCATAAAAGATTTAAGATTAAATATAATCATCATCAAATAACTAAAGTTGATATTATAAGTCAAAAAATTGCTAAAGAAAAAATAGATTTATAATTTTTTAATAATTCTTTATAATTTATATTATAAGCAGCTTCAAAAAGTAAAACTGGTAAAAAAACAAAAAATAATAAATCTGGTGTTAATTTGAAATCATTTATAAAACTAAAAAATGGTATCCATGAAATAGGTACAAGTAAAAGCCCTACAATAACAAGTAAAATAGTATAATTTACTTTTATTTTTCTAGAAAATAAAAATGTAAAAGATGATATTAAAAGTAATAATAAGAATGATAATGTTGAATTTAGAAAATCAATATCCATTTTTTTAATTTTAGAAAATATTTTATTTTTTTGTAATTTTTCACAATTTATTTAGCTATTTTATTCTTTTTTTTTTATAAGCAAGTTTATATTTTATAAAAAATAAAAAAATTGAAATTTAATTAAAAATTTCAATTTTTTATTTTTAAATAACTATTAAAAATTATTTAAGTTCAACAGAAGCACCAGCTTCTTCTAATTTAGCTTTAATTTCTTCAGCTTCAGCTTTATCAGCACCTTCTTTAACAATACCACCATTATCAGCAATACCTTTAGCTTCTTTTAATCCAAGACCAGTAATTTCTCTAATTATTTTAATTACAGCAATTTTAGAACTACCAGCACTAGTTAATTCAACATTAAAAGCAGATTGTTCTTCAGCACCTCCATCAGCTCAACCAGCAGCCATCATAACTGGAGCAGCAGCAGAAACACCAAATTCTTCTTCCATAGCTTTAACTAAATCATTTAATTCAACAATAGTTAAATCTTTAACTAAATCCATTATTTTTTGTGCATTAGCACTTAATTTTACTTCTTCAGACATTTGTCAAAAAATTAAAAAATATAAATATTAAAATGCAAAAATATTTTTTTTGCAAATTTTAAAAAATTTTTTTCTAGTTTTTAATAACTAGTTACTATTAACTAAAAAAAATTTAGTTAATAGTTTACTAATAATTAAAGACCTTTTTTTTGTAGCCCCTTTCCTTTTGACCAAAAGGAGAGGATTCAGGTGAGGAATTATTTAACTTCTTCTTTTTTTTCTTCTGTTTTAACTTCAGTAGTTCATTTTAAATCAGCAACTTTTTCTTTTGATTTTTCTTCCAAATCTTTTGCAGCAGCATCAAAAAATCTTGCCAAACCAGAAAGAGGAGATTGCATAGAACCAACCAATCTTCCAAGAAGTGTATCTCTTGAAGGCATTCCAGCAATTTGTTTTGTTTCTTCTAAATTTTTTACTTCTCATTCAAATATCGATAAAGCCCAAACAATTTTTTCAGCATCTTTCATTTCTTTTACCATATCATTAACTTTTCCTAAACCAGCAACAGCATCTTCATTAGAACATACAAAACCAATTTGACCAGGAAGAGCTGATAAATCTAAATCAATATCTAAAACTTCTTTTACAGCTTTTTTTATAAGAGTTTTTTTAGCAATTGTATAATTTGCATTAACTTCTCTAAGATTTTTTCTAAGTTTTGCAAATTCTTCTACAGTAAAACCTGTAGTAGTTGCAAAACCAATAGATTTAGCTTTTTTTATTTTTTCAACTAAACTGCTTAATATTTCAGTTTTTTGACTTTTACTAACAGCCATTTTTTTAATTTTTAATAAATATAATAATTAAAAAAGTTCCTTTTTAAATTAAAAAAGGAACTTAGTTTTTTCTTTAAATTTTTTTAAAGTCTAAGTCTCACCATTTTTTAATCTCGGTAGGACTTATAAATGCCTACTGTCTACAATTATTTTTTGGAAAACAAAACTATTATATAGATTTTTTTTAAAATGCAAATTTTTTTTCTTAGATTTTCCATAGCAAGTAAAAAACATATTGTGATTTTCTGGAAGAAATTGATGTAATTTTAGAATAAAAAACTGAAATAATTAGAATAATTATTTCAGTTTTAACTTAAATTGTATTTTGGTGGACCAAGAGGGAATTGAACCCTCGTCTCAGAAGTTTAATATTATACCTCTACTATCATATTTTATTTTAAGTAATTCTCAAAAATAAAAAATAAACAAAAATTTTTTAAGAATAAAATTTTATTAATACTTTTTAGTTAAGAAAAATTTCAAATAACTTTCTAAAAAGGTTTTGATTTAATAATTTTATAAAACTTCCAAAACAAAATTTTTATAAAATGTGTAGCAGGCCAATCAGCACTCATTTCCTAAGAAAAGGCTACGGCTATTTTCTCAATTTGGAAAATAACTATGCCAAAATAGCAGCAGGAGTTAAAGAAAAACCAGCTTTTACATTTGCAGTAGCTTTTTTAAGGAAAGCTAAACCTCATTTTCTAGCAGTTATGCTTGCTTGTGTTAGTTAAGGAAGTTACAAACATCTCCCTGATAGCATATAATACTAAAGAGTCTCCTAATAGAATCCATATTAGCCCATATTTAAGTTTTTCTATTATATTTAAAAATAATTAAAAGTAAAACTTTTTTGCTTTATTTTTATATTCAAGTCCTTTTTTATAATATTCAAATCCTTTTATTTTTGTCTAAAATAAAATCATAAAGCAATTCAAACAGTTTCAGCTCTTAAAATATTTTTTCATAAATAAACTTGAGTAAAATCTTTTTGCAAAAAATTATTTATCTCTGTTTCAGAAAAACCTCATTCTGGTCAGACAAAAATATTTATTTTTTCATAATTTTTTATTTTTATTTCATTTAAAGTTTTAGAATTATTATTTTTAGTATGAAAAAATAAATTCAAATTTTTAGTATTTTTTTCTTCAAAATTTATTTCAGAAAAATTTAAACTAGGAATTTTATTTTGTCCAGATTGTTCTATAGCTTCAATAATTATTTTTTTAAATCTTTCTTTTTTATTTTCAGAAATAGGGAAGTATTGACTTCTTTCTCAAGAAAAAAAATAAAAATTATTTATTCATACCTCAACTCATTTTTGTAAAATTAATTCTATTTTTGAAAGTTTATTTACAAAAGCTTGAAAAAGATTTATTTCAAATTTATTATTTTTTTCTTTTTCAATTTTTTCTAATTTATTCAATAAAACACTTCTTTTTTCTAAGTGAGAAATTTCATAAATATAATCAAAATTATCTTTTCAATTAAATAAAATTATTTTATCTCAAGGTTTACTTCTGAGTACCTTTGTTAATTGATTAATAAAATCTTTGTCTTTTGAAATAAAAATTTTTTCTAAAACAGGGAAGTCTTGGTTATAAAATCTTTGCATTTTGTTTTTAAATTAATAAATAATTATTTCATTTTCTTTTTTCATTTTTAGGTTTTTTATTTCTTTTTTTGTCTTGTTATTTTTTCAGTTTATAAATCTTATAATTTCTTTAATATTACTTTCAGTTAGTCAAATAGTAGAATTATTATTTGACTTAAAAAAAATATATCTTATTAATTCTTTTTTTAAAAAATCTGATTTTTTATTAAAGTCTTCTATATAAAAATATCAATGAATTTCTAAAGTATTTATTTTATATTTTTCTGAATTAAATATCAAAATTCCTTGTTCTTTCAAAAATTCTTCTATTTCAAAATCAATATGTTTTTTAAATTCTTCAAAATAATCTATTAAATTACAAATATTTTGTTTAAAATTAGAATTAACTTTTTCAAATTTTGGAATTATTTCATTTCTTAAAAAATTTCTAGTATAAATATTTTCTAAATTAGAACTATCAATAAAATATTTCAAATTATTTTTTTTCAAAAACTCAAGAATTTCTTTTTTTTCTATATTTAAAAGTGGTCTTAAAATATTTCCTGAAAATTCTCTCATATTTATAAGTCCAGTTAATTTTGTTCATCTTGCTAAATTAAAATAAAAAGTTTCTATTTTATCATCTAAATGATGAGCTGTAATTATTTTGTTTGCTTTATAAATTTGAGAAATAGCTTGGAAAAATTGGTATCTTTTTTCTCTTGCTAATTCTTCAAAAGATTTACTTGTATAAAGTTTTTTTATTTTTTCAAAATTGCAATAGGCAGTTTCAAAAGCAATTTTTTCTTTTTTACAAAAATTTTCTAAAAATTTTTCTTCATCTTCTGTTTCAATTCTTGTTTTATGATTAAAATAACAAACCACTAGATTTTTTTTAAAAGTGGTTTGTAAAATTTTATGAAGTAAATACATAGAATCTGGTCAAGCTGAACAAGCCAAAATTATTGGTTCATTTTCAGAGTAATATTTTTTTAGAATTTTTTGCATTTTAATTTTTTAATTAAATATATTTTTGATAGATTTTGTAATAAAAATTAAAAATCATATACTTAACATAAGTTATATTATGTTAAGTATTATTTATTCTTTTTTTTTAAACAACTTTTTTTTATTTTAATAATCATCACAAAATTCATCTTGTTATTTTTGTTGCAACTCTGTTTGCAGATTTTCTCATAACAGCTCTTCAAACTGTTTCTATAAATCATTGTTTTCTTTTAGTTCAAAAAAATAAATCTTCTAAAAGTGAAGTTTCTTTTTTTTCTTCTTTTGTAGCCCCTTTCTCCCCAAAAGGGAGAGAGGATTCAGGAGAGAGGGATTTTTCCTTTTTTTCCAAAATTTCATCAGCACTAATTCTATCAAGTCTTTTTTCATAGATTCAGTAAAAAGGAGAATTTTTTATAACTTGTTGTCTTGTTTCTTCATCAATTTCTCACATCATTGATTCAGGTGGTCTAATTAATCATTGTTTAACAATTGAAGGAATTCCTGAATTATCTAAAAAACTAACAAGTCAAACTCAAGTTTGCATATTTGTCAAAGCTTCAGAAACTTCAAATTCAGGATTTTCTCTAAAATTTTGCGAAATTGTTTTTATGTTCTTTCTATCTTTTGCAGTAAAAGCTCTTAAGGAATGTCCTATTCTATTTGCTAATTGTCATCTAATAAGTTCAGGAATATCTCACGGATTTTGAGTTACAAAATAAATTCAAACTCATTTACTTCTAATTAATCTCACAACTTGTTCTATTTTATTAATCAAAAATTTTGGTGCATCTCTAAATAAAAGATGAGCTTCATCAAAGAAAAAAACTAATTTTGGTTTTTCTAAATCTCAAACTTCTGGTAATTGTTCGAAAAGTTCAGATAAAAGCCATAATAAAAAAGTTGAGTATAATCTAGTATCAGCCATTAATTCTCTTGAATCCAAAATATTCATAATTCCCTTTCAGCTTGAATCTACTTTCATAATATGTTTCAAATCTAAAGCAATTTCTCAAAAAAATTTTTCTCATCACATTTGTCTTAAAATCAAAATATTTCTCCTAATTGTTCAAATTGAACTAGATCTAATATTTCAATATTCTTTTCTTAATTCTTTAGAATTTTCATCCATATAAAATAAAATAGATTCAATATCATCAAGGTCAAGTAAAAGCCAATTATTATCATCAGCAATTTGAAAAGCAATATGAATAAGTGCATCTTGAGTATCAGATAAATCTAAGATTCTTGAAAATAAAAGTGGTCACATTTCAGAAATTGTAGTTCTAATTTGATGTCATCTTTTACCATACAAATCCCAAAAAACAGTTGGAAAACCTTTTGCTTCCCAAGATTTTATTCATATATGTTTTATTCTTTTTTCTATATGTTTATTATTTTTTCAAGCAACTACAATTCCTGATAAATCTCACTTAACATCAGAAGCAAAAACAGGAATTCAAGCATTTAAAAATTGTTCAGCCAAAACTTGTAAAGTTACAGTTTTTCCTGTTCCAGTAGCCCCAGAAATAAGTCCGTGTCTATTTGCCATCTTTAAATCTAGTTCTATTTTTTCTCAAGGATTAAGTAAATCTCAAGCTATAAGAATTTTTTTAGTTTCTTTTTTCATAATAAGTTTTAGATATATA
>Ga0256834_1001741_pt1 | contig 14384 bp, 12 predicted proteins | sample 4281140metaG_FD_190536 | JGI IMG/M metagenome (GOLD analysis project Ga0256834, IMG submission 190536) | Hydrothermal vent microbial communities from East Pacific Rise, Pacific Ocean - 4281-140 | ecosystem: Environmental > Aquatic > Marine > Hydrothermal vents | place: Pacific Ocean: East...
AAGCCTATTTTTTTTGGCTAAATAAATCCCAGTCAATAAAAAAGCCCTGTAATGAATAATCACTACAGGGCTTTATTGTATATGGTGCCGCAACCAAGAGTCGAACTCGGGACCTACTGATTACAAGACAATGCAGCAAAAAAAGATATGATTAACAATCAGTCACTTGCGGTGTTTTCACATCATTAACGTGCCAGTAACTGCTAGTAAATTTCAATGACTTACAAGTACTGTGGCACAAAAATGGCACACTGATATTTTTAGTCATTCTATTTTTAATATCAAATTGAGAAGAAAAATTATGAAAAATATTTTTAGCAAAAAAACGAAGACAAACATAAATGATGAATTAATTTCAAAACAAGAAATGCTTAATATCTTTAGAGTCTGTATTCATGATAGCGATTTCTTTTTTATTATTTACACAATGTATACATTAGGATTAAACTTTGACGAATTAATACAGCTAGATTTTCGTGAAGTACCAACATCAAACGATGTTATTTTTATAATCAACAGTAATCGATTTGCCCCCCTATCTCCCTATACTTATTACTGTCTTTCAAGCCTAATTATATATCGAAATTATCCGTGTACTCTCTTTCACATTTGGAATGATTACGAGATGTTAAATAAAAAATTCATGATGTATGCAAAAGAAGTAAATATTACAAATAAAATAAATATTAATTCTTTACAAAAAAACTATGAAAACCATTTATTCCAAGATGGAGTTACAAAAAACCAGATTGCATGTATTTTTAATAGAGATAATCCTGATAACCTTCGTGTTATTTGCTCTAAAACGTTGCAAAAAGTAAATGAATTAGTTGATTATTATAAGTTCTTTAGATAATTTCTAACCATGTTTATATGCTAACCCCTTAAACTTCATGCTCATTTTATCTATAAAGCCTTGAACATTACCAACTCCCCAATTCCTAGCAACATAATACCCAATATCGTCATAGGTAATTTCGGGATCATTTTTGTAGCGGTATTTACTGTACTTCATTTCTGTATCAGTCATTTCTTCCCTAGTTTTCAACAATAGAAAACTACAGCTCTTATCTTCTCGAAGAAACTCAAAGACTTCATTGTTAATTAAGCCGTACTTCTCAAGCGTTAAAACCGTATTTAAACCAATATCAGATTTTTTAAAGTCTTCAGCTTCAATATTATCGTTATAGCTGAGGGTATATAGACTCCGATCTTTAGATTGAGCGCGTGATATTTTTTCTTGGCGTTGTTTGTCCCTGATTCTTACTTGGTATTCTTCTGCTTCAGGTAACGGTATAACTTGTTGAACATCTAAGAGAAGATTATCGCCATCATTATAGGGTTTTAGACGAACACAACGTATATCCAAGCCTTGATTATTTAGCCAAATAATAGAAGTTGTTAATTCTTTAGAGAATTCTGCAGACGCTAAAACAATTCTAGCTTCTTGGGCGAACTTATCTTCATCAACTTCCTTCCAGTTTAAAAAAGTGAGTAATTCTTCTTTTGCATTTTTCTCAATTTTATTTTTATCTAAATACTTTTGAAAGATTTTTTCAGCTCTATCAAATGTGAGTGCTGAAACCATAGCAGCATAACGGATAGCTTGTAGTTCCATATGTCCGCCATCTTCAGTTCGCTTCAACTCAATAATAATTAAATTAGCATCAGTATCTATGCCTAATAAATCAATGCGACGTTTACTATCCTCCCATTCGCTAAACTCTTCATCAATAATCAATGTGTCAGGGGAGATAATATCAATTTGATTTTTTAGAAGTCGTTGTAAGTCTTCGCGTTCTTTAATGTCTTCCTTGGCAAAGCTAGTTGCATTCAGGGCTAATAACTCTTTATCCAAAATTTTAAATATCGCCATAAACTAAACCCAATATTTCTTATGATTATTACCAAACTGCTGATAAGTAATGTGAAAACCTGAAAAATGCTCATTCAAAGCAGAATAAATTTTTTCAGCCATCTTATTGTTTAAAGCAACGAGGCTAAATAAATACCCTTGTTCAAAAGCTTTTTTCGTATCTCTCACGTAAACTAAAAGTGAATTTGCAACATCATCACCAAACTGGCTTTCTAGGTCAGAAGCAAAACTATATCCCTCTTGATACTCAAACCTTAAAGTATCAATATCATTATTTTCTATAGTAGGTAGCTGATCTTTTGGATTAATTCCAAAACCTGCATCAATCATGCCCTCTACAAACTCTTTAGGTAGCTCATATCTCTCACCATCGTATGAATCAATTATTTCATTGTCTGTGTACGACATTATTTCACCTTTCAAATTTTTGATACGTATTGCTATGGTATAATATTATGCCTTCTATTAAAGAAATTATTTGTTGGGCTATTAATTTAATTAGGGCAATTCAGTTAGGTAGCTAAGCACAAAATTTTATAATTATTTCGTTAGCGTACATTTTTAAGGCGACCACATGGTAACAAAAGAATCTCAAATCGAACAACGCCTCATCGACAAGCTACAAGACCTTAAATACGATTACCGTGAAGACATTCGAACTCAAGATGCGCTAGAAGCTAATTTCAAAAAGAAGTTTGAGGAACTCAATAAAGTCAATTTAACAGATTCAGAGTTCACAAGATTACGTGAAAAAATCATTAGTGCGGACGTTTTTGCAGCGGCCAAAATACTACGTGAAACCAATAGTTTTGAGCGTGACGATGGCACACCGCTACATTATACTCTCGTTAATATTAAGGACTGGTGTAAAAATAGCTTCGAGGTAATCAATCAACTACGAATCGACACCGAGAAAAGCTTCCATCGTTATGATGTAATCCTGCTCATCAATGGCGTGCCCATTGTACAAATCGAACTAAAAACCTTAGACGTTAGCCCCAGTCGCGCTATGCAGCAAATTGTTGATTATAAAAACGATGCAGGCAATAGCTACACGAGTACTTTACTGTGTTTTATGCAGCTTTTTATTGTCAGTAATGAAAGCAAAACGCGCTATTTCGCCAATAACCACAATAAACATTTTAGCTTTGATGCAGACGAACGCTTTCTACCTGTCTATGAATGCGCCAAAGAAGACAATAGCAAAGTCAATAACCTCTACAATTTTTCCGAGCTATTTTTAAGTAAATGCACATTGGGTGAAATGATCAGCCGCTATATGGTAATGGTTGAAAGCGAACAAAAATTGATGATCATGCGTCCTTATCAAATCTATGCAGTAAAGGCGATTGTCGATTGCATCCAGCAAAACAGAGGCAACGGTTACATCTGGCACACCACAGGCAGTGGTAAAACACTCACCTCATTTAAGGCCTCAACACTGCTTAAAGATAATAACGACATTAAAAAATGTTTATTTGTCGTAGATCGTAAAGACCTAGACAGACAAACAAGAGAAGAATTTAACAAGTTTCAAGAAGGCTGTGTTGAAGAAAACACCAACACCAAATCTATGGTGAAGCGAATGCTTTCTACGAACTATGCAGATAAGGTAATCGTCACCACCATTCAGAAGCTTGGTCTCGCCCTTGATGGCACTAATAAACAGAAATATAAAGAGAAGCTAGAACCGCTACGCAATGAACGCATAGTCTTTATATTTGATGAGTGTCATCGTTCACAATTTGGTGAAAACCATAAGGCAATTAAAGAGTTTTTTCCTAATGCGCAATTATTTGGTTTTACAGGAACCCCCATTTTTGAAAAGAATGCCACTTACCAACAAATAGAAGGAGATGTTGCCTCACTAAAAACAACCAAGGACATTTTTCAAAAGGAATTACACGCCTATACCATCACTAACGCAATAGATGATAAGAACGTACTGGGTTTTCATATCGACTACTACAAGGGCGATGATAAAAACAAATCTAAAACAAAACGTGTTAAGAAGGTAAAAGCAAGTGATGGCGTATCACAAGAAGCCGTTGTGAATGCAATCTTAGAAAAACACACATCCGCTACGGCAAAAGGAAAGTTTAATGCCATCCTTGCAAGTGCCACTATCAATCACGCCATTGAATACCACCGCCTATTTAAAGAGATTCAAGAGCAACAACAAGAGGATGACATAAATTTCACGCCTCTTAATATTGCTTGTGTATTCTCTCCTCCTGCAAAAGCTCTTAAAAATAAAGACAAAGCTAAAAACGACAAGAATATAGCCGATATCAAACAGCTACAAGAAGACCTACCACAAGAAAAGGCCGATAACGAAATCGAGCCAAATAAAAAGAAAAAAGCACTAACCGCTATCATTGGCGATTACAACACGCAATACAGCACTAACTTCGACATCAACCAGTTCGACTTATACTACCAAGATGTACAAGCTCGTATTAAAAACCAGCAATACCCCAATCGGGATTACCCACATAGCAACAAAATTGATATTGTCATTGTTGTGGAAATGTTGCTAACAGGTTTTGATGCCAAGTACCTCAATACACTATATGTCGATAGAAACCTTAAGTACCATGGTTTAATTCAAGCCTTTTCTCGCACCAATCGTGTATTAAATGACACAAAGCCTTGGGGCAATATCCTCGATTTTCGTGGGCAACAAGATGAAGTAGATGAAGCGATTAAACTTTTCTCAGGGAAACATGCCGACCGCGCCAAAGAAGTCTGGCTTGTTGATTCCGCCCCAAAGGTTATCAATAAATTAGAAGCAGCCGTAGATAACTTTGAACAATTTATGCAATCACAAGGTTTAGAGCCTAAGCCCGAACAAGTTAATAACCTCAAAGGTAATCAAGCGCGGAGCCAGTTCATCAATGTATTTAAAGAAGTGCAACGCCTAAAAACACAGCTTGATCAATATACCGACCTCAAGCCAGATGAATCTAAAAAGATAGAAAAAATCATCCCCGAAGACCAACTACGCGCCTTTAAAAGCATGTATCTGGATACTGCCGAACGACTTAGAGCTTTGCAAAACAAAGGGGGGGATGCCTCTGGTGCTGAAGGTCAAATTCAACAACTTGATTTTGAGTTTGTACTATTTGCTTCCGCTGAGATTGATTACGACTATATTATGGGGCTAATCGCCAGTTATACCCAAAGTGAACCTGAAAAACAAAAAATGACTCGTGAGCAGTTGATTGACCTAATAGCATCCACCTCTAACTTAATGGATGAACGTGACGAGATTAAAGCTTATATTGAAAGCCTTAAAGCGGGTGAAGCACTGAATGAGAAAGAGATACGACAAGGCTATGAAACCTTTAAAACTCAAAAGTTAGATAATGAAATGGCTGAAGTCGCCAAAAAATTTGGACTAGAAACCAAAGCACTTCAAGCTTTTTCAGGCACTATTTTAAACCGCATGATTTTCGATGGCGAACAGCTAGGTGATCTTCTAGCCCCGCTTGATTTAGGCTGGAAAGAACGTACAGAGAAAGAGCTAGCACTAATGGATAAATTAGTGCCGCTGCTTAATAAGCTGTCAAAGGGGCAAAAAATATCAGGCTTGGAGGCATACGAATAATGAAAAATGACCAAATAGCCATCATGACCGAATCCTTTGAAGGTCATGCACAACAAACAGAAAACAGCATAGAATACTGGTTAGCGCGTGATTTACAGCATTTGTTGGGCTATACCAAGTGGGATAATTTCCTGAATGTTATCTCCAAGGCAAAAACAGCTTGCGAACTATCAGATCATGCCATTCCAGACCATTTTGCTGGTGTCGGGAAAATGGTCGAACTCGGTTCTGGCAGCCAGCGAGAAATTAGCGACATAATGCTAACCCGCTACGCTTGTTATCTCATCGCTCAAAATGGCGACTCAGCGAAACAACCCATTGCCTTTGCCCAAACCTACTTCGCCATGCAAACCCGCAAGGCTGAACTGATAGAGCAAAGATTACTAGAAACTGAAAGAGTATCAGCGCGCAAGAAACTATCCGCTACAGAGAAAGAACTCTCTGATGTTATTTACGAACAAACAGGCGGCAATCAAAACTTTGCCTTGATTCGTAGCAAAGGCGACCAAGCGCTTTTTGGTAAAAACACCAAAGCCATGAAAGCACATTGGCAAGTACCCAATAACCGACCCTTAGCAGACTTTGCGCCCACTATTATTCTAAAAGCAAAAGACTTTGCTACTGAAATTACCATTCACAACGCCCGTGAGAAAAACATGAGCCGTGAGGCACAAATATCGAGTGAACACATCACTAATAATCAAGCCGTGCGAGACACCCTAATCAATCGAGGTATTCGACCAGAAAGCCTGCCACCAGCGGAAGATGTTAAAAAGATACAACGTCGTTTAGCCACCGCCGAAAAGAAGGTGCTTAAAAACCCAGATAGTTTGGAGGATGAATGAACAAGGCTAATTCTAATATGAAACACACACAGAACCATGTAAAAAGGGGGAGGGCTTTATATAAACTTGTTTCTTTGATAAGCCATTTTGAAAAAATCTTAACTAAGCAACCTATGACGATCGTAATCGATGTAAGGAATGGTTTATGAGCAACGCACCTAAGTTAAGATTTCCTGAGTTTCGTGAGGAGTGGAATGAGAAAGCATTAGGAAAAGTTTATTCATTCAAAGTTACAAATTCATTTTCAAGGGATAAATTAAACTATGAAAAAGGCTTAGTAAAAAATATTCATTATGGAGATATTCATACTAAATTTTCCACATTGTTTGATATTGAGAAAGAGATCGTTCCATATATAAGTCCTTCCCAATCCATTGAAAAAATTAAGCAAGAAAATTACTGTATTGAAGGAGATATAATTTTTGCAGATGCTTCAGAAGATATAGATGATGTTGGTAAAAGTATTGAAGTTGTAAATCTAAATAATGAAAAATTACTTTCAGGCTTACATACTTTATTAGCCAGACCTAAAAAATCAGATTTAATCATTGGATTTGGTGGCTATTTATTTAAGTCGAATATCATACGTGATCAAATAAAAAAAGAATCACAAGGTGCAAAGGTTTTAGGTGTTTCAGGTACAAGGCTATTAGGCATTAATATCTATTTCCCCAAGGCTAAAAAAGAACAAAAAAAAATAGCCAACTGCCTATCTTCCATTGATCAAGTCATTGCCGTTCAAGCCCAAAAGCTCGACACCCTCAAGGCGCATAAAAAAGGACTAATGCAGCAGCTTTTCCCAGCTGAAGGTGAAACCACACCCAAACTACGCTTTCCTGAGTTTCGGGATTCAGGGGATTGGGAGGAAATGCCTTTAGAAATAGTTGCAAATTATGAAAATGGAAAAGCACATGAGAAAGCTATAGATGAGGCAGGTGATTTTATTGTTGTAAATTCGAAATTCATTTCTACTGAAGGAGAAGTGAAGAAATATACAAAAAAAGCTATTTGTATTGCAAAAAAAGAAGATATTTTGATGGTGTTAAGTGATGTACCAAATGGTAAAGCTATAGCAAAATGCTTTTTTGTTAATACTGATAATCTCTATACTGTCAACCAGCGAATTTGTAAGCTTACTCCTAAGAAAGCAGTAAGCATTTTGCTATTTTACTCCCTAAATAGAAACCCTTATTTTATGGCTTTCGATGATGGCGTAAAACAAACAAACCTTAGAAAAGATGATGTTTTGAAGTGTCCAATACTTCTACCATTTAATCTTAAAGAACAACAAAGAATAGCTAGTTGCCTCACCTCCCTCGACCAACTTATCACCACTCAAACTAACAAAGTAGAGGTACTCAATACCCATAAAAAAGGTCTCATGCAGCAACTCTTCCCATCCACTGAAGAGCTTAGTTAAATGAGAGTTTACGAATACAGAACGATGCGTGGTCTCATTAATCGCCTGCGTGATGATCTAAATAATAAAGACTTTGTTCTTCTTTTTGCCTATAACGGCACAGGAAAGACCAGAATATCAATGGCTTTTAAAGAGCGAGGAAAGACAATTGCAGGAATTGAGCGTGATACGCTTTACTTTAATGCTTTTACAGAAGATTTATTCCATTGGGATAATGATTTAGATGGTGACACAGAGCGACATTTAAAAATTAATTCTGACTCTCGTTTTTTTTCAGGCTTTAGGGAATTAGCACTGGAAGATAAAATCCGTGAATTTTTGTACCGCTATGCAGATTTTGATTTTACCATTGATTATGAAAGCTGGACAATCACCTTCTTTCGAGGTGATCAGGATTTTATCAAGGTCTCTCGCGGTGAAGAAAATATTTTTATCTGGTGTATTTTTCTTTCTATTTGTCAGTTAGTGATTGATGGGGCAGAGGCTTATAACTGGGTAAAGTTTATCTATATTGATGATCCGATTTCTTCCTTGGATGATAATAATGCGATTGCCGTTGCCAGTGATTTATCAAAGTTAGTAAGGGAGGGTAAAGATAAATTTAAGACTGTGATTTCTTCACATCATGGTTTGTTTTTCAATGTCATGTGCAATGAATTAAAGAAAAATGACCATAAAAAGTATTTTCTCTATCGGTCTAAAGAGACCGATGTTTATACCTTACGAGCGACTGATGATTCACCCTTTTTTCATCATGTTGCTATGTTGAGTGAACTACGCCAAGCGGTAGATTCAGGCTTGCTGTATACCCATCATTTTAATACCTTGCGAGCCATTTTAGAAAAGACCGCCAGCTTTTTTGGTTTTAAAGACTTTTCTACCTGTATCCACGGGGTTGATGATGAGGTGTTGTATGCGCGTGCGCTTAATTTATTGAGTCATGGCAAATATTCAGCCTATGAGCCAATGGAGATGGGGGACGACAATAAGCAACTCTTTAATAATATCTTAAATGCCTTTCTGGATCGTTATGAATTTGATTTGCCAGAACTGTTAGTTGAACAAAATAATCAGGATGAACAGCCATGACCGAACAAGATCAAAAACGTTTAGGTAAAATCTTATGGGATATTGCTAATAAATTACGCGGTGCAATGAATGCGGATGATTTTCGTGATTATATGCTGTCATTCCTGTTTTTACGTTACCTTTCGGGTAACTATGAGGCTTCTGCGAAAAAGGAGTTAGGTAGAGATTACCCTCAAGTTGAGGATGATAAGCGTTCACCTCTCGCAATTTGGTACGAAGAAAACCCAGATGACATTGATGCCTTTGAAAAACAAATGCGTCGTAAAGTGCATTATGTGATTAAGCCTGATTTTATGTGGCAAAGTATCGCCGAGTTAGCAAGAACACAAAACAATGCTTTGTTAGAGACCTTACAAAAAGGCTTCAAGTATATTGAAAATGAATCTTTTGCCAGTGCTTTTGATGGCTTGTTCTCTGAGATCAATCTGGATTCTGAGAAGCTGGGAAAAACCTATACTGAACGCAATAAAAAGCTGTGTACCATTATTACTAAGATTGCAGAAGGTATTGCTGATTTCTCTACCAATAGCGATGCGCTAGGTGATGCTTATATCTATCTAATTGGGCAGTTTGCAGCGGGTTCGGGTAAAAAAGCGGGTGAGTTTTATACACCTCAACAAATATCGAGTATTTTATCTGAGATTGTCACACTAGATGGACAAGACCCAAGCACAGGAAAAAAGAAAAAGCTGGATAAGGTGCTGGATTTCGCTTGTGGTTCTGGCTCGCTATTATTGAATGTGCGTAATCAATTAGGCTCGCATGGCATCGGTAAAATATTTGGTCAAGAAAAGAATATCACCACCTATAACTTGGCTCGCATGAATATGCTATTGCATGGCGTAAAGGATTCAGAATTTGAGATCCATCACGGTGATTCATTACTGAATGACTGGGATATTTTAAATGAAGAAAACCCCGCCAAAAAAGTCCATTTTGATGCCGTCGTTGCAAATCCTCCGTTTAGTTATCGCTGGGAGCCTAATGATGCAATGGGCGAAGATTTTCGCTTTAAGAGTTATGGCTTAGCCCCTAAGTCAGCAGCCGATTTTGCCTTCCTGCTGCATGGTTTTCACTTCCTGAGTAAAGAAGGCACAATGGCGATTATATTGCCTCATGGTGTCTTATTCCGTGGCGGTGCTGAATCACGCATACGCACTAAGCTATTAAAAGATGGCAATATCGATACGGTAATTGGATTACCCGCTAAGCTATTCTTCTCTACAGGTATTCCTGTTTGTATTTTAGTGCTAAAAAAATGTAAAAAGCCAGATGATGTTTTGTTTATCAATGCCAGTGAACATTTTGAAAAAGATAAACGCCAAAATCGCTTATTATCCACAGAAGAAATGCCAGAAGGTGAAATTGGTCATATCGAAAAGATAGTAGATACCTACCAATTCCGTAAAGAAGAAAACCGTTATTCTCGTCGCGTAAGCATGGAAGAAATTGAGAAGAATGATTTTAATCTTAATATCTCCCGCTATGTGAGTACGGCATTGCCAGAAGTACAAATTGACTTAAAAGAAGAAAATGAAAAGTTAGTTGGCTTGGAAAAATCCATCGTTGAATCGACCAATAAACACAATGAGTTTTTAAAAGAGCTAGGGTTGCCTACTTTGCCAATTGGGGATGGGTAAGGTCATCTGCTTGTTTAGGTGCACGAATCAATTACTTCATTAAGTTGCTTTTCTATATTTGATAGCAACTTTTCAATGGTTGTTTTTGAATCTAACTTTAGATAACACAAAGCTACAATTGTTGATTTTAACGAGTGAAAGAGCAGTTTTAAACTTAATTACTTTTGTTCCTATCATGATATTTTTTAGTGTGAAAACTAGTGATTCTGGATACTCGTTATTGTTAATAATTGTCATGGTAGGACAGGTAATGTTTGTACATGTTTATGCTGATAATTACACAATTGCGACATTATCTGAGAAAGAGAAAAAGTCAGAAAAAGTACAACTTCATTATTCACATTATTGGAATAAAGCTTAAATTTAAGAGGAATCACATACGTCTCTGTCTTCACGTGTTTTATCAGTGCAGACAGTGACGTATGTACACAAATGGGTAACTATCTAATTAATAATGATATTGTTAATAAAAAATGGCCTGGAAATAGAGAAAAAGACATTATTTGACATAATAGATCTTTCTTCTTATGATATAGAGAACGGATGGTAGCTATGTTGCTCTCATCTTTACGCATCCTGTACAGTGCTTTCATGTGCAACTTTTAAGGCATATCTATTCAGACTGCCATCGCGATGATAAAAGTACTCTTTGTACTTTTCATGTGAATAAACCTTAATTTTTTTACCACATATTAAAATTAAAAACTGTGAGAATATGCGATTTTGTCGCGTGTATTTAAAAATAGTTTTTAATATAAATAATGTATTGCAAGCATAGTTTTTTGATAGGAAAGTTATCTATTGATTGATGAATCAATAGAGCTTTTTTTTAAAGATAAGTTTGTATGTAAAAATTTTAATCATTATTTTAGATACTGAAGGATATACGATTCCACTTTGATAAACTTAAAGTGGGGTTATTACCTCAGCAGTAAAAATGATTATTCACAAGTAATATCACTATTGCTTGAAGTTCGAAACTACCAAGAAAGAACCGATAAAAAATTGTATTCTTTCAATTAGTTTCTAATCTTTAAATACATTTTTCAGTGTATTTCTACGAATTAATCAGCTCTCAGTCCGATGATTAATTATTCCTAAAAAGAATTCAGCTAAAACATATTTCTGACTTTGTTCGTCAAAAGCTAACAGCTTAAGACAAACTGGCTCTATATGAGACTACCTTTTATTCACATTTTTCTTTCAAGTACCCTCGAAAGACTTTCATGCAGTTATGCCATGAATGGTGATTAACACTTAACTAATAATTTTTACTGGTATGAGTCATGTATATGTAAGTGCTGACGTAATAATTTGATATTACAAATTAACTGACTGGAGAAACAAAATAATATGAATTAAAACAATAAGGATACATAAAATGAACAAACTCGCATATCAACTAAAAGAACTCAGAAAAGAGAATCGTGAGGGTAGCTTTGCAACTCAAAAAGCAAGACAGGAAGCTCACAATCTTATTGCAAATCAACTTAAAGAGTTGGGTTTCAATCAAATGAACGTCAATGCTTTGAAGGAAAAGCATGTAGTGAAGCTTGTTGAAAAATGGATAAAAGAAAATATTAAAGATGGAACAATGAAAAACCGCATGTCACATATTAGATGGTGGAGTAAAAAAGTAAATGTAGCTCATAGAGTTCCTTCAAATAAAAGCCTTGGGATTAAAAACCGCGTGTATGTCACAAATATTAGTAAAGCGGTAAAGTTAGAACAAAAGCATCTCGATAGAATTAAAGATCCTCACATAAGGGATAGCCTGAGATTTCAAGCTGCTTTTGGAGCGCGTAGAGAAGAAGCATTAAAAGTTATAATAGCTCAAGCGGACAAAGGAGATCATTTAGCTATGCAGGGGTCGTGGTGTAAAAATGGTAGACCTAGGGATATTCCTATTACAACTGCTCAACAACGTGCATTACTGAATGAATTAAAAAGTAGATATGGTAATAATTCATTAATACCACCTGATAGATCTTATAAACAGCAAATGACAAAATACAAAAATACAGTTCCAAAATCAGATCTAAGCGAAAAAGCTCATGGCATTCGACATAAGTATATCCAAGATCGTTACAAAGCACTGACGGGCAATGACTGCCCAGCTTGCGGTGGGAAAAGGCAGCGAGACATGACAAAAGAAGAGCGCGCTGTTGATAGAGAGGTTCGGCTTCAAATTGCAGAAGAAACTGGGCATAGTAGGGAGCAGATAACTTCTATTTATTTAGGTAGTTAAAAATATATATTTGAGAGTCAGGGTATGACATAGCAAAAAGAAAAAATCTATTTTATATAGAAAGTTGAATTAAATATTATTATTTATTAGTCTTGTACGTATAGCGTCGCTAGCGCAAAAACTTAGCACCTTTATGTTTGTCATTTTCATGATGAGCCTCACAGCACGAAACAGTGCACTGGTGAATAAAAAAGTCCTCGTTTTCGAGTGACTTAAAAAAATTATCTATTAACCATTTTCTGAGAGTCAAAAATGACGCATAAATCATTAAACTTAGATGAGGCTGCAAATTTTTTAAATATGTCAGCTTCTGCATTACGTGAAAAAATAAAGAAGGGTGAAATTAAAGCTGCAAAGCCCGCTAAAAGGTGGGTTTTTCTAAAACAAGATCTTGTCGATTACATTCGTTCACATTACACTAACAGTGTGGAAATGCCGTTAAGTGACTCTCAAATTCATCGGGAGGTGAAATTATGTCACTTTATAAACGCGGAAAAACGTGGTGGGTTGCCTTCACAGCACCAAACGGACAGCGAGTACGCTGTTCTTCTGGGACTAGGGAGAAAGACCAAGCACAAGAATTCCACGATAAGTTAAAAGTTAAATATTGGACTATTCAAAAGTTAGGAGATAAAGCAGAACGAACATGGCAAGAGGTTGTTATTCGATTTATTCAGGAAACCAACCACAAAGCCACCCATAAGTCTGACCTTGCTCATTTGCGATGGTTGGATCCTTATCTTAAAGATAAACTTTTATCAGATGTTACTCGTGATTTTGTAGATGCAATTACACAGATAAGAGTTAATCAGGGCGTTTCTAATGCAAGTGTAAACAGGTTACTTGCATTATTAAGGTCTATTATAAGAAAGGCGCATTTTGATTGGGAATGGAGTGATCGAATTCCTAAAGTTCGTTTGTTACCTGAACCTAAAAGGCGGATTCGCTGGATAACACCAGATGAAGCTAGAAAGCTTCTTGATGCTTTGCCAGATCATTTAGCCTTTGCCATGCGCTTTTCTCTCGCGACTGGTTTAAGGCAAGGTAATATGAAAAACCTGAAATGGTCGCAAGTTGATTTAGAACGTTCTGTTTGCTGGATTCATCCAGATCAAGCCAAAGCAAGAAGGGCAGTACATGTGCCATTGAATGCTGAGGCTATGAAAGTTTTAAATACTCTAAAAGGCGTAGATAGCGAATACGTTTTTACTTATCGTGGTAAACCTGTAATACAGCTTACAACTAAAGCTTGGTATAAGGCTTTAGAAAAGGCTGGAATAAAAGAGTTTCGTTGGCATGATTTGCGCCACACATGGGCTTCATGGCATGTCCAAAATGGAACACCTTTAAACGTCTTGCAGGAGCTTGGAGGGTGGGAAAGTGTTGAGATGGTGAGGCGATATGCTCATTTTGGCAATACGCATCTAGCAAGTTATGCAGACAACTCGTGCCAACTGTGATTTTGATTGTCACAAAATTGACACAGTCTTGAAATAAAAAAGGCCTGAACAATCGTTCAAGCCTTATTATATATGGTGCCGCAACCAAGAGTCGAACTCGGGACCTACTGATTACAAGTCAGTTGCTCTACCAACTGAGCTATTGCGGCAACGCGGTGCATTCTATTAAAGCTTGAATGTTTACGCAAGGTAAATA
>Ga0256834_1001742_pt1 | contig 14378 bp, 11 predicted proteins | sample 4281140metaG_FD_190536 | JGI IMG/M metagenome (GOLD analysis project Ga0256834, IMG submission 190536) | Hydrothermal vent microbial communities from East Pacific Rise, Pacific Ocean - 4281-140 | ecosystem: Environmental > Aquatic > Marine > Hydrothermal vents | place: Pacific Ocean: East...
CATTGCCCGCAATAACTTGCAGTTTGTTTGATAAGCGTTTGATGCGTTTAACCTGTTCAATCACGTGAATTGAATGGCCATGAGCAGTATCCACCACCATCACATCAACGCCAGCATCAACCAATTGTTCAGCGCGGGCGAAATTTGCATCACCCGTTGAGGTGGCCGCTGCAACAAGCAAGCGGCCTTGGTTATCCTTAGAAGCGTTTGGGTTATGTTTAGCTTTTTCCATGTCATTGACAGTAATCAGGCCGATACATCGCTTTTCATCATCGACAACAATAAGTTTTTCAATGCGGTGCTTGTGAAGTAAACGACGGGCATCATCCATTTCAACGCCCTCTTTTACGGTCACCACTTCACGGGTCATCAATTCGGCAACCGTTTTATTCATATCACGGGCAAACCGTACATCACGGTTGGTTATGATACCAACAACGCGCTCTGGTTTTCCCTTATCGTTCTTTCTGGCAACAACTGGGATACCAGAAATATTGTGTTTGGTTTTGAGCGCAATAACATCGGCCAGCGTTGCATCTGGTGTTATCGTGACAGGGTTTAAAACCATGCCGCTTTCAAAGCGCTTAACCTGCCTGATATGGTCGGCTTGAACATCGGCATCCATATTACGGTGCAAAACACCAATGCCACCCGCTTGTGCCATGGCAATGGCCATTGGTGCTTCGGTCACGGTGTCCATTGCTGCTGAAATGATTGGCAACGACAAGGTAATATCACGGGTTAATTTCGACGAGGTGTCCACTTGCCCTGGCATTACCGATGAAGCCGCAGGTTTTAACAAAACATCGTCAAAGGTTAGATATTCGGGAAATTGAGAACTATCGCGTGTAGCAGCCATGGTGCCAACCTTTCATATATAAAAAGCCGCCCTATGAAACAAAACACTTGCTACATAAAAAGGCGGCGAATCCGATCTGGATTTGAGTCGCTTGGTTGACGTGGTCCTATACCATTGTTTGGGGTGGTAGGTAAAGGTGTCAAAAGTTGTTTTACACTTTTGTTGTTATCGCTAGAGCCCATCCAAAGCGGTCAACGCTCAAGGTGTGAGCGATGATGGTGGAAATGTAGGTTAACAATGCGGGCCGTAATTTTACAACAATGATTTACGGCCTTTAAACCCTTGAGCCAATACAAACAACTCAGCACTATCAGCGCGGCTGGCTTGGGGTTTGATGTGTTTGACGGATTTGAAGTTTTTCTTCAACTTGGCCAACAACTCATGTTCTGACCCACCGCGTAGCACTTTGCACAGGAATGTGCCGCCCGGCTTTAGAATCTCCATAGCAAACTCTAAAGCGGTTTCTGCAAGGTCGATAATCTTCAAATGATCGGTTTGTTTATGGCCTGTTGCGTGTGCTGCCATATCTGACAAGACCACATCAGCATAAACACCACCCAGCGCATCAATCAGCACTTGGGGGGCATCTTCATCAAAGAAATCTTTTTTGAACAAGGTCACGCCTGCAATGGCTTCAACTTCGTGCAGATCAATGCCAACAATGCGGCCCTTGCCTTCGGCTGCATCAGCGCGCCGCGCGCACACTTGCGACCAACCGCCAGGCGCTGCGCCCAAGTCCACAATAGCTTGACCAGGTTTTAGGAATTTAAAACGGTCATCAATTTCGCTCAGCTTAAAGGCCGAGCGACAGCGGTAACCTTCTTTTTTTGCCATGCCGACATAAGGGTCATTGAGCTGACGTGCCAACCAACGAGCCGATGACACGGTGCGGCCACGCGCGGTTTTAACCCGCTGCTTTAGGTCTCGTGCGGTGCGCGAATTATTGCCATCACCCGCCTCACCTTTTGATTTGTTCCAGCCAGATGGTTTACGGATTTTTGCCATAGACGCCATCCTCCTTCATTAAACTTGCTAAAATGCCTTCGCGCAAACCGCGATCTGCAACGCGAATACGGTCTGTAGGCCATATAGCACGAATTTCTTCAAAAATGGCACAACCTGCCATAACCAAATCAGCACGTTGCTCGCCGATACACGGAGATGCGGCGCGTTGTTGGTGGCTCATCATCAATAACTCTTGCGTGACCGAGCCCATGTCGTGGCCATTGAGCCAACATCCGTCAACGGCTGAACGATCATAACGCGGTAGTTGTAAATGAATGCCACAAATGGTGGTGACGGTGCCAGATGTGCCAAGCAAGTGACATGGTCCTTGTCCATCTTTACAAAAATCTTTTGTTTCTTTGGAGAACTTTTCCATGCTTGGGCGAATTTTCTCTCTCATTGCCGCGAAAACTTTTTCATCAACAAACACGCCGCCAAATTCTTCGGCCACGGTTACAACACCAGCTGGAATTGATGTCCAAGCCTCAATTTTTTGTTCGCCATTTTCAATGCTGAGCCACGCAAGCTCGGTTGAGCCGCCGCCAATATCAAACACCAAGACACGCGTTGCATCTTCGCAAATAAGTGGAGAAGCACCTGCAACAGCCAACTGGGCTTCAGTGGCGCGGTCGATCATTTCGAGCTCTAAGCCGATTTCGTCTTTAACGCGTTGTAGAAAAAGCGCGCCATTATCGGTCATGCGACAGGCTTCAGTTGCGATAAGCCGGAAACGGTCCACTTTCAGATATTTTAGTTTGTTTGAGCAAACCCGCAAAGCGCTGATCGTGCGATCCATCGCCTCTTGGCTTAAACGTTTGTTGGCACCAGCTCCTTCGCCCAACCGCACAATGCGTGAAAAGGCATCAACCACTTCAAAACCGCCGTGCGAAGGTGTTGCAACCAGCAAACGACAATTGTTGGTGCCCAAATCTAAGGCGCCATACAATTTTGCATCGCTTGGAAATGTACGGCGCTGAGGCCGCCGCGGTCTATTGCGAAAGCGCGAGCGTTTAGGCCGCCTTTTATCACCATTATGGCGATCTTTGTTATGGTCATGCGAAGGCGCACTTCCACCATTTGCCTGTTCTAAGGTCACTTCTTCCAACCCGGCGCTATAAAACTATCCTTCGCGCGCTAGTACCCAAAACGGTCGCGCGCGGCGAGACATTTCCGTCGCCTAAAATCATTACGTTGATTTAATTCTATCACTTATCGGCCAAAGGTAAAAGAGGTTTGCTTAAAATCTGCAAATTCAACCTCCTTAACGCGACAAATGGTGCACTTTTTCTCACCAAAACACTTTAAAAAAACCACCATAATTAACCGTCCATTATAAGCTCGTGTGGTACTCCATGCTAAGAAAAGGGAGTAATGGGTTTGCGTACGTTTGGGAAAAGCTGGTTTAAGCACGGATCATTGATGGCCGAGTTTTCAGACGGGTTTGGTAGTAATATCACCCGCCAGAAATCTAGCCTGGCACTTAATGCTGCTAAGGTTGAGGCTGAACTTGCCTCAAAGGCCAAGTCAGAATTCATTGCTAATATGAGCCATGAGCTTCGCACGCCTCTTAATGCCATTATCGGGTTTTCAGATATGCTGACGACCTTAAAAATCACAGATCCAGTAAAAGTAAATCAATATTCGGGCTATATTCATGAAGCTGCCGAGCACCTTTTAGCGCTAATCAATGACATATTGGACGTCTCAAAAATTCAAGCGGGTAAGTTAGAAGTCGATTTGGAAACTGTTGATACCGTCGAAGTTATCAAAAGCTGTGAACTTTTGATTGACGCTAAGGCCAAAGACAAAAACATCGAACTCACCTTCACTTTACCATCAGATATTCCGTTAATTCACGCTGACCCCCTGCGGCTCAAACAAATTCTGCTTAACCTATTGTCGAACGCTGTGAAATTCACAACCGACCATGGCAAAATACATTGCGCCCTTAAAAACATGGGCGATGGTTATGTCTGCATTTCAGTTCAAGACACTGGACAAGGCATGAGCGAAGAGGAAACTCTGACGGCGTTGCGCCCATTTGGGCAGGTGAACTCTGGATTCAACAAACAACATGAAGGCACTGGACTTGGGCTACCGATTTCAAATGAACTGGTAAAAATGCACAACGGCACATTGCAAGTTAAGAGCCGTAAGGGTGAAGGAACTGTTATTTTGGTTTTCTTACCAACGGTTGAGCACGCTATAAAAACTACTCCACAAACAATGACTGCTAAAGCAGCAACACACTGAAAGACACGATGAATGACAAATTTGGCTTTACCAAATCAAACTCCAAATATCGCGCCTGTTGCTGATTCATCAGCAAAGATCGGCCGCATTGTGGCTGTGACTGGTGCACATGCTATTATTTTGCTTGAGCAAGACCATTCCTTGCCTGAGGATATGCAAAAAAGCCCCGAAATCGGTACTCTTTTAAAAGTGAATACCGAACCTTCTATTGCTTTAGCGCTTATTTCAAGTTTGAGTACACCAACGCCAAGTGAAAATGGTGAAAACGAATTGCGTATTGTTGAAGTTGAATTCATTGGCGAACTGCCAAAAGATGCCAACGGCAACCCAACCCATTTCCGCCGCGGTATTTCATGTTACCCAGCTCTTGGTGATGTTGTGGCGCGCGCGACCCGTCAAGAGCTCGCAATGGCTTATGCTTGTGATGGCTCGGATTCGGTTCGCATCGGTCATATTCAGCAAGATCCATCAATTCCAGCAATGGTTAAAACCGATGACCTTCTAGGCAAACACTTTGCTGTTCTTGGCACCACAGGTACAGGTAAATCATGTTCGGTTGCGCTCATTTTTCGACGTATTCTTGAGGCCAATCCACAAGCTCATATTCTGTTACTTGATGTTCACCGCGAGTATGCTGCAGCTTTTAAAGAGTATGGCGAAGTTGTTACACCAGCAAACCTCAACTTACCGTTCTGGCTTCTAAACTTTGAAGAAATGTCAGAAATCATTATTGGTAGCCAAGCTGGACGCGATGCCGACACTGAGATTTTGCGCGAACTCATTCCGATGGCTAAGAAACGTTACAAAGGCCAACGAAACGGTGATAAGCCCTCAAAGCTGCGATCTCGAGACAATAATGACGATGGTTCTGTAGGTATCGACACACCCATTCCATATCGTATTTCTGATCTCATTGGCCTATTAGATGAGGCGCTGGGTAAGCTTGAGCATAAAGGCGAGCTTGCGCCGTATAAGCGTCTGAAAGCCCGAATTGAACAAATTTCACGTGATTCTCGCTATAGCTTTATGTTTGGTGGCCTCACAATTCACGATTCAATGGCTGAAGTAATTGGCCACTTATTCCGGATTCCTGTGAACGGCAAACCCATTACCATTCTTGAGCTTGGCGGGTTGCCGTCTGAAATTATCAATGTTGTGGTTTCTGTATTGGCCCGTATGGCTTTTGATTTTGGCCTATGGTCAGGTGGACAAGTGCCTATTACTTTTGTTTGCGAAGAAGCACACCGTTATGTGCCGTTTGATTCATCAAGTGGGTTTGAACCCACAAAACGTGCCATTTCTAAAATTGCCAAAGAGGGCCGTAAGTATGGCGTTTCGCTTTGTATCGTATCGCAGCGCCCTGCCGAACTTGATCCAACAATTTTATCACAATGCAACACTGTGTTTTCGATGCGTTTGACCAACGAGAAAGATCAGGAAATTTTACGCGCAGGCATTTCAGATGCAGCAGCTAGTTTGCTTGAGTTTATGCCAACAATGGGCGCTGGTGAAGCGGTGGCTTTTGGCGAAGGCGTTGCTCTGCCAACTCGCATCAAATTTGACTTATTGCCACAAGATTCATTGCCTAAAAGTTCAACCGCAAGCTTTTCTAAAAACTGGAGCCGTGGTGTTCAAGACCCTAACTTCCTTGAAAACATCGTGGCAAGCTGGCGTCAGCAAACCCAAATTTCTGTCCCTGAAATCCCTGCCGATGAAATGTTTAAGCGTCCAGCTTCCATCCCTAATATTCCTGACCAGCCTGCAGACATACAACCAGAGGCAATTTTAAATACGCCTCCAACAGCTGCCATAGCTCCAGTTGCTCCGATGATCCCTCAACCGATTGCCCAAGCCCCTGTAGCAACTTCGGTAGCAGCTACGCCAACAATGCCACAAACTGTTGCGCCTGTTGCGCCAACCCCTTCCCCAATGGCCCCGCCTCAACCTGCGCCAATTCAATCTACACCAATTCAGGCAGCACCAACTCAGGCAGCACCACCCCATATGCAAGCAGCGCCAGTATCACCGCAACCTGTGCAGCCACAACCTGTTTTAGCGCAACCGATTCATACACAGCCTGCACCAGTTCAAATGCAAGCTCAGGCACAGCAGCCTGCTTCACCTGCACCGCTAGCGCAACCGCCGCAACCAACAGCAGCAGCACAACAGCCAGCAGTTACCCCTCAACCAGCACCAACACCAGCAACACCAAACGGTGAACCAAGTTTGGCTGAATTAATTCGACAAGTACGAGGATAAATATCTCGCAAATCGCATGTACGCACAAAAAAACAAATAGTGGCATGCGCTTTGCGGGCAAATAAATAATATACGTTATGGAGGCGTGAAATGACCAATCAAGTACAAATCAGTGCTGAAAATGCACGTGGATTGACCCAAAAAGAAACGCTTTTAGGTCACAACTTCGCAGAAAACCCCTTATTTGGTGATGAAAAACTCACTGAACTCATCGATTTGGCCCGCCAAACTGGGCCTCAGTATTATACGCTTGGCGCGCTAAACGAAGACGGTTATGGCGACAAATGGCAAAACGGTGTCATTGGAGATATGTCTGGAAAAGACGTTCTCGAGGCGATTAAAAACGGCAGATTATGGTTACAACTGCAAGGACTGCGAGAAATCGCACCTCATTACCATGGCGTGGCTGAAGAAGGGTTCAAACAACTAAAGCAAGCCAACGATAAGTTCAGCTACCATAACTTGACCAGCAACTTACTGATTTCATCTCCGGAAGCAAAAGTGTTGTGCCACCTTGATTGCGCCGAAGTTATTTTGTGGCACATTCGCGGTCGCAAGCGGGTTTACCTTTATGATTTGGACAAGGTTGAATTTTCTGCCGACGAGACCATTGAAAAAGTCATCCTGCGTGAAAGCGAAGAAGAAATCGCCTATCGCCCCGAATGGGACGACGTTGCATCGGTCTATGACCTTGAACCTGGACAAGCAGCAAATTGGCCACACTTTTGGCCGCATCGTGTTGACAACATTTCAGGTTTGAATGTTTCCCTTCAAACCGAGTTTTATTCCAATAACGGCATGCGCGAATATGGCATTCGATTTGCCAATGGATTACTGCGGCGACGTGCGGGCATTACCCCTGCACCCGTTACAATAAACGGTCTTGGGGCTTTGGCTAAAACGGGCCTGGGTTTAGTGGCCAAGAAGCTGGGTTTAAATTCTCCCGTGGAACGCAAAATTCGTTCTGAATTTACAATTGACCCAACAAAGAGTGGCAACATCTGCCCATTGGGGCAATCTCAACAAACTGTATTGGCAAAGTAGGGACCATTGAAGTGTTGGCGTCAAATCAGGCCATAAATACTCAAATTTCAGTTTCAATCACTGAAACTCTAGTTGGTTTAAACCAATTAGAAGAGAGTTGGCTTGCACTTGAAACGAAAACCCGTGGGCAACTAGGCATTTTCCAAAGTTTTAACTGGTGTAAAAATTGGTTGGAACAATGGAAAAGTAATGGCGAATATGTACCGATCATCATTACAGCCTTTCAAGATGGGGAATTGGTTTGCGTATGGCCAATGCAAAGATCAACCACCTCCAATGTGGCTGTTCTTTCATGGTTAGGTACACCAATCATCCAATATGGAAGCCCGCTTGTTGATATTGCATGTGATGTTAAGAGCGTGACCAGTGGTGTTTGGCGCACAATTTGCGACCTTAAAAACATCGACATCGTGCGTTTGCATAATGTGCCTGAAACCTCACCTGTCCACTCGTTTTTGAAAACCAAGTGTCGCTCTGCAGGCTCAACGAGTTCTTCCATTTTAGACATTGGAGCATTTGCCGATTGGGATGAATATTGTGCGAGCATGAAGACATCGACGCGGCGGCCCCGTCGCAAGCGGTTTAACAAACTGTCGCGCACTGGCGTGATGAAATTTGAAGTCCACAAATCTGGCCGCCATTTTGCTGACCTTGCAAAGGTTGCAATTGGCTGGAAACAGCAATGGCTTAAACAGCATAATTGGCCAACCACAACAATGGGTGATCCACGGTTAACTGATTTCGTTACCAGCTTGGGTGCAAGAGTTGACGGGCGTGAAAAAAACAGTTTGCGCAATCAAACCAACCATTGGGTCATTGGTGAACTTAGTATTGATAGCAAACCCATCGCGCTGGAGATTGGCGTTGTTGAAGGTGGTCATTATTACTCGTTCTTAGGGGCTTATGACCTTGACTGGGCTTCTTATTCGCCCGGAAAAGTGCAGATTGAATCAATGATTGCTTGGGCATTGGAGTACGGCATTCAAAGCTATGACTTTTTATGTGTTGCCGCGCAATACAAGTCTGACTGGACGAACAAAACCATCGTTATCGATCACTTTGCCTGCCCATTGAGCGTTCGTGGCCGTTTGTACCACAGCATTTGGCTTAAACGCCTGCGGCCTGCCGCAAAATATGGCCTGCAAAAACTCACCGATAACCAACGCGATAAGTTGATGTCATTGTTTGGGCTTTCTAACAAAGATGCTGGAACAGGCAATAAACACGCTTAAAAGTCGTTATGGCACAGTAGAAGTTTTTGCAAATTTTGGGAAAGTCTATATTAAGTCTGTCAAAGACAGACCTTTAAAAGATGGAATCCCCTTGTGCCAAAAGCTACCCTTTATGCTTACGCTGAAAAACTAAAACCAAAATCATGGAAAGAACCAAAAGGAGGATGGTGCACACCAGAGTGCATTAAGACCGAGGTTCTTTCAGGTTTAACCGTTGCATTGGCGTTGGTTCCAGAAGCAGTGGCCTTTGCGTTTGTTGCTGGTGTTCACCCGTTGGTGGGGCTTTATGCAGCCTTCATTGTTGGTTTGATAACGGCTGTGTTTGGCGGCAAACCAGGCATGATTTCAGGCGCAACAGGCGCACTGGCTGTTGTCATGGTTTCTCTGGTTGCTCAGCACGGGGTGGAATACTTATTCGCCACAGTGGTTTTAATGGGGATATTACAAGTTCTGGCTGGTGCCTTCCATCTGGGTAAGTTTATCCGACTGGTCCCTCACCCTGTTATGCTTGGCTTTGTAAACGGTTTGGCGATTGTTATTTTCCTTGCCCAATTGACCCAATTCCAAATGATTGGAGCCGATGGGGTTAAAGAATGGATGTCAGGCTGGTCTTTGGTGACCATGTTAGCGCTTGTTGGCCTAACCATGTTGATTATTTGGGGCATGCCGAAGGTTACTAACATTATTCCAGCACCTCTTGCTGGCATTGGTATTGTTGCCGCTTTGGTTATTTTTGTTGGCATTGATGTGCCACGTGTTGGCGACTTGGCCTCTATCAAGGGCGGTCTTCCACCTTTCCATATTCCAAGTGTTCCGCTTAACTTTGAGACCCTCAAAATCATCTTCCCGTACGCCCTTATTCTGGCTGCTATTGGCTTGATTGAAAGTCTATTGACCCTCAACCTTGTCAGCGAAATGACAGGAAAACCAGGCGGCACATCTAAAGAATGCCTAGCCCAAGGCGGCGCTAATATTGTTACGGGATTTTTTGGTGGTATGGGCGGTTGCGCGATGATCGGTCAATCGATGATTAACGTGAAATCAGGCGGACGACGACGGCTTTCTGGTATAGCAGCAGCAGCATTCCTCCTCATCTTTATTATGTTTGCGTCAGGCTTGATCGAACAAATCCCCCTCGCCGCCCTTGTTGGTGTGATGTTTATGGTGGTGATTGGTACGTTTGCTTGGCAAAGTCTCAAAATCCTTAAACGCATTCCGTTGACAGATGCTCTGGTCATGGTCCTTGTGACGATTGTTACGGTGTATAGTGATTTGGCTATTGCTGTGATTGTGGGTGTGATTGTTTCCGCCCTTGCCTATGCATGGTCTAACGCCACACGCATTCACGCTAAAACGGTTATTAACGATAAGGGTGCTAAGGTTTATCAAATTGAAGGGCCATTGTTCTTTGGCTCAACTGATGGGTTTACTGAACTGTTCAACCCGAAAGAAGACCCTGAAGTGGTGATTGTTGACTTCATGAACAGTCGGGTCGTTGACCAATCAGCATTGCAAGCTGTTGAAGATTTAGCATCGAAATATGAAGCCGAGAACAAAACGCTGCAACTGCGCCATCTATCGCAAGACTGTCACCAATTGCTTAATCGTGCTGGCCAGCTCATGATCGATTCTGACGATGACCCTCACTATGGCGTTGCCGTTGACTATTCAATCAAAACGGGTGTGTTTGGCGGCGGGCATTGATAGATACGGGCTAGTTTTTGATCGAAATTCTCATATCCCTTTTTGTCGTTTCGTTTTTATCGGCAACACTTTTGCCGGGAAGTTCTGAAGTCGTTCTTGTCGGTTTATTGCTGGCGGGTCAAGTTGATCCAGCACTGGCCGTTGGCGTGGCTAGTGTGGGTAACACGTTGGGGTCGTGCGTGAATTGGGCAATCGGGCGGTTTTTTGCCCACTTTCGCCATGCCAAATGGTTCCCCATCCCACCCGATAAATTTGAGCAGTATCAGCGTTGGTACAACAAATGGGGACTGTGGAGCTTGCTTGCATCTTGGGTGCCCATTATTGGCGATCCGCTAACGGTATTTGCAGGCATTGCCCGTACCCCGCTGTGGTTGTTTACAACCATTGTTTTGATTGCAAAAACAGTCCGCTATATCATCGTCGCAGCTGGTGTGTTGTATGTGTTTTAATCTATTGGACGGACCTTGAAATTTGCCCGTATAGCTTTTGAAAAGTCCTTGTCATCATCAGCGGCTTGAGCAATCTCTGTAATATCAAAATGCTCGCGGGCCTTTTCATATGATAAATGGGTATCAATCATATTGAGTTTATAGGCAATTTTATCGAGATTTTCTGGGAACAAATACCGCAAATCCCAAAACGGAATCGGTTTGTCAGAAAACCGCCGCGTATGTTTGATGATGTTCGTCGTACAATTATTCCACAAGGTATTATAAAACTCAGGCTCTACACCCAATTTGTCGGCCCGATGTAACATATCAAGGAAGACAGCTTTAATACGCGCTTTTTCAGCTTGAATGGGATAAAGCCGTACGGTGTATTTAATACGGTTTGTACGCACCTTAATCACATCGCTTTCATCGGCAATAACGTACATCATTTCGAACTGACGCATAAACGCTTTGACGGGGGTAAATCTTTTACCCTTTTTGCGGCGAATTTCGATTGAAATAGCAAGGTATGTACCATCCTTAAAACCAAAAGACACAAAGGCATGGGCAGCACCAAAGGCGGCAAATGGTGAGATTGCCAGCCACGCAGAATCTAAGTCGTTTAAATCTATCGTGCGGTCATAAAACTCAAGATCATAGTCACGCGTGCTGCGATAATGAATGTCACGTATATTATTGATGCGCACTTTTTCATCATCAAGAAAATGGATTGAAGGCATAACGGCTTGGTCAGGGGACCAATTGCGGGTAAGGGATGGATTGGTGATAATTAGAAAAACAATTACGCCGATCGCAGCCACCACTGCAACGGCTAAAAGCACCAGAAAAATTGTCTCACCCATTCTTATTCTGCCTCCCTCAAGGTATATTAAAGGCATCATACACAAACAATCCACCTTCGCATCAAAAATTACCGATGAACTTGTCGAGGCTAGAGTCGGTCTGGTTTAAATTGAACCAGACCGACCAGCTTAAGGTATTGATAATCTTGCGTTTCATGCAGTGTTTGCGCAACAAACAAAACATGAAACGCTCTAGGCGATACTATCGATTTTCATCCAAGATTTTACGCAAGGCTTGTAGCGCTGGCAACGTTGACAATAATTGTGGCACATCACATTTAGCTAAAATAGGCTGATAAGCTGCTATGACCATGCCGATGGCCTTGCCAAAAAATTGCTGGCCTGCTGGTGTGAGGAATACTTGCTTGCTGCGACCGTCCTTTGGGTTTGCGCGGACTTCGATAAGCTTGCGCTTTTGCAAAACGTTTAACGTGTGCGTCATGGTCGCCTTGGTAACTTGCATGACGTTGGCAATTTCAAGCGGCGTTTTACCGTCACCCATCCGCACCAAATGCGAAATCACTGCAAAATGTGAGACATGCAAACCATCGGGCAGCGTTTTGTTTAACAACGCCGACGACAATTGTTTAATAATATCAATCTCAGTAAAAAATTGAAAAATTGCCGCTTGTTGTTCGCTTGGCTTTTGTGGTTTTTTCAATTTTTCACCTTTATTGATACATCTACTTTTCAGGCGCTATATCGTTGCCCTACAATATTTTAGTGGTCAAACCCCAGCGCGGTTTTGGACCTTTGTCTTGACCATAGCCTAAGCGCGCAAACATTTGAATGGTTCCCCCATTTGGGGCTAGCATTTTGTGGATGGTTTTAAAATGGTCATCCATTTCAGGGTATTCTTGCAAGGCTTGGCTGAGGGGATGAATACTTAGGCCCTGGCCTGTCGAAACCAAATTCATCCGTACATAATCACGCCCCGCATTGATCTGATCTTTGCGGGTGTTGGTTTTGCTGGTGATCCAAACATACCCCATCGCAGAGTTGGTATTTGCGAGTTCTGCAGTAATGCCTTGCTTATAACCTGACGATGTAGGATCGATGGCTGCCTCTTTGGTAAACACGCCTAGGAGAGCTAACGATTCAAACAGCGGACCAGAGAATGAAATGCCATCGGGGTTCGTTTCAATTTCTGCCTTTCCAATTCTGAACAGTTCAACGCTTTCACGATAAGTGCGTGGTGTTTCAATTTCGAGCAATAGGGCAGCTGAAGTCAAACTTCTCAACTGCTTTACTCTATCTGGGTCGTTGGTTGCGCCTGTGTTGGCTTTATCACTTACCGTACTTCGTAGAGCATCAAGATCACCCTTTGGCACACGGCGGTTCAGATCAAATGGCTGTTTTGTAGAACGTCGATTAAGGATATGAGCAAACAACGGGTCCTTTTTAACCGCATCGTCTTTGCTAAACTTGAGGATGGCGATGGGTCTATCATCAAGGTTTTTTTCATCTACGCCTTGCGGGAACAATTGCTCTGACACGGCATAACCATCTTGAGCCGCTGCAATCCGCAGCACTTCTAAAAAGCAGCCAAAACCAATGGTGATTTGGCGGTTGAATGGATCTGTAGCGGGGAGCATGCGATCTGTATCAACAAAAATTTTAATGGTGTCGGGTTGGGAAAGGTCAATCTTCCACGGTTGGCGATTATGCGGGTTGGGCGCAAGAATTGCGTACGACAATGCTTTACGGCGCGGCTCTGAATAGGCGCTACCAGCATCGTGCCAAGGTTGCAGTGCTTTGGATGGTGTGCGCGTTGCGGCAAAGCCACCAAAGGCGGTTCCTGCTGCTAAAATTGTTCCACCACCGATGAGCGTTAAGAATTTGCGTCTGTTCATTGTTTTTTCTCCATATTAGTTTGATATCTAACTAATATGGTACGATGCCATACTATGTCAATAAGAAAACACATTTTGCATTAAGTGTCTTTTTGATCGAAGGTTTAGTGTGTGTCGCGTTGAAAAGAATTTACTTCGTAGGTTTGAACGGTCTTGGTTCCCAAGACCTGCCTCAAACTTGCAAGCGAATACTTGAATCAATCAAAGAGCGGCCAAAACACGGCTTGCACTAGAACTTGACGAAAACGTTCTTTAACTCGTTAAAATGCTGTTCTGAAAAATAATCAACATGGCTGTCGATTTGTTGAGCTGTGGTTTCCACCACCTCATCAGGGATTAGCTTCAATGGTCGTCCAGTAGACATGGCAAGCACTTGTTGGCGACACGCACGTTCAAGGTAATATAAATCGTCAAATGCTTTAGCGACACTGGCCCCTGAAACAACAACACCATGATTGGCTAAAAACATCACATCAATATGCTGATCGTTTTTGGTTGCCGATGCAATGCGCTCGCCTTCATCTTGTGAATGAACGAGACCAGAAAAATTTCTATCATATCCCACACGGCCAAAGTAACGACACGCGGTTTGATGCGCCATCTCCAATTTGCCACCTTCCACCATTGTTAAAGCAGTGGCGTATGGCATGTGCGTGTGCAGGATGGCTTTGTGGCGCGGGTTGGCACGGTGGCTATAAATGTGAACATTGCGGGCAGATTCCTCTACTTCACCTTCGCCCTCAAGCACATTGCCGTTGCCATCAATCAACAACAGCTTTTCAGGTGTCATTTGCGACCAATGAACACCATAAGCGTTAATCAAATAACGTTCATCATCACCACCAACTTTAGCGTCAACTTTATTGTCAACCTTT
>Ga0256834_1001743_pt1 | contig 14378 bp, 8 predicted proteins | sample 4281140metaG_FD_190536 | JGI IMG/M metagenome (GOLD analysis project Ga0256834, IMG submission 190536) | Hydrothermal vent microbial communities from East Pacific Rise, Pacific Ocean - 4281-140 | ecosystem: Environmental > Aquatic > Marine > Hydrothermal vents | place: Pacific Ocean: East Pacific...
CTGGCTTTCCTGTGGCTTCTGTTGGTGATTTCGAGGCGGTAAACGAGATTGCCAAGAACGCCAAAAATGCGACTATCTGCGGCTTAGCGCGCGCAAAAGAAAGCGATATCGAGGCCGCGGGTAAAGCGATTAAACCCGCGCAATCAGGGCGCATTCACACCTTTATCTCAACTAGCCCGCTTCATATGAAGCATAAGCTTAAAATGTCGCCCGATGATGTTTTGGAGGCTGTAATAAAAAGTGTGACTTTCTCGCGCAATTTCACCGATGATGTGGAGTGGAGCGCGGAAGACGGATCACGCACAGAAGATGATTTCTTATGCGCTTGCGTTGAGGCAGCAATAGCTGCGGGCGCAACAACGATTAATATCCCCGATACGGTTGGCTATGCTATCCCTGATGAGTTTGCAGCGAAAATAACTATGTTGTTTAATCGCGTCCCTAATATCGACGAGGCAATCATCTCAACCCATTGCCACAATGATTTGGGCTTGGCGGTGGCTAACTCTTTGGCGGGGGTGTCAGCAGGCGCGCGTCAGATTGAATGCACTATCAATGGCATTGGTGAACGCGCAGGTAACGCCGCACTGGAAGAAGTAATAATGGCAATGCGCACGCGCCACGATTTACTTAGCTTTAATCACAATATTGATACGACCAAAATTATAAAATCATCGCGCACTCTATCGACTATCACAGGGTTTTCGGTGCAACCTAACAAAGCAATCGTCGGGGCAAATGCTTTCGCTCACGCCAGCGGTATCCACCAAGATGGAATGCTTAAAAATGCCAATACTTACGAGATAATGACCCCTGAAAGCGTAGGCTTGAGCGAGAGTAAGCTTGTAATGAGCAAGCATTCAGGCCGTCATGCCTTTCGTGAAAAATTAAGTGAGCTTGGCTTTGATTTGGAAGATGACGCGCTTAATGACGCTTTTGTTCGTTTTAAGCATTTAGCAGACCGCAAAAAAGAAGTCTTTGAAGATGACTTAATTGCATTAGTTGAAGATGAGACAAATTGCAGTAATGATAATATTAAATTTATCTCCTTACAGGTTCGCGCTGGAACAACAGGGCCGCAAATTGCTAATATATGTCTAAATGTTAATGGCAAGCAAGAATGCATTGAAGTCGAAGGAAACGGCCCTGTGGACGCTATATTCAAAGCTATACGCGAGATTTTCCCGCATCCTGACGCTGTGTTGCAGCTTTACCAAGTTCATGCGGTAACAGGCGGAACAGACGCGCAAGCAGATGTTACTGTCCGCTTAGAGGAAAATGGCAAAGTAACCAGCGGCTCAAGCGCGGATGTAGACACATTAGTTGCAAGTGCGCGTTCTTATATTCGCGCTTTAAACAAGCTTGTCGCCAAACGCTCTAAAGTAAATCCACAATTATAGTTAAATTATAAAATAGTATCATTATATAAGCATTTTAAATGACAATTAACAAATATAGCTGTTTCGCTTTATTTTTGGACTAGGCACGAGGAGCGCAGCCTAGGGTCAGGACCTATTAAATTCATAACGTTCTGTTGCCCATTAATGGCGCAGATACGCAGCAAGCAAGCGCAAACGGGGTTTGCCCCGATAAGCTTGCTTAACACTGTAGATGTGGTATTAATGGGCAACCCCTTTTGGGGCGCGGCATATTTTTGATTCTACACCTTCAAAGTGCTTGATCGTAGCTACGGCTATGCCCTGCGCACTTTTCAAGCGTATTATCTAAAAATATGACTCGCGCAGAATTTATGAATTTAATAGGTCCTGACCCTAGTAAGCTAGGTAAGTCGACGAGTAACAACATCCAAAGATAAATGGAAATAGCTATATATGATTATATATCCTGCAATAGACCTAAAAAACGGCCAATGCGTACGCCTTTATAAGGGTGATATGAACCAAGATACTATCTATAATGATAACCCTGCGGATCAGGCTCTAACTTGGGCGCAATCTGGCTTTGCGTGGATACATGTGGTTGATCTTGATGGCGCATTTAGCGGTAATTCGGTTAATGGCGATGCTGTGCGCAATATCATTGCTGCTGCGGATGTTCCTGTGCAATTAGGCGGGGGGATTCGCAGCATAGACCAAATAAAACACTGGCTTGACGAAGGGGTGAGCCGCGTAATTTTAGGGACTGTTGCAGTGCGTGATCCTGATCTTGTTAAACGCGCATGCTATGAATTTCCCAATCAGATAGTTGTCGGCATTGACGCAAGAAACGGCAAAGTAGCCGTTGAGGGCTGGGCAGAGGAATCCGACATGCAAGCAACCGAGCTTGCTAAAATATTTGAAGATGTCGGGGTAGCTGCAATTATCTATACCGATATTGATCGTGATGGCACAGGCAAAGGGGTTAATATTATCTCGACAATATCCTTGGCACAAAGCACCTCTATCCCTATCATCGCATCAGGCGGCGTTGGATCGCTCGAGGATTTAGAGCTTGTGCGTGATGCTGGTGAGTACGGCGTTAGCGGCGTTGTCGTCGGCAAGGCCCTATATGATGGCCGCATAAGCCCTGAAGATGCAATTAAAATCACCGCTGGTTGCTAGGCTTAATACTTATAGCCGATCTTAAATAAAACCAAAATTTAACTATACAATATTCTTCTTGCCGTATTTATTCGTTAATTCATGTGTGATAATATATGGAAGAGAAATGCAAAAAGAGTTGGAAAAAGATTAAAAATCAAAGCTGTATTTTAGCCAAACATGGTTTCTTTCAGTATTATAGAATGCTCTTTTAAACAAATTTTGCAGAGTATTTTATATAAAACATTGCCTTAAATAGCTATATTTGAGACAATATAATAATGAAAGAAAAAATTTTCCTTGTTGATGATGACCGTAATATATTGATCTCTGTTTCCATGGCGTTGGAGGCGGAAGGCTTTGACGTTAGCTCATTTAATGACGGCGAGGCTGGGCTTGATGCTATATTAAAGGGTAATCCTGATATTGTGATTCTCGATGTGAAAATGCCACGTATGGATGGCATAGAGGTTTTATCAAAATTGCGTGAGGAAAGCTCTGTCCCTGTGATTTTTCTAACCTCCAAAGATGATGAAGTCGATCAGGTTATAGGCCTTAGAATGGGCGCAGATGATTATATTACCAAGCCATTTTCCCAACGTCTCCTGATTGAGCGTATAAAAGTTTTATTGCGCAGAAATGCTTTAACTGCGGAATCAAAAAAAGATAATGAAAATATTAAAGTTGGGCATTTGATTTTGGACGATGCAAGGCATTTATGCTCATGGAAAAACCAGCCATTAAATCTTACTGTTACCGAATATCTATTGGTAAAAGCCTTGGCCGCGCGCCCTGGTCATGTGCGAGACAGAGACCAGTTGATTGATATGGCATATGGTGAGAGTATATATGTAGATGACAGAACGGTGGATTCGCATATTAAACGTGTAAGAAAGAAGTTTAAAAAGATAGATGAAGAATTCGACAGAATCGAAACATTATACGGAGTTGGCTACCGCTACAAAGAAGAGTAGTCGGTGGCTTAGGACTAGCTCTCATCGCGGTGAAATTGAACAGCTTTTCGATTTATATTGGGGAGGTAAAGAGCGGCGTATAACAGGCCTTACCCTACGTATTATCGGCGTTAATGTCATCGCTTTGCTTTGCCTTGTTGTCGGCGTTATTTATCTTGGGCAATATCATGCTACATTAATTGAAACAAAATTAGAGCGTTTTGAGACGGAAATTATGCTTGTTACCGCGGCTATATCTGAGGGCGCGTTTGATAATCAGTCATTAGAGTTATCTACAAATAAGGCAAAAGTGCTCTCTGCGCGGCTTGGTGCAACTATTAATAAGCGTATTTTGGTTTTTGATTTTAATGGCGATATGATCGCAGATTCAAAAATACTAATAGAAAAGAATGGCGTTGAGCCGATATTAAAAATATTAAAAGAAAAAAAACGCAAGCTAGATAGTGTGAAAATGCTAAAGGATATGGCGGGATGGATTGCTTCATTCTTTCCTCAACATGGTGAGTTGCCGCTATTTGAGGGGGTTAAGTCTCAAAAAGCTAATGATTATTATGATGTTGTTGATGCTAAAAATAAGAAATTAAGTATTTCCGCATGGCAAGATGAAAATAGTCAAATAATTTTAACTGCGGCCATGCCTATTTTAAGCCAATCAAAAATTATAGGGATAGTAATGCTGGTTGGTGATGGTCAAGATATAAAAAATGCGCTTGGTGAAGCGTGGTTTAATATCTTGAAAATCTTTTTGGTTACGCTGCTAATTACAATACTCTTATCTATATATTTATCAGGTGTTATCGCTCGCCCATTACGAAAACTTGCGGTTGCTGCGGAAAATGTACGAAAAGGAAAGCTTAAACACACTGAAATTCCAGATATGGGGGATCGTAATGATGAGATCGGTGAGCTTTCAATTGTTTTGCGGGATATGACGCACGCATTATGGGAGCGCATGGACACAATCGAGGCTTTTGCCGCAGATGTTGCGCACGAAATTAAAAACCCGCTGACATCCCTTAAAAGCGCAGTCGAAACTGCTGCTATAGTAACAAATAAGAAGGACTTGAATAAATTATTAGATGTAATAAAGCATGATGTTGATCGGTTAGATAGATTGATAACTGATATTTCAAAAGCATCAAGGTTAGATGCAGAATTATCGCGCGAAACATTTGATGTGGTTGATATCACGCAAGTATTATACCAATTGTTAGATGCACTTAAAAGCCCGCTTGAAAGAAAGGTGAAAGCCAATAAAAACAGTAATCAAGCTATTAAAGATGGTATTAAAATCATATTAGATCTACCTGATGGTGCAGATATATATGTAATGGGAAGTGAAACTCGCCTAACGCAGGTATTTCAAAATATTATTTCTAACGCCTTATCTTTTGCCCCTGATGAAACAAAAATAAGAGTTATAATGGAAGCCGAAGAAGGCAGAGTAATTATTACTATTGAAGATGAGGGGCGGGGAATACCTGAAAACCAGCTTAAAAATATTTTTGAACGGTTTTATTCCGAGCGCCCACAACATGAAGAATATGGCCGTCACTCTGGGTTGGGGCTATCTATTTGTAAGCAGATCATTACCGCACATAACGGAATTATTTATGCTGAAAATATACAAAATGAAGCTGGCGAAACAATTGGGGCAAGATTTGTTATAGTCCTCAATCAAGCTTGATTTTTGAATATGTGGATGAATCTTGCTCTATTGAATTTTCAATTTTGCACATTGGTGTGTTTTCGCTAAACTATGATTTATATTTAATATAAAACGTAGCTGGACTTTGTAATATGTTTAGAAAGATATTTGGATTTTCTCTTTTAACTTTGGGCGCTTTATCGCTTATGGCTTCCGCATCTTATGCGGCAAGTCCAAAGCAAATTGGTAAATATGGCGACTGGACATCATATGTCCTAAGTGAACGCGGCAGCAAAGTTTGCTATATGGTTAGTAAACCTGTGAAAGCGAAAGGGAAATATACAAACCGTGGTGAGATTTTTGCTCTTATTACACATCGCCCCGCAGAGAATACAAAAGACGTATTTAGTTATATCACAGGATATACTTATAAGGCTGGCAGTGATGCCACGGTAACTATTGACGGCACGCGCTATGTTTTATTCACGCAAGATGACACGGCATGGACTCCTGATGCTAGTGCCGATCAGAAATTGGCAAAAGCCATACAAACTGGATCTAACATGGTTGTTAAGGGAACATCATCTCGTGGGACATTAACCACAGATACTTACAGTCTAAAGGGATCTGGCGCTGCGTATAAAGCTATTACAAAAGAATGTAATCGTTAAAAATACTCTATTAAGCTTACTGTGAGTATTTGGTTTATCCTGATTTAATAGAGTACTTGGCATTAATTGTATGATATGATAACTAATTCTAAACTTTAAAAGGTTAGAATGTACTATAGGAATTTTTTCTATGAAATATATTTCCGTATATTTGCTTTACCCTAATGATATTGGAGCAAAAATTTGCGATTAATTGATATATTAAATCAAAAAACATCGTTATATCGAGTTTGCCGTCTGCGCAATCGTCATCTTTTAACTAAAAATAATAGATTACGTTTACGTTATGTTGCCAGCACGCTTGTGGTTGCTTGTGTAATATCAACCAGTCTTTTGGGCTATATTAGCTCGTCCGTGGCTTTCGCTCCGGCTGATTTTGAAATTGTAGAAGCTAGTAATATTGTTAATATTACAAAATCCGAGATACAATCTTTCCCGTCATTAGAAGAATTTGCAGGTAATGACGAGGGATCATTAGACGGCGTGGTTGAGCTTATTGAGGCAAGCTTAGTCGCGCGTAGTGAGGTTATCAAAATCAACTCTGGTGATACTATTGCGGGTGCGTTGCAAAATATCGGTGTTAGCGGCGCGGAAGCTTATCGCGCGGTTAAGGTTATGAGTAAGCATTATGATCCACGTTCTATAAGAGCGGGGCAGGCAATATCTGTGCATCTTGAGCCGAATGAGGATGGGCTTGAGCTTGAGCTCTCATCATTTAATATGAATATAACGCCGACCAAAGAGCTTATTGTAACGCGTGACGAGAATAAGCGTTTTTCCTCTAAATTGCATGAGAAAGAAGTTATTCTTCAAACAAAAGCGGCCAATGCTGAAATTGAAACATCTTTATACGGCTCAGCTGCGCGCGCAGGGATACCCGCAACTATCGTTGCTGAAATAATTAGAATTTACTCATATAATGTTGATTTTCAACGTGATATTCGTCGCGGCGATAAAATTAAAATTTTGTATGAGACTTATGAAACGAAAGATGGTGATTTCGCGCGTTATGGTGATATTCTTTATGCTAGCTTAATGGTTAATGGCAGTGAAATACCTGTTTATCGCTATAAATCTAAGGATAAATCCGTTGATTATTATCGTGAAAATGGCGCAAGTCTGAAACGTATATTAATGCAAACCCCTGTTGATGGTGCGCGTATGTCTTCTGGTTTTGGAATGCGCCGTCACCCTGTTTTGGGATATAACAAAATGCATAAAGGCGTTGATTTTGCAGCTTCGCGTGGCACTCCTATTTATGCAGCAGGTAATGGCGTTATTGAAAAAGCTGGACGCAATGGCGGATATGGTAATTACATACGTATTCGTCATAAAAATGGATTGAAGACCGCTTATGCTCATATGAAGAAATTTGCCAAGGGCATTAAAGTCGGAAAATATGTTGAGCAAGGCAAAGTTATTGGCTATGTCGGTACAACAGGACGCTCCACAGGGCCACATTTGCATTTTGAAGTGCTAAAAAACGGCAAACAAGTTAACCCTAAAAGCATAAAATCCTCATCAGGAGAAAAGCTTGCAGGAAGAAGCCTAAAAGATTTTCAAGCGCGGATTCTTGCGGTTAAACAGAAATATGCTGTGTTGGCGCAAAGCCTAAAATTCGCCCAAAATAACTTCGAATAATACCTAGAGTCAGGACCTATTATCATTTTTCTTATAAAAATATCGTTTTATGATTGAGCATTTGATAACAACTGTGTACAGTGGCAGAGGTTTTATATGCATACGGCTTTGCGTTTATAGTAAAGATTTAAAAAGTTCCGCCCGGCTGTAAGCATTAAATTTTAAATTATATGCGTTTTCGCGCCACCCCTTTCTTTGTTTTGGAAAACATATGGGGCAGGCTGCCTTGCGCAAGGATGGAGAAAATAATGACAAAAAAAATGTTAATTGACGCAACTCATAAAGAAGAAATAAGAGTTGCGATTACTGATGGTAATAAACTTATAGAATATGATTACGAAAGCCAAAGTAGAAAGCCTATAAAGGGAAGTATATATCTTGCCAAAGTTACAAGGGTTGAGCCTTCATTGCAGGCTGCGTTCGTAAGTTTCGGTGGTAATCGCCATGGCTTCTTACCTTTTTCAGAAATACATCCTGACTATTTCAGAATTCCAGTTGCTGATCGTGAAGCTTTAATGGCAGAGCAAGAAGCCTTGCTTCAAGAGCATGATGAAGAAGAAGCTCTTGTCGAGGAAGAGTACAGCAAAGAAGAAGAGACTGTGGCAAGTGAAGAAAACTCAATCGAATCTGATGAGGTCGGCGGCGATGTTGCTATAGTTGAGGGAGAGCCTGAGACTAAAGAAAAAGCAAAAAAGCCTGCGAAAGAAAAAGAATCTAAAAAAGATGAAGTCAAAGCAGATGTCGTGGCTGTGGCTGAAACAGAAGTTAAAGAAGTTAAGGAAGTTAAGGAAGTTAAGGAAGTTAAGGCTTCTCCAAAATCTGAAGATGAAGAATCTAAAGACAAAAAACCTGAAGATAAATCAGATGAAGCAAAAGCAATAACTGATGTAAATCCAGAAGAAAATAAAAAATCAGGTAATCGTCGCGGTAATTATCGTGGACGTGGGCGTGGTCGTGGAAATAGAAATTCTCAATATCGCAACCGTAATGTAGAGGTTGTCGGCGGGGAATCTTCTGATGATGATCAACGTTTTCGTTTTAACTTGCGCCGTAAATATAAAATTCAAGAAGTTATCAAACGCGGTCAAATTATGCTGGTTCAAGCAAATAAAGAAGAGCGCGGCAATAAAGGCGCGGCGGTTGGCTCATATTTATCACTACCGGGGCGTTATTGTGTTTTGATGCCAAATTCCCCGCGCGGCGGCGGCGTTAGTCGTAAGATCGCAAACAACAAAGATCGTGCGCGTATGCGTGAAATTGTTAAGGAGCTTGAAGTTCCTAAGGGCATGTCTGTTATTGTACGTACAGCAGGTGTTAGTCGTACAAAAGCAGAGATTAAGCGTGATTTAGACTATTTAATGCGCTTGTGGGATAATATTCGTGAGCTAACGCTGCAATCAACCGCGCCTGCGCTTGTCTATGAAGAAGCAGATCTTATAAAACGCTCCGTACGTGATCTATATACACGCGATGTCGAAGAGATTCACGTGGCAGGAGAAGAGGGCTATAACACGGCTAAAGACTTCATGAAAATGATGATCCCTTCGCATGTGAAAAAAGTTAAATATTATGATGGTAAAAAATTACCACTATTTAATCGCTATCAAATTGAAAGTCAAATTAACGAAATTGGCCAGCCAGAAGTTCGTTTGAAATCGGGTGGATATTTGGTTATCAACCCTACGGAAGCTTTGGTTTCTATTGATGTTAACTCTGGCAAGTCTACAAAAGGCCGTCATATTGAGGAGACCGCTCTTAAAACTAACTTAGAAGCCGCCGAAGAAGTCGCGCGTCAATTAAAGTTACGTGATTTAGGTGGTTTGGTTGTAATTGATTTTATTGATATGGAGCATCGCGGCAATAATGCAAAAGTTGAACGCCGCATGAAAGAATCTCTTTCAACAGATAGAGCGCGTGTTCAAGTTGGGCGCATTTCATCTTTTGGTTTGATGGAGCTTTCTCGCCAACGCTTAAGCCCAAGTCTTACCGAGGCACAGTTTGAGCAATGCACTAAATGCAGGGGTCTTGGCCTTACGCGTACAGCAGATGCCATGTCTATACTTGTTCTACGTGCGATAGAAGAAGAAGGCATCCGTGCGCGCGCGGCGCAAATTATTGTGCAAGTTACAGGTGATGTTGCGCTTTATATCTTGAATCACAAACGTAAAAAAATGGCGCAAATTGAAGAGCGTTATAATTTTGAAGTATTGATACGTATTGATGATGAGATTCCTGCCTCTGAATATCTTGTGGAAGTATCCAAGCCAGCTGAGAAAAATGATGTCGAGAAACCAAGTTCTGATACTAATATTTCAGGTAAGCAGCCAGAATCTAAAACAGATAAAACAGATAAAACAGATGAAGTTGAAAAAACGGATAAAACAGATGATGATAATGAGCGTTCCTCACGTCGTCGTGGTCGCCGTGGTGGTCGTAATCGCAATAACCGTCAAGATAATGCTCAGAATAATACAGGCCAAGAAGGTAATATAGAGCAAGGAAAATCTACGGATATTAACGGTAATGTTGCGCAAACCATTAGTGAAATTGATGATAAGGACGGTAATAAAGTTGCAAACTCAAAAGGCAAAAGCGTTTCTCGCAAGAAAAAACCTGTTGCTAAAAAATCTTCAGAAAAAGTTTCTGATCCTGCGAATGATGATAATGCCAAGGATAAGAAACCAGCGAAAAAGGCAACTAAAAAACCTGCTCCTAAAAAGGAAAAAGCTGTAGAGGAAAAACCCTCCGAGGCAAGTTTGCATGAAACGGTAAATCAAGCGCCCGAGCAAAAGAAAAAGGGCTGGTGGAATCGCTTATAGATCACCAGCTTAGGGGTACGGTCTAATATTTTTGCTGTTATCATAACTGTATGCATATTGATATATGCTACTTGATTTTTGTTATAAAAGTGCACAAAATCACTATGTTAATATTTTAAGAGATAGCCTTTATCATGAAAACTTCACTTTGGTCTCCATCGGAGCAACAAATAGATTCAAGCATATTATCTGAATTTATTGCCACGGTTAATAAACGCAGCGGCAATAATTTTAATGATTATCAATCACTTTGGCAGTGGTCTATTGATGATATAGAAGGCTTTTGGGATATCATATGGGATTTTTGCGGTGTTATCGGTGATAAGGGTGTGCGCATTTTTGATGATAATGGCGGGCGAATGTTGGGGGCTAGTTTCTTTCCCGATGCTTCGATAAATTATGCGGAAAATTTACTACAAAATCGTGATGATAAAATAGCCATAATTTTTCGTGATGAAACTGGCAAAGAACGCGAAATAACCCGCTCGCAGCTTTATGATGAAGTGTCTAAATGGCAACAAGCCATGATTGCTTGCGGCGTGGTTGAGGGTGATCGCGTGGCGGGCTATATGCCTAATATGATTGAAACTGTTATTGCTTCGCTGGCGGCTATATCGCTGGGCGCGTTATGGTCTACGGCCTCACCTGATTTTGGTGTTCAGGGCGTTGTTGATCGCTTTGGGCAGATTAAGCCAAAGCTATTAATCACGGTGGATGGCTATTACTATAATGGAAAAACCATAGATATTTTGGATAAGGTAAAAGACATACAGCCTGCTTTAAAAGGTCTGGAGCGCACTATTATTGTGCCGTTTGCTGGTTCGTCGATTGATATTGCAACCTTGAAAAACACCCAAAGTGCAAATGATTTTATAGACACATACACCCCAAAAGATATTGAGTTTAACCGCGTTGAATTTAATCATCCACTATTTATTATGTTCTCATCTGGTACAACTGGCGTTCCCAAATGCATAGTGCATGGTCATGGCGGGACATTGCTTCAACATTTAAAAGAACACCAGCTTCAATGTAATATTAAAGCTGATGATAGGGTTTTCTATTTCACAACATGTGGCTGGATGATGTGGAACTGGTTAGTTACAGGACTGGCTTCGGATGCTACTTTGCTGTTATATGATGGCTCGCCATTTTATCCTGATGGTAATGTTTTGTGGGATTATACCGCCAAACATGAATGCAGCTTCTTTGGCACATCTGCCAAATATATCGAAGCCATGAAAAACGGCGAATTAAAACCAAAAGATACGCATGATTTGTCTTCTCTTCGAACTATGGCATCGACAGGATCACCACTGGTTCACAGTAGCTTTGATTACGTGTATGCCTCTATTAAATCCGATATGCATTTGGCATCTATTTCAGGCGGAACAGATATTGTCTCCTGTTTTATGCTTGGCAACCCTATATCGCCTGTATATCGCGGTGAAATACAATGCGCAGGTTTGGGTATGGCGGTGAATATATTTGATGATAAGGGGCAGCCAACTAAAGACGGCTCTGGTGAGCTTGTCTGCACTAAAGCATTTCCAGCCATGCCTATATCCTTTTGGAATGATGATGGTAATAAGAAGTACAGCAAAGCATATTTCGAGAAGTTCGATAATATTTGGTGTCATGGTGATTGGGTGGAGCGAACTGATAACGGCGGCTTTATCATCCATGGTCGCAGTGATGCCACGCTTAATCCAGGGGGTGTACGCATCGGCACAGCCGAGATCTACCGTCAGGTAGAAGCCATAGAAGCTGTGCGCGATTGTGTTGCCGTTGGTCAGGATTGGGAAGGTGATGTACGTGTTATATTATTTGTTATCCTTCAAAAAAATTGGGAGCTTGATGATAATTTGATAAAAGAAATTAAAACCCAAATTAGAAAAGGCGCAACTCCGCGTCATGTTCCTGCAAAAGTAATCGCCGTATCAGATATTCCACGCACAAGAAGCGGCAAAATCACTGAAATTGCTGTACGTGATGTAATAATGGGGCGTAACATCAAGAATATTGAGGCTCTCGCCAATCCCGAAAGCTTAGAACTTTTTAAAGATTTGGAAGAATTAGAAAAATGACAGAACGTAAATTTAGACCTGTACTCCACGCGCTGACAGCTAATCCAGGAAACGAGATGATGCGCTATGCTCAAGGTAAGGATGATATCATTACGCTTGGGCAAGGTGAAGGCGACGCGCCAACGCCTGATTTTATTTGCGAGGCAACGATGCGAGCTTTAAAAGACGGACGTACATTCTACGGCCCTGTCCTTGGGAGTAATGAGCTGCGCCAAAGCTTATCTGAATATTATGAACGCATTTACAATCTTGATATACCCTCAAGCCGAGTTTTTGTAACGGCCTCTGGCTCTACTGCTATGCATTTATCTTTGGCTGCGCTAGTTGATAAGGGCGATGAAGTTATCGCTGTCACGCCAATTTGGAAGAATTTGCTCGGCGCGGTTGAGCTAACCCAAGCAACAACAAAACAGGTGGCTCTTGATTATGTTGATAATGAATGGGTGCTTGATTTAGACAAATTATTTGCCGCTATTAATGAAAAGACAAAAGTATTGCTGATTGTTACGCCGTCAAATCCAACTGGGTGGACGGCTAGCAGGGATGAGCTGAGAGCGATATTAGATTTTACCCGTGAGCGCGGAATTTGGGTGCTGTCCGATGAAGTATATGGCCGCCTTGTATATGAAGGTGTACGTGCGCCGAGTTTTCTTGATGTTGCAAAAGATGATGATTTGCTGCTGGTGGTGAACAGCTTCTCGAAAAGCTGGGCTATGACGGGCTGGCGTTTGGGCTGGATTGTCGGGCCACATGAAGCAGAAGCGAAAATCCGCGATGTTGCGCTATATAATAAATTATGCCCGCCTACATTTACGCAATATGGTGCAATCGCAGCATTAGAAGAGGGCGAAGAATTTCTTAAACAACAGCTTAAATTATGGCATAAAAATCGTGATCTAGTCGTCAAACGTTTTAAGAAAATGGGAAACGTACATATGTCCTACCCCAAGAGTACGTTTTATGCTTTTTTCAAAGTGGATGGTCAAGATGATTGCATCGAGATGACTAAGCGTTTGATCGATGAAGCAGGCGTACTCCTTTCCCCTGGGTCGGCTTTTGGGGAAGAGGCAAAAGGTTATATCCGCTTATGTTTTGCCGTATCAACCGAGCGTCTGAACGAGGCACTAGACCGCATAGAAGCTGTTATTTGTAAGTAGGGCTAAACCGTCTTCTCACCATTAAAACCTTGATAGCGGTAATTCATCATAACCGTATCACCATCGAGTGTTTGGTAATCGGTGGTTTGCGAGCGATCAACGCGCATTTCATCAAAGCCCGAGAGATGCAGTATTCCAAGCTCTTCATGGGGGAGGTATGGCTCTACCCATTTCTTATTCTCTGCGTCCCAAAGCGGTTTAAACTCGCACAGCCAGTGCATATAAGCAGGTAAAATTTCAGCTTCATAACCATGTAGATGCACCATCATACCAAGAGTTAGCTGCTCGGCGGTAAAGACTTTGCCCTTCTCAAGAGCTTGCAATATTAACTCCTGCCATTTCTGCCAATGCGGAGCGTTTGCATTCATACAAAACGCACCAGCCAGTATCACATGATAGGGAAATATTTCTTTAGCAACCTTCATACCAAAGGCTTTGCGAGCGTTAGAGAAGTAAAAACTACGAGCTTTATACGGCCAATTGCCAAGCCATTTAACGCGCATTCCTTTGGGATATGCCCTATCCATTTGTCCTGAAAGCACGATTTTATCTTTTTTCGAGCCTTCGATAAATGTCTCAACCGCGCTCCATTTTTGTACCCAAGTATCCGCGTCCATCCAAAAATATGTGTCATATCCTGCAAATATTTTATTGATAAACGGGCGGCAAACGCAGGATTTTAAATATTCCCGCCCTTTAATGCGGCCTTTTGGGATATCACAAGGCCAGTCTGGCTTAACTACTTTATCAGCTATGGTTTTGATATATTCATGCTGCACATCCGTTAGCCCCGTATCCATAATGCAAATATCATAATCGGCTAGCTTATTATCAGAATGGT
>Ga0256834_1001744_pt1 | contig 14375 bp, 9 predicted proteins | sample 4281140metaG_FD_190536 | JGI IMG/M metagenome (GOLD analysis project Ga0256834, IMG submission 190536) | Hydrothermal vent microbial communities from East Pacific Rise, Pacific Ocean - 4281-140 | ecosystem: Environmental > Aquatic > Marine > Hydrothermal vents | place: Pacific Ocean: East Pacific...
AAAATCAAACCTTAAATATTTCCCGAAATCCTGAAATTACACCTTATTTTGAAACCGGATACGGTAAACTATATCACTATGATGCCGTTGAATTTCTAACGAGAAGTCAGGCGGAAACTTCCCAGTATGCCAACGGCAAGAAGAAAAAATACCATTGGACCCCGCACCCTTTGGGCGCCAAACCGAAAGATGTATTTGAAATTCCCACCATTTCCAACGGGGCATGGGAAAAATATCCCCACGTAACCCAAAAGCCGGTGGAACTCTTGAGAAAAATTATTTTGGCTTCATCCAATCCGGACAGCATAATCTTGGATCCGTTCGGGGGTTCGGGCACCACGTATGCGGTTGCCGAAGCATACAAACGCCGTTGGATAGGCACTGAATTGGAAAAAGAATATTGTGAAATGATTAAAACCCGTCTGTCCGACAAAGCCCATATTGCCCGGATTGCGTCCGAAAAAGACAGTGTTTCTTCCCGTAAAAGACGGGAAAAATTACGGGGCTAAGAGCAAATCCAAATCTTGAGTCAATAAATCCGAAAATCGCTTGATGTAATTGGACAACGGCGATCTTTGAGCCGTGGGCGGCAAATCCAAATAATAGACTCCGTCCAATTCCGTTAGAAATTCGGAATATACCAGAAAAAGTCCGGTAACCAAGGTGAAATTAATGCTTCCGGGGCCTTTGCGTTGAACGTCATTTAGAAAAATACCAATTACTTTGAGAGATTTGCCCGTAAATCTTTCCATTAAAATTTTATCAATAAAAATCTTCCCCATACGGTCTTTGGATGTGGTTTTGGTCGATACAATAATTTCTCCGTCTTGAATTTGATGGTCGTTGCCAAATTGATTTTTGGAAAGAAGTATGTCGTTTTCGCATTTATACACCTTCTCTCCTTCGGCTGTTTCATAGGGAATTTGCAAAACATTTTTCCGGTTGGGGATTTTCATTTCGTCGAAAACCGATTTTATTAGTTCTTCAAATCTGTTTCCTACATGCTTTCGGGCAACATTGGGATTTACAAGTAGGTCCAAACCGATTCCAATGGATTGCTGAAGCGTATATAAAACCCGGTCGATATTGTTCTTTTCTTTTGGTGATACGGATTCTTTCCGACTTAGTTTATCATCGGTAAATAATTCAACACGCGAGAAGCAACCGCATAAAACTCGGTCAAATTGCTTTTCTTTTGTTGTAAATCTTTATCAAGCGGTAGCATGGCTTTAGGTTTCTCTCTCTCAATGCGCTTCCAACCAATTATCGCCGTGGTGGATGTCCACCACCAAGGGAATGCTCAATTGCACGGCGTTTTCCATTTCGGACCGGATGATTTGCTCGGCTTTTTCCAGGTCCTTTACCGGGGCTTCGAATACCAATTCGTCGTGGACTTGCAAGAGCATGGGCACAGCCATTTTTTCTTCCTTCATCCGGCGGTCCACCTGAACCATGGCTTTTTTGATGATGTCGGCCGCGCTTCCTTGAATGGGTGCATTGATGGCAATCCGTTCGGCGGCCCCGCGCACCACCGCATTGCGCGAATGAATGTCGGGTAAGTAGCGCCGGCGTCCCATGATGGTTTCCACATATCCTTTTTCCCGGGCTTTTTCGATGAGTTCTTGAATGAATGCTTTCAATCGCGGATAGGTGTGGAAATATGCGTCGATTAACCGCTTGGCTTCCGTGCGCGAAAGTCCCGTTTGTTGGCTCAGTCCGTGGGCCGACACGCCGTAGATGATGCCGAAATTCACGGCTTTGGCTTTGGCGCGTTGGCCGGGCGTGACTTTATCCAAGGGCACGCCGAAAACCTTGGACGCCGTAGCGCGGTGAATATCTTCGCCTTTGCGGAATGCTTCCAGCATATTTTCATCGCCGCTCAAGTGGGCTACCAAGCGCAGTTCGATTTGAGAATAGTCGGCGGAAATGATTTTGTTCGGCAGGGATGAAGCGATAAAGGCCGCCCGGATTTGTTTGCCCCTTGGCGTCCGGATGGGAATGTTTTGCAAATTGGGGTCGGTGGAACTCAAGCGTCCCGTGGCCGTCACGGCTTGGTTGAAATGCGTGTGAATTTTTCCGGTTTTCGGATGGATTTGTTTGGGCAAGGCGTCCACATAAGTGTTTTTTAGTTTTTGCAACTGACGCCATTCCAAAATATAACGAACGATTTCGTGTTTGGATTTGTATTTGGAAAGCACGTCTTCCGAAGTGGAATATTGCCCGGTTTTGGTCTTTTTGGGCTGGGTATCGATTTTGAGTTTTTCAAACAAAATCACCCCGAGTTGTTTGGGCGATGCCAAATTAAAACGTTCGCCGGCAATGGAGAAAATTTTTTGTTCCAATTCCTGCAAATCTTGATTGATTTCATCCGAAAGGCGTTTCAAGGCTTCGGTGTCGAGCGCAATTCCGTTTAATTCCATCCCGGCCAGCACTTTAACCAACGGCATTTCGATTTCGTCAAAAAGGGTTTCGGCGTGAATCTCTTTTAATTTTTCCTTGAATACGGGTTCCAAACGAATGATTGCGTGAGCACGGCTCCCCGCAATATTTTTGATTTTTTCCCCCGAAAGCATTTCTTTTTTTTCCGCTTGCGGAATATCCGTGTTCAAATAACTTTTGGCCAACAGCCGGATGTCGTGCCGCATGTCGGGATTGATCAGGTAGTGCATAATCAGGGTGTCGCGGAGCTTGATCCGGGGGCGAATGCCTTGCGCCAACAAAAATTTCATCCACTCTTTCAGGTCGTGCCCTTGGATTTCAAGGCCGGGATTTTGCCATATTTCTTCAAAAGCGGCAATCCATTCTTTGGTTTTTCCGCTTGCGACGGGAATGTAATGCACGATTCCGGGCGAAACAGAAAAAGCCATTGCCCGGATTTCTCTGTCGAAATCGAAATTTCGGGGATAAAAATCAAAAGCGAATTTAGCTTTACGCAAAATGTTTTCTTTGAGCTTTTCAACGGACTTGGGTGTATCGGAGTGTTGGATGATAAATTCATTTCCCGGTACGGGCGTTCCACCGGCTTTATATGAGGCGTTCAGTTCCGTATCGCCGAACAGGGAATACGGAGTGCCGGGTTGCATTTCTTGGGGCGAGATACGGAAAATTTCCTTGAATTGTTCGCCCAGTCTTCGGAATTCCAATTCCTTGAAGATGTCCGAAACTTTATCCGCATCGAGTTGGTCCATACGGAAATTTTCTTCGTGGAATTCTACGGGAGCATTTGTATGAATGGTGACCAATTCCTTGGACATAAAGGCCAAATCCTTGGCGTTTTCGACCTTTTCTTTGAGTTTGCCTTTGAGTTTATCTGTCCGGGCATAGAGATTTTCCAGACTTCCGAATTCGGCGATAAATTTTTTGGCGGTTTTTTCGCCAACGCCCGGTATGCCCGGCACATTGTCCACGCTGTCGCCGGTCATGGCCAAAAAGTCGATGACTTGTCCGGGTTCGGTTACGCCGAATTTTTCTTTGACTTTTTCGACGTCCCAAATTTCATAGCCTCCGCCCTTACTCGAGGGGCGGTAGATTTTGATTTTATCGCTAACGATTTGTCCGAAATCCTTGTCGGATGTGACCACAAGAACTTCGTATCCTTTTTCGGCTGCTTGTTTGGCCAGGGTGCCGATCAGGTCGTCGGCTTCCCAGCCTTCTTTTTCCAGCACGGGTATGTGCATGGCTTCCAGAATGCGTTTGATGTATGGCACGGCCAATTCGATGGCTTCGGGTTGTTCCAGGCGGTTGGCTTTGTAGCTTTCGTAGAGTTGTTCTCGAATTTCCGAACCGCCTTTATCGAAAACCACGGCCAGCAATTCGGGTTTTTCGCGCCGGATAATATCGAGTAGCGTATTGACAAAGCCGAAAACGGCCGAGGTGTTTTGTCCTTTGGAATTGATGCGCGGATTGCGAATAAAGGCATAATATCCGCGGTATATCAACGCATAGGCGTCCAAAAGAAACAGGCGTTTTCCGATTTTGCCGATCATGAATTAGGCTTTTTTGGATAATTTTTCCAAAGCAGGTTTGATTTCTTTGTCTAATTCCTTGAATAATGCCGGATCGTTGAGGTTAATAATTTGTAGAGTGTTGTTGAGTTTCATGATCTTATCGTTTACTTGATCGAAATTTTCGTTCAATTGTTTGGTGGTCATTTCGCTGAAATAGTTCATATATTCCAAATAATGTTTTACCATTTGCCGCGCCAATTTTCTTGCTTTTTCTTTGGCTTTGAGTTTATAATATAATTTCAACGCATCCCAAGCGGAAAAGTAATTACCGAATTTGTCCAATGGCATTTTTTCAAAACTCAAATCGAGGATTTCGATTGCTTTCGATTGTTCGCCTTTTTGGATTAAAGAATTAGCGAGTCGGTTCATTACCATTCTGTAAATCAATGCGTTGCGTCTTGTTTCGGGGTCTAAATAGAGATTGGGGTCATGATCGATAGTCCATTTGAATTTTTTCACATTACGATACAAAATATCGGTATCGATGCGTCCCATTTCCATTCCGCCGGGACTTTTGGTTTTTATGGGAACGAGTTTATAAGCCAGTCCGTCCAATTGAAGATAATCTTTCAACCAGATATAATCGGAATCTTTGTTGCTTCCGCCACTGAAATAGATGGGTCGTTTCCAGTCGTTATTAGCCAAAATATCGAGCATGGCCAATTGGGCTTTGTAAATGTCTTGGCCTTTGGTGTCAATAATGATTTCGTCTACGATTTTTGTGCTGTCTTTGGCGGGAACGATGCCGTATTTGATAACATTTTCCTTGTTGACGGGCACACGGATATAGCGTGTAGGGTAAAGATAGACTTTTTGGTTGTTATCGGGATTAACGATATAGGATCCGATTTGTCCGTTTCGTTTGATTTCCTTATCGGATAGAACGATTTTCATGAAAGTTTTGATGTCTAGAGTATCATTTGTCATGGGTTGGAATATGATGATTTCACGGGTTCCGTAGACGTATTTTTTGTGTGGCATGTCGATGGGGGCGCCATCGGCTTTGTATGTTTTTTGTTTCATTTGATCGATATACCAGTCGGTATTGAAGAGGCTTTCATTGATGACTTTAATGTCGGTTCGATGTCCTTCTACTTCTTGGGCAAACCAGAGCGGGAAGGTGTCGTTGTCGCCTATGGTGTAAATAATGGCGTTTGGTTGACAGGAATCGAGGTATGCCATGGCATTATAGAGAGCCGAATATTTGTGGCTTCGGTCATGGTCGTTCCAGTTTTCTTTGGCCATGAGCAAAGGAACGGCAAAAAGGGTGAGAACGGTTGTTAATAATGATGCCCAAGTGGCGGAAATTTTTTTGGTAAGCCATTCGTAAAGGGCATAGACGCCCATACCGACCCAAATGGAAAAGGCATAAAATGAAACCACTACGGCATAGTCGCGTTCGCGCGGTTCGAAGGGTTTGACGTTGGTGTAGAACAATACGGCTATTCCGGTGAAAATGAATAGCATAAGCACGGTATAAAAGCGTTTGGGGTCACGTTTATAATGAAACAAAAGCCCGATGAGACCTAGAAGTAAGGGGAGAAAGAAATAAGTATTTCGTGCCGGATTATTGCGATAATCGGAGGGGAGATTTTTTTGAGGTCCGGTAAAGATTTCGTCAATAAACGGAATGCCGCTGATCCAGTTTCCGTGATTGTCCAAATGTCCTTGGACGTCGTCCTGGCGCCCTACGAAATTCCATAGGAAATAGCGCCAATACATATATCCGAGTTGATATTTCCAGAAGAAAATCAATTGGTCGATCAAGCCGGGTTTTCCTTTATAGCCGCGGCGATATCCCATGATCATTTCATAATTGGAAGCGCTTCCGGGATTCCACATGCGAGGAAGCAATCCTTTGTATTTGTCGTTCAGGTTTTGTTTGGCGAGTTTATAGTTATTAACGATGACATATTTTCCCGAAACGGTGTCTTGCTCATATTTAGGTTTGTCGTCTTTGTAAGGTTGCTTTGGATCCAGCCCGTGATAGTATGCAGTGTAGTAGGGCCCGTAGAACAGATAAGTTTCGCCGTATTGTTCCCGGTTGTAGTAGGCGAGTAATTCGCGGGCGCTTTTGGGGGCGTTTTCATTAATGGGCGGATTGGCATTGGACCGGATGGGAAGCATAATCCAAGCCGCGAATCCGATGAGTAAATATAGGAACATAAGTGTTGCGGTTTCCAAAACCGTTTTATGTTCCCGGTTTGATTTTTTCAAGAGATAATAAAATAGCCAAGCCATGAGTAATCCGGCGATGAAAGTTCCGGTGTGGAAAGGTAATCCGAAGGTATTGGTAAAAAATATTTCCAAGGAGGAGAAATAGCGTAAAATATTGGGCATAATCACTTTAAAGATAATTACCAGGATTAATGTAACGATAACATTGGCAATAATAAATTGTTTGACGTTGGGTTTGGGGTATTTTTCAAAGAAATAGAGCATGCCAATGGCGGGAATGGTAAGCATGGCTAAGAAGTGAACGCCGAAGCTCAAGCCGATGATGAAGGCAATGAGCACAAGCCATTTGTTGGCGCGGGGTTTGTGTAAATTTTTGGTCCATTTGATTCCGAGCCAAAACAGCAAGGCGGAAAGGAAAGTGGCGGGGCCGTAGACTTCGGCTTCCACGGCGGAGAACCAAAAAGTATCGGAGAAAGTCAAGGTGAGCGCTCCCACGAAGCCGCTTCCCAGCAAAGCGATTTTTTCGCCGGTTCCGGGTTCGTAGTTTTCGGGCTTGTCATAAAGCAAAAGGTCGATAATTGTATGGAAAAGTAATAATATGGCAAGTGCGCTGGTCAATCCCGACAGAAGGTTGATAAAATAGGCTACTTGATGCTGTGAAGGAGCCAATCCGGCAATGACGGCACCGAACATTTGATAGAGCGGAGCGCCGGGAGGATGACCGATTTGGAGTTTGGAGGAAGTGGACAGAAATTCACCCGCGTCCCAGAAACTTACGGTGGGTTCTGCCGTGAGTGCGTAAACGATAAAGGCGATTAAAAAAGTAACTAAACCCGTTAAACGTTTTTGTGAGCGAAAATTATGCAAGGAAATTTTCATGGATATTGTGGATTTTGTCTATTCAGGCAAATTTAATGGAATTTTCCGAATGATTCGTTTTTGAATTAACGCCGGTTTTCTTAGGATATTTTGGATATAATCGGCCGGCTTGAGAAAGGGCATGTTTTTGTATTTATGTCGATAAAATTCGGGGTTTGATAATTTAGATGTATTTTTGTGCAAAATAATCAGGATAAAATTTATGCAAAAACCTTCCATTCCCAAGGGTACACGTGATTTTTTACCGAACGAATTGGCAGCGCGGCACTATATAATGGAAACGATTCGCATGTGGTTTGAACGCTACGGTTTCAGTGCCATAGAAACGCCGGCGATAGAAAAATTGTCGGTATTGACGGGGAAATACGGTTCCGAAGGTGATCGTTTGATTTTCAAGATATTGAATTCGGGTGATTTCGTTTCAAAAGTGCCTGATGAAATTTGGCAATCGAAAGACAGTAAAAAATTGACGCCTTATTTGTCGGAGAAAGCCTTGCGCTATGATTTGACGGTTCCTTTGGCACGTTATGTGGTGATGCATCGCAACGACTTGGTTTTTCCGTTTAAACGTTATCAAATTCAGCCGGTTTGGCGTGCGGACCGGCCTCAAAAAGGACGATTCAGGGAATTTTATCAATGTGATGCGGATGTTATCGGTTCGCGGTCGTTATGGTTGGATGTGGATTTTGTTTTGCTTTATGCGGATGTGTTCAATGCATTGAAAATTCCGGTGACAATTCGGTTGAATAACCGTAAAATTTTAGCGGGTTTGACCGAAGCTTTCGATTTGGAGAATCAAGTGCAAGCTTTCATGATTGCCTTGGACAAATGGGATAAAATCGGACGCGAAGGTGTGGAAGAAGAAATGCTGAAGGCGGGTATTGAACGGGAAAAAGTGAAAAAATTGCAGGTTCTATGGGATTTGCCGGGGGATAACGATAAAAAAATCGCTTTTTTGGAGAATTTGTTAAGCCATAGTGAAACGGGTAAGGAAGGATTGGAGGAATTAAGATTTATTTTGGAAAAGGTTAGTCCCGGTCAATTGGGGCGTGCCGAATTGCAATTCGATCTTAGCTTGGCGCGCGGATTGGATTATTACACCGGAAGTATTTATGAAGTGACGGCGCAAGGCGTGTCGATAGGTTCATTGGGCGGTGGTGGACGTTACGACGATTTAACCGGTATTTTCGGTTTGAAAGATTTGAGCGGAATCGGGATTTCATTCGGTTTGGACAGGATTTATTTGGTGATGCGGGAATTGGGATTATTGGAAACCATAGAAAAATCCGTTCCTCGAGCCATGGTTGCATTTTTGGGACAAAACGAGCGTACATTTGCGCAAGATTTGCTTATTCGATTGAGAAATGAAGGAATTGCCGTAGAAAGTTATCCCGGCGAAGCCAAAATGAAAAAACAGATGCAATATGCCGCCAAACGAGGTATTCCTTATGTTATTATTATAGGAGAGGACGAAATGAAATCGGGGCGGTTTAGCATAAAAAATATGACGGAAGGCAGTCAGGAAAAGCTCGGATTTGACGAAATTGTCCGAAAATTGAAATCATGAAACACACACCTTTGTATAATTTACACGTGAAATCCGGCGCAAAAATGGTTCCTTTTGCCGGTTTTGAAATGCCGGTGCAATATGAAGGAATCAATAGCGAACATTTGGCGGTTCGTGAGGCGGCCGGGATGTTTGATGTTTCGCATATGGGTAATTTTTTCATTACGGGGACGGATGCGGCGAAATATTTACAATATTTAACATCCAATGACATTGCGAAATTGTATCCCGGAAAAGTGCAGTATTCCACATTGACCAATGTGCAAGGCGGTATTGTGGACGATTTATTGGTTTATATGTTGGACGAAAATCATTATATGCTGGTGGTGAATGCGGCTAATATCGAAAAAGATTTGAAGCATTTGCAATCGTTTTTGTCGAAGTTCGATGATGTTCGTTTGGAAGATCGATCGGGAGAATATGCGATTATTGCCGTTCAGGGTCCCGGTTCAGTGGAATTGATGAATGAAGTTACCGGAGAGGCGCTGGAAAAAATGAAATTTTATACACACCGCGAGTTGGAAATTGCCGGTATTCCCGTATTATTGTCCACGACGGGATATACGGGCGAAAAAGGCTTCGAAATCTATCTTTCCGCTGCCGATGCTCCGTCGGTTTGGAATCGAGTGGCTCAAGTCGGTTTGGCATATGATTTGAAATTTTGCGGATTGGGCGCGCGTGATACGCTTCGGTTGGAAAAAGGTTATTGTTTATACGGCAACGATATCAACGATAAAACTACGCCGTTGGAAGCCGGTTTGGGTTGGATCACCAAATTGGAGACAGGGTTTTTGGGTTCGGATGTGCTTAAACGACAAAAAGAAGAAGGTTTGGCAAGGCGTCTTACGGGTTTTGTGATGAAGCAAAAAGCCATTCCGCGACATGGCTACAAGATTATAGACGCGAAAGGAAATGTTCTGGGCGAAGTTACATCAGGCACTATGTCGCCTGTATTGAAACAAGGAATCGGGATGGGCTATATACCGCCGGCTTATTCTCAGCCCGGAAATGAAATTTTCATCCTCGTGCGCAATAAACCTATTCCGGCCGAAACGGTCAAATTGCCATTCGTATAACTTTTTTTAGCTTATCCGGCTTCTTTCGCGGCTTGTATAATAGCCAAAAAATCGTTGGCTTTTAGGGACGCACCACCGATTAATCCGCCGTCGATATCGGGTTGGGCGAAAAGTTCCGCCGCATTGCCGGGTTTAACGCTTCCGCCGTAGAGTATGCGCACTTGATTGGCTGTTTCGGATCCATATTTGTTTTTGATCAATCGGCGAATGAAGGAATGCATTTCTTGGGCTTGTTCCGGAGAGGCGGTTTGACCGGTTCCGATAGCCCAAACCGGTTCATAAGCGAGCGTAATCAAGTTCCAATCTTGAAGTTCCAATTTAAAAAGCGAACCGGCTATTTGGTTTTGAATAACCTCGATATGTTTGCCTGCTTTTCGGTCTTCCCATTTTTCGCCTATGCAAAAAATGACATGAAAATCCTCCAAAATGGCACGGTTGACTTTTTTTTGAAGAATTTCCGGTGTTTCATGAAAATAAAGCCGTCGTTCGGAATGTCCCAAAATGACGCTGTTTACGCCAACAGAGCGTAACATGGGTGCGGATACTTCGCCGGTGTATGCGCCGAAATCGGCCCAATGCATGTTTTGTGCCAATACGTTGATTTCGTTGTCTTCGAGCATTTTCACAATGGGATATAAGTAAGGAAAAGAAGGGGCAATGGCTACGTCCACTTTATCCGACGGATGAAATTCGCTTCGAAGTTTTGCCGTCAGATCCAAAGCTTCTCGAAAGCTTAAATTCATTTTCCAATTGCCGGCGACTAATTTTTTTCTCATGCTTTGATGTTTTGTTCAAAGATAGGAATTTTTATTATGCATTGATATAGGGCGGATAACAAGATGATTGTGTTTAAACTTCAATTTTTGATAATTAAAAAAAGTAAAGAAGTATCAGTTTGTAAATAATCGAGGAATAAAAAGCCACCGCAATAATTCGGGATGCGATGGCTTTTCGTAGGTTGAATGTGGATTATAATTTTTCGAATCTTGCTTGAAAGAATCGCAGGTATTTGGGTTCGAAAACCATTTTTAATCCTCGTGCTTCGGATGCATTTTCATAGACTTCGATAACCGATTCGGCGGTAACGTCCATGTGTGCTTGGGTGTAGACGCGCCTGGGGATGGTCAGGCGCACCAGTTCAAGTTTCGGGTAATAATGGTCGCCTGTTTCGGGATTGCGTCCGGCCGAAACGATGCCGCGTTCCATAGCCCGCACCCCGGAATCCACATACAATTCGGCAGCAAGGGTTTGTGCCGGGAATTGGTCTTGTTGCAAGTGCGGATAAAAACGTTTGGCATCCAAGAAGATTCCGTGCGTTCCGATGGGCTTTACGATGGGAATTCCGGCCTCCAGAAGTTTTTGTCCCAAGTAATGCACTTGGCCTACACGGGCTTTTTGGTGTTCGTCCATTACGGATTCCTTGATGCCTATAGCCATGGCTTCCATATCACGTCCGGCCAATCCTCCGTAGGTATGCAAACCTTCGTAGACCACCACGAGGTTACGCGCTTGCTCGAAGACGTCCGGGTCGTTGGTGGCTAAGAAACCACCGATATTGACCAAGGCATCTTTTTTGGCACTCATAGTGGCATGGTCGGTCAGGCTATTGATTTCTTTAACGATTTCGGCCACGGTTTTGTTTTGGTAACCGGGTTCGTTTTGCTGAATCATGTAAGCGTTTTCGGCTACGCGGGTCATATCGTGGACGATTTGTATACCGTATTTGGCTGTAAGTTCACGCACGGCTCTTAGATTTTCCAGTGAGACGGGTTGCCCACCCGCCATGTTAACCGTAGTAGCGATGGCTACGTAGGGGATTTTTTCGGCACCGACTTTGTCGATAAGATTTTTTAATTTATCCAAATCCACATTTCCCTTGAACGGATGTTCGCTTTCGGGATCATGGGCTTCGTCGATAATGACGTCCACAAATTTTCCGCCGGCCAATTCCTGATGCAGTTTGGTGGTGGTGAAATACATGTTACCGGGAATAAAGTCGCCGGGTTTAATCAGGATTTTGGAAATGATATGTTCGGCGGCGCGTCCTTGGTGAGTGGGTACGAGGTATTTATAACCGTAAACCTCGCGGACGGTTTCTTCCAGATGATAGAAGTTTCTGCTGCCGGCATAGGCTTCGTCGCCCAACATCAGACCCGCCCATTGGCGGTCGCTCATGGCCGATGTTCCGCTATCCGTCAGTAGGTCGATATAAACATCTTCGGAACGAAGCAGGAAGGTGTTGTACCCCGCTTCTTCGATGGCTTTTTCGCGTTCACGTCGCGAGAGCATGCGCAAGGGTTCTACCATTTTGATTTTATAGGGCTCTGCCCAAGATCTCTTTTTCATATTCATAGGTTATAATATGTTTTTTTTAGTTGTGCAGCCAAAATACAAAAAATAAATCAATCGAAACGGCTTGTTTGATGTTTTCGGTAGATTTTTTTTAAAGAATCGTTCCATAAGATTTTAGATTTTCAAGATGAAAATCAGAAATTTTAATGTAAATTGGCAGTAGATTTGAAACGGTTCAAAATGCTTTTTTTATGGAATTACATATTGATAAAATTTCCGACTTGAAGAACTTGGCGGCGCAATCTGGGAGAAAAAAATTGGTTTTATGTGCGGCCGGTGATGAGCATTCGATTGATGCGGTTTATGATGCATATCGAGCGGGGGTGATTGAACCCGTATTGGTGGGGCAGAAGGAGGCAATCGAAAAATTTGTTTCTCGTTGTAAAGATTTCGGGCAGTTTGAGGTTTACTATGAACCGGATGAAGAACGGGTTATTCGCCGTTCGGTGGAAATGGTTGTGAACGGTCAAGCCGATATTTTGATGAAGGGGAATGTAACTACGGCGGCTTTGTTGCGCGGTGTTTTGAATAAGGAATACGGTTTACGCGAAAAGCGTTTTCTGTCGCATTTTGCATTATTCGAAGTGCCGGGTTATCATAAATTATTGGCCATTACGGATGTGGCGTTAAATATATTACCGCCGTTGAAGCATAAGGTGCGTATTGTTCGAAATGCCGTTCGTTTTTTTCGGAAAATCGGAGTTGAAAAACCGAAAGTGGCGGCCCTTTCGGCTATTGAAATGGTGAATGAAGATATGCCCAGCACCATTGATGCTGCATTGTTGTCTATCATGCAGCGGCGCGGTCAAATCAAAAACTGTTTGATTGACGGTCCGTTGGCATTTGATAATGCGATCAGCAGCGAAAGTAAGAAGCAGAAAAATATTCCCGGTGATGTGGCGGGTGATGCCGATATTTTGTTGGTTCCCAATATCGAGTCGGGGAATATATTGTATAAAGCTTTTGTATTTTTTGCCGATGCCAAAGTGGCCGGGGTGGTGATAGGGGCGCCTTTTCCTATCGTGCTAACGTCTCGTGCCGATAGTGAGGAAACCAAGCGCAATAGTATTTATCTGGCGGCATTGTCGGTGAAGAAGGTGTAGTAAAATTAACTTCAAACGATGCCATGTGGAGTGCAAATATTAGTCATTAATCCGGGAAGTACGAGCACCAAATTGGGGTGGTTTGAGGGCGATCGTCCGGTGGAAATCCGGTCATTGGATCATACCGGAGAGGCGTGGCTATCGGCGGATGATGAAGTGCAAATACGACATCGCATCAAACGGGTATGGGAATTTGCCGGGGATCGGAAGCCGGATTTGATTATGGCGCGTGGCGGGTTGCTCAAACCTTTGCCGTCGGGGGTGTATGTTATCAACCGGAAAATGTTGGAAGATTTGAAGCGATCGCCATACAAGCATGCCAGCAATTTGGCGGCACCGATTGCGTATGATATGGCGCGGAAATTCGGAGTTACGGCTTATATTGCCGATCCGGTGACGGTGGATGAGATGCGGGATATTGCACGATATGCGGGACATCCTTTTTTTGTCCGGCGTAGTATTTTTCATGCGTTAAATCAGAAGGCCACGGCGCGGCGTCATGCCGAAGCTACGGGTGCGGTTTATGAAGATTTGAACCTTATTGTTATTCACATGGGCGGCGGCATTTCGGTAGGTGCACATTGCAAGGGTCGTGTGGTGGATGTTAATCAGGCATTGGACGGTGAAGGACCTTTTTCGCCTCAGCGTAGCGGTACTTTACCTTCGGGAGATTTGGTGCGAGCGGCATTTTCGGGAAAGTTTACCCAAACGGAGCTTCTGCATATGATAACGGGCGAAGGGGGATTGCAAGCATATACCGGTTCTGCCGATATGAAAAAATTGGAACAATCGGGTGATGTGGAAACGCAACGTGTTATAGAAGCTATGATCTACGGTATAGCCAAATATGCCGGCGAAATGGCTGTGGTTTTGCGTGGTGAAATCGATGCGATATTGCTCACGGGCGGTTTGGCTTATTCGGAACGGGTAACGAAAAAATTAAAGGAATATTTATCCTTTTTGGCGCCGGTTTTTGTTTATCCCGGGGAGAATGAATTGGAGGCATTGGCCTACAACGGGTATTTGGTTTGGAAGGGAAAATTAAAAGCTTTTGACTATAAGTAAAGTAAGCGGAAAGAAGCATGCATTCTTAACTTTGACAGAATAAACCTGTTTTTTTGTATTTTCTCGTCATAAACCTTTGTAAATAAAGCATTCTTTGCTCGTTTTTTGAAAAAATCTGTAGAGCGAAATATGGCTTGTTTTTTACAAA
>Ga0256834_1001745_pt1 | contig 14375 bp, 12 predicted proteins | sample 4281140metaG_FD_190536 | JGI IMG/M metagenome (GOLD analysis project Ga0256834, IMG submission 190536) | Hydrothermal vent microbial communities from East Pacific Rise, Pacific Ocean - 4281-140 | ecosystem: Environmental > Aquatic > Marine > Hydrothermal vents | place: Pacific Ocean: East...
AATAAGACAAGAAGTTATTTTAAATATTACTACACTATTAGGTGATAACACTTGGTTTATCTCTACCTGTGATCTCTTTTATCTGAGCAATTTCTTTAGCTGCATTTATTTGTTTTTCTAAGGCAATTTGTGTATCAAGTTCTAGAGCTTCAAGTTTTTTTTCATAGCGCTCTAAATATACTCTTAATGTAGCTCCCTTAGTACCTGTGCCTGAGAGTCTAAATACAATTCTAGAGTCATCTTCAAAAAATATCCTGATTCCTTGTCCTGTTGTAACAAAATGATCTACAGGGTCTTCATAACTAAATTCATCAGCATGTTTTACCCTTAATCCTGAAAATTCTTTTCCTATAAGATTGGAAAGTTTTTCTTTTAAAGATTCTATTAATAGATTAGCCTTATCTTGATCAAGTTCTTCATAATCATGTCTGCTATAGTAGTTTCTTCCAAATTTGATCCAATGCTCTTTTACAATTTCTTTTACAGAAGATCTTTTTTCAGCCAAGAGATTTAACCAAAACAAAACAGCCCAAAGTCCATCTTTTTCTCTTACATGATCTGAACCTGTGCCAAAACTTTCTTCACCACATATTGTGACAAGTTCTGCATCAAGAAGAGAGCCAAAAAATTTCCAACCAGTTGGGGTTTCAAAACAATTTATACCCAGATCTTTTGCAACAAGATCAACAGCCCTGCTTGTAGGCATAGAACGAGCTACACCTTTTAGTCCATTTTTATAGCGTGGGATTAAAGATGCATTAGCTGTTAAGATAGCAAGGGAATCACTTGGTGTTACAAAGACCTTTCTTCCAAGTATCATATTTCTATCGCCATCTCCGTCTGAAGCAGCACCAAAATCTGGAGCATTATCAGACATCATAAGATCAACTAAGGACTTTGCATATGTTAGATTGGGATCAGGGTGCCCACCGTCAAAGTCTGGAAGAGGATTGTAATTTACTACACTATAAGTTGGGGCACCGATCATATCCACAAATATCCTTCTTGCATAAGGTCCTGTGATAGCATGTAAGGCATCATAACACATGGTAAAACCTGATCTAAAAAGATCAGAAATCTTATTAAAGTCAAAGATCTCTTGCATAAGCTCTGCATAATCTTTAACAGGATCTATGATCTCTATTTCCATATTTCCTAGCTTGGTAGTACCTAATTTAGATAGATCAATATCTGGAGCATCTACTATATAATAGCGATCTATTTCACAACTTCTTTTATATATTGCTTCTGTAATTTTTTCAGGGGCAGGTCCACCGTTTTCAATATTGTACTTTATGCCAAAGTCACCATCAGGTCCACCAGGGTTATGGCTTGCAGATAATATTATTCCACCATAAAGTCCATATTTTCTAATGATACAAGATGTCGCTGGAGTGGATAAGAAGCCGTTTTGTCCTACCTTTACCTTAGCCACTCCGTTTGCACAAGCCATTTTTAAAATTGTCTGTATAGCAACATCATTATAATATCGGCCGTCTCCACCAAGTACTAATTGAGATCCCTTTATTTTAGGCAAGGTATCAAATATAGATTGAACAAAATTTTCAAGATAATGGGGTTTCTTAAAGACCTCCACCTTTTTTCTAAGTCCAGAGGTACCAGGACGTTGGTCTTTAAACGGGGTAGTTTTTATCTCTTTGATTTCAGTTGTATTCATCTAAGCCTCCTTATTAGAGCCACTGTCTTTCTCTTTATTCCCAAAGTTTATTTGTTCACAAAGAGAATGAAAATTTTTTTCTTTAAACGATTCAACCACATGCTCTAAGGTTAGATTACTTACTCCTTTTTTAGCAGATTCTATGGCAAGTTTTGATATATTACCTCCGGGAGTTTCAGGGCAGTATTCTCCTAAAAAAGCTCCAAGCATTTCCTCAACTTTAATATTTTTAGCTGGTGCTTTTGGTACAACCTCAACCTGATATCTATTATAGATACGTCTTAGATATTTTGCGGCAAGAAGTTCATCAACAGCTTTTTTTATTATGGCATCAGGGCATCCCATACGTTTTGAAAGTACAGATATTTTGCTAGTCTTTCCTTTTTCAAAATCAAGATATATATATCCCATTACATCTAAGCATAACGAGAATATGTGAGAAGGTTTCATAATAATTTGAGACGGTAAATGACGATGCCATGTCTGAATTGCAAAGGAGAGTTCTGCTCCTGTTAAAAATATAAGCCAACCTGTATATATCCATAAGAGTACTAATGGAACTGTCGCAAAAGAGCCATATATTGCATTATACCTTGCGACACCGATTTGTAATTTTATATATATTGCCATTACTATTAACCAAGCAATTCCTCCAATTGTTCCACCTATACATGCTGGTAAAAAAGCAACTTTTGTATTAGGCAAAAATTTATATAAGAGTATAAAGCCAATCACAACTACTAGGACTGGAAGAATTCTTAGTCCAAGTTTAACGACCTTTGCCATGGGTAAAAAGTACTGTAGTTTTTGCCAAATAGCTGGGCTTTCAACCGCAGCAATAGCAGCAAAGCCAATATTAGCAGCAAGAGGTAAAATAATTAGAATAGCAAAATAGTTCATAAGTCTTCTACCAATACTTCTTCCTTTATGAGCATGCCATATTGCATTCATAGCATCTTCAATATTGGCAATAGTAGAAAATATTACTCCTATTAAAGTAATTACTCCTATTGCTCCAAGAGCAGTAAAATTAGTCTGGTTTACATATTCAAAGATTTTGTCTACTATTTTTTTTAACTTTATAGTAACTTGTTCTTTGTTTTCTCCTTTTATGTTTTTCTTAGATAAGGCCTTTTGATATGTAGGGGCAAATTCATCTATCATTTTGTATGCAATAGTTTTTAGCTCCCCACTTGCACCTAGTCCTTTTAAAACTGCACTACCTAAAGCAAGCGCTGGTACCATAGAAAATATAATAGTAAAAGTAAGTGCTCCTGCCCTTATTGTTATAAGGTTTCTTGAGAATTCTCTTGCAACTATAAAGAATATTCTTACAATAGCTCTTAAAATTATTTCCCAATAAGGATCGCCTGGTTTAGATTCTTGCCAACACCACTTTTTTAGATTAAAGGGTTCTTTGGTTTGTAGCTCATCCTCTTTGTATACAAACATGACCTCCTCTCTTTTTAAATAATCAAATTTTTTAATAATATAATTTTAATAAACATAGGCAAAAACACCAGAAATTTATAGATTATTTACTAAGGTCTTGAAAATTAAATAAAAAACACCTACCTTCCTAAACAACAATAGAGATAAAAAGGCATGGAGTATATATTATGCCAATAATAAAAATTAAAGTAGGAAGAGGATTAAATGCAAGGGTATTACAAAGGTTGGTTGATGACTTTTTTAGTAATTCTTTACCAACTGTTGTACTTAGTAAAGGGTGGAGTCCAAAGGTAGATATATATGAGACACAAAAGTATATTATTATAGTTGCTGATCTAGCAGGTATTGATAAAGACTCCTTACTTGTGACCATGGAAGGACAATATCTTTGCCTATCTGGCAAAAGAGTCCCCCCTAAAGAACAACCTAAGCGTTTTTATCAATTAGAGCTAGAATATGGACCTTTTGAACGGGTATTAAAACTTCCTAAATCTTTAAATTTGGATTTGGTCGAAGCTCAATATGAACAAGGCATTTTGACAATAAAAATAGCTAAGAAAAAAGACGAAGAGCCTATAAAAATACCAGTTAAATAAAAAACAATAATCCTCAAAAAAAGAGGTAATAGCCTATGAGTGATGAAAAAAAGATAAAAGAGAAAATAGATTGGGTTGAAGAAAAACCCGAAAATAATAATCAAGATGTAAAAGATGTATTGATAACAACAAATAGTCAGGGATTAAATAGCAATAGTGGAAGTAAACAGAATACAGTAAGGGAATTACCAGTTATCCCTACTCAAAATCTTGTCTTATTCCCTCACATGGTAGTTCCTTGGATTATAGAAGATGAGAAATTTGTGAAGTTAGTGGATGATACCCTTGCTACAGATAGAACCTTTGTAATGGTTGCTCAAAAACCTAAAAAAGAAGGAGAAGAGGAGGATAAAAAAGAGCCAGACCTGTATGAGATTGGTACTGTAGCACTTATCTTACGCATGGCTAAAGATGGGGATAGTCAGGCAAAACTAATTATCCAAGGAGTAACAAGGGTAAGAATATTAGAGATTACCTCTCATAAGCCATATTTAAAGGCAAAGGTTGAGCCTGTTCAAGACATTATAGAGACAGATTTAGAGACACAAGCCCTTACTACTAATGTTCGACAGGTGTTTTCTAGAGTTTTAGAGCTTGCACCACATATCCCCAATGAATTAGGTGGTGTAATAATGAGTGTTGAGGACCCAGGGGTTCTTGCAGATATAGTTATAAGCCATCTAAATATAAATGTAGCAGAGAAACAATCTGTTCTTGAGGCAATAAGAGTAAAAGAGAGACTCCAAAAGGCTCTTAAGATACTTACTCAACAACTTGAGATATTAGAACTTGGGCATAAAATCCAATCTGAAGTTAGGCATCAGATGGATCGCTCTCAAAGAGAGATATATTTAAGAGAACAACTAAAGGCTATTAGGAAAGAGTTAGGTGAAGGTGAAGATATAGCAAGTGAAATTGAAGAGCTTAAAAAAAGAGTAGATGAAAAAGGGCTTCCTGAATCTGCTAAACAAGAGGTTTTAAGAGAAATAGAGCGACTTTCAAGGATGCACCCTGCTTCTTCTGAATATACAGTTTCTAGAACATATATAGATTGGATACTTGATCTTCCCTGGAATGAGATGGATGAAGAGCGCCTTGATATAAAAGAGGCAGAAAAGATACTAGATGAAGATCATTATGATCTTGAAAAGATAAAAAAACGTATTCTTGAATACCTAGCAGTTAGAAAACTAAAACCCGATGCTAAAGGTCCTATACTTTGTTTTGCAGGTCCTCCAGGGACAGGAAAGACAAGCCTTGGTCGTTCCATTGCTCGTGCTATGGGAAGAAAATTTGTTAGAATATCACTAGGTGGTGTACGAGATGAAGCAGAAATTAGAGGACACAGAAGGACCTATGTAGGTGCAATGCCCGGTAGGATTATTCAGGGCTTAAAGAAAGCAGGTGTAAAAAATCCTATATTTATGTTAGATGAGATTGATAAACTTGGCACTGATTTTAGAGGAGATCCTGCCTCTGCTTTATTAGAGGTACTTGATCCTGAACAAAATTCTACATTTGTGGATCACTATCTTGGAGTGGAGTTTGATCTCTCACATGTAATTTTTATTGCAACAGCAAATGTGTTGGATTCTATACCTCGGCCTCTTTTAGATAGAATGGAGGTTTTAGAGCTTTCTGGATATACCCTTGAAGAAAAACTTGAGATTGCAAAAAGGTATCTTATTCCTAGACAACTTGAAGCACATGGACTTAGCAAGAAACACCTAAGTTTTTCTCCAAAGGCTTTAGAACATATTATATCTGGTTATACAAGAGAGGCAGGAGTAAGAGAACTTGAAAGAAAGATTGCTGCAGTTTGTCGTGCTGTTGCCCTTGATATTGCAACAGGAAAGTCTAAGAAAGTTACAGTAAAAGTGAAGGATCTACCTCAGTACTTAGGTCCTAAAAGGTATGAACATGAAGTTGCTGAAAGGACATCTATTCCAGGTGTTGCAACAGGTATGGCATGGACCCCTACAGGTGGAGAAATACTTTTCATTGAAGCTACTAGTATGAAAGGGCAGGGCAAACTAATTCTTACAGGAAAACTTGGCGATGTAATGAAAGAATCTGCCCAAGCTGCACTTAGTTATCTACATGCAAATGCAAAGCGTTATAAGGTAGATGAAGATATATTTTCTAAACTAGATATACATATTCATGTTCCTTCTGGTGCAATACCTAAAGATGGTCCAAGTGCTGGAGTTGCTATATTTATTGCTTTACTTTCTCTTCTACGTGATAAACCTGTTAGGCCAGATGTTGCCATGACAGGAGAGATTACTTTAAGAGGACTTGTATTACCTGTTGGAGGTATTAAGGAAAAGGTCCTTGCAGCTCATAGGGCAGGTATAAAAGAAATAATTTTACCTAAGAGAAACGAAGCAGATTTAAGTGAGATACCAGAATCAGTAAGAAATACACTAAAATTTCATTTAATAAATAACCTCTCTCAGGCAGCTAGTATATGTTTTTCTAAAAAAAGTAAGAGATGATTTTAATAAATAAAGATAAATAAAAAGGCCGGAAACTTTCCGGCCTTTTTTATTAAGTTAAATTTATGTTTTATAAGGATTGCCAAGTACTATTACTACTAAATTGAGTTGAAGAGCTTATACCTAATGCTGAAGCACTAGCACCTAAAGCCTTTCCAGGATCACCACTTTTATAGAATACACCAGAGTCTTGACTATCGCCTGCATATACTTTGTCACCATTTTTATGCTTTGCTTCTGCAGCATAATTTGTAGAGCTACCTGCTGCACAAATAGATACGTTTTTGCTTACACCAATTGTACTGTTGTTACTACCATCAGATAGTCTACCATTACTGATAGGACCAGTTAAAGTAGCATTTTGTGTAGATCCACTATAGGTACTACCATAAGTTTGCCAATCAGCATAGAAAGCAGCTTCAGTTTGTTGTAGATTCCTTAAATCTGATAAAGCAGCGGAATTATATGCTCTTGTACGATACTTAGCAAACTGTGGTATGGCAATAGCAGCTAAGATACCAATAATAGCGATAACAATTAGTAATTCGATTAATGTAAAACCAGAATCTTTTTTACCCCTTTTTACTTTCATAGTTCCCTCCTTTTTTAAAGGTTTATTATTTGCTTTTTTATATTATTTTGTTCTCGAGTTAGTTACAAAAATTTCTTTCTCTCACCTCCTTTGCAATCTCTAATCGGATTTTTATATTTTTTCTTAAACAACTTTCGTCATTATTTGTTTATTACTTTATGCATTAGAGATGCCAAAGGAGGTATACATTAAAATATTGTATCATATAGGGATTATTATGGGATTTTATATATAAGTAGAAAGTTATTGATATATATTAGTGACAAAAAATGGTATGTATTGACAATTTATAGCTATATTGACAAAAAATGACTTTTCGAGCTTAGTTTTAAAAAAGTAAAGGGGATATAGATTAATCTAAGGTTAGACTTATTTTTTAAGTGCCTTTTTAAGGTCTAATATTCCATCTGTTCCCGGATAGTCCATTTTTACATATCGAGTAACATCACTAATCTTAGAAGTTATTTCTCCTAATCTTTCTATTTGTGTGCATATTAGATCTAAAATTTGAGAGTGGGGATTATTAGGCCCAATTTTTTTTCTAAGGAGTTCTCCCCACCCTAATATAGCTTGCATAGGTTGATTTAATTCGTGAGCTGCTGCCCCAGCCATTTCTAAAGCACCCTTAAGGCGTTCCTGATTTAAAAGCGCCATAATTCCTTGTTTATGTGTGGTAATATCTATTACTAATTCAACAGCTTGAACCATTTCTCCTTTACTATCTATGACAGGGGTAGAAGTTACTAATAGCCATCTATTTCTCTCTTTGTCATAATATTCCATGCTATAAATATTTTTTGTTTTAAATGCCTGCTGTGTAGGACAATCCATGCAAGGAAGCCCTTTAGAAGAAAAGACCTCAAAGCATAGGCGACCTTGTAAGTTATTTACTTTATCTATATTTAGTAGTTCCTTTATCTTGCTATTAAACCAAGCAATAGTTTTATCTGCATTAATCAAAATAATTCCAGCTCCTATACTTCCTATAACATTGACCCATATTCTTCTTTCTCTATCTAATTTAGTTTCAAGTTTTCTTTTTTCTAAGGCTTTATTTATGCAGGCTTCAAGCTCTTCTGGTGCTACAGGTTTCTGTAAATATGTATATGCCCCTTTATGTACAGATTCTACGGCATCTTCTACAGATGCATAAGCGGTCATTATAATAACAGGTAAGAAAGGATCTTTCTGGTGTAATTTGCTCATTAACTCTATGCCACTTACTCCTTCCATTCTTTGATCTGTAATTGCTAATACAAATTCTTCATTATCAAACACTTCTATAGCTTCTTCTGGATTATTACAGGCGGTTACATCAAAACCCAAAAGATTTAGACGAATACGCATTACATTTAATAAATTAATATCATCATCTACTAGTAAAACTTTTGGACGACCCACCTGGTTTTTCCTTTTTAATTCTACTTCATTATCCATTAAAAAAGGAATCATAAGCTGCCCCCCTTTTCTCTATTTAGAAAGATACAAGCAAAAAATAGACCAGAGGCAGCCTTTTTAAGTTGAAATGTGGGGAACCTAAATTAACGACCAACCCAATAATTTGGTGCTTCTTTTGTAATTATAACATCATGGACATGACTTTCCCGTAATCCTGCAGGGGAAATTCTAACAAATTTTGCGTTTTTCCTAAGTTCTTCTATGGTTTTACAGCCAAGATACCCCATACCTGAACGCAGTCCACCCACTAACTGAAAGATAGTAGCAGCAAGAGGTCCCCTGTAAGGTACTCTCCCCTCAATTCCTTCTGGCACAAGTTTTGATGAGGTATCTACAGAATCTTGAAAATATCTATCTTTACTACCCTCTTTCATGGCTCCTAATGAGCCCATTCCTCTATAGACTTTATAACTTCTTCCTTGATAAAGCTCAAGTTCTCCTGGACTTTCATCAGTTCCAGCAAGTAGACTACCAATCATAACACAATGAGCACCAGCACCAATTGCTTTTGTAACATCCCCGGAGAATTTAATACCACCATCTGCAATAATTGTTTTATCATATTTATTAGCTACGACAGCACAATCATTAACAGCTGTTAGTTGAGGGACTCCAACTCCTGCTACAACCCTTGTAGTGCAAATAGAGCCAGGACCAACTCCAACCTTTATACCATCAGCTCCTGCTTTAATAAGGGCTTTGGCCCCCTCTTTAGTGGCAACGTTCCCTGCAATAACCTGAGCATTAGGGAAATTCTTTTTTATATCTTCGACTGCCTCTATAACCTTTTTAGAATGTCCATGAGCTGTATCTACTACTATAACATCTGTTCCCGCTTTAAGTAGTGCCTCTACATGTTCTAGTCGATTATCACCAACTCCTACTGCAGCACCAACTCTAAGTCTGCCATGTTCATCTTTACATGCATTAGGGTATTTTTTAATTTTTTCTATATCTTTTATAGTGATTAGTCCTTCTAAATTTCCTTCTGCATCTACAATTAGTAATTTTTCAATTCTATGTTCATGTAATATTGCTTTCGAATCTTCTAAAGAGATTCCTTTTGGAGCAGTAATTAGATTTTTGGTTGTCATTACTTCTTTAACTTTGCGTTCAAAGTTTGTTTCAAATCTAAGATCTCTATTAGTTACAATACCAACTAGTTTTTTCCCCTCAACTACAGGAACCCCAGAAATTCTATATTCTTTCATAATTTCTTGCACTTCACATAGCTTTTGATCAGGGGTAACAGTGACAGGATCTTGGATCATACCACTTTCTGATTTTTTTACTTTTTCTACTTCTTTTACCTGCTTAGAAATGGGCATATTTTTATGAATTATACCTATTCCACCCTCTCTTGCTAGACTAATAGCAGTATCTGCTTCAGTAACGGTATCCATTGCGGCACTTACAATAGGTATATTGAGCTTAATTCCTGGAGTAATATATGTAGATACATCTACTTCTGTGGGAAGCACACTAGAAAATGCAGGTACAAGTAATAGATCATCAAACGTATAAGCCTCTGGTATGGGCTGGTTTAACATAGCCAATCTCCTCTTTTATCATTTTTAGAATAATGCCTAATAAAACACCGGCATCGCTTACTATTATTGGTTTATTATTCATAATTTTTTGAATTTTATTTATAATTATAGAACCTGCTAATATAATATCTGCTCTTTTAGGTTCAAGTCCTGCTATTTTCTGCCGTTGTTTGTTATCCTTTTTTATAAAATCTTTAATAATATCTTGTAACCATTTATATGTCAAAGAGGTCCCCCTGACAATTTTAGGGTCATATTTATTCATCTTATGAAAAATTGCAGCGAGAGTTGTTGCTGTGCCCCCCGTTCCTATCAAGTATTTAATTTTATTAGCAAATTTTAGAATATTTGGTTTTATTAGTCTATCTATAAATTTCTCTAATTCATTGATTTGTTCTTTTTTAGGAGGATCGTTTAAAATAAAGTTTTCTGTTAAAGTTACTGCACCTAGTTCAAGGCTTCGGCATGATATAATTTCTGTTTTATTATCATGTTTCTTTTGGGCAATAGTTAATTCAGTACTACCTCCACCTACGTCGACCACTAGAAAGGGTTTATCTTGAGTATCTATACTCATTGAGACAGCCTCTAAAGATGTAAGTGCTTCTTCTTCTCCTGATATAATTTCGATATCAATCCCTAGTTCTTTACTTTTTATTAAAAAATCTTTTGCATTATTGGCGATTCTAAGAGTTTGTGTAGCAATAGCTTTTATTCTTTTTACTTTTTGCTCTTTTATTATATCTGAAAACTCTTTTAAGGTTAATATTCCTTTGTTAAAAGCTTCTTGAGATATTTCCCTTGTATAAAATACCCCTTTCCCAAGTCTGACATTTCTTCTCAGCGTCTTTATTATTTTTATATTGGAGTCGCTTATGTTAAATATGACAAGTCTAAAGGTTTGGCTACCTAGATCTGCAGCAGCAAGATTAATTTCTTCTAAAGGGCTTTTTTCTTTTTCGACAGATAATTTTATTTGTGTCTTCATAATGTCATAAGCAAATAGCTCAATAAATAAGAAAATACAAGATGTAACCGAAAGATTAAATAGACATTATAATATATACTTCGTTCATCAGGGTTTAAAAAATGAAAGCTAATATTTTAATTGTCGAAGATAATATAAATTTATCTTCTTTATATAAAGAGGCATTAGAAGTTGATTTTAAAGTTAAAGTAGTTTCAACACTAAAAGATGCTAGAAATTTTTTGTCTTGGGCAGAAGCTATTATTTTAGACTTACAGTTACCAGATGGAGATGGTCTGGCTATCATACCAGAAGCAATACGGATAAATCCTGTTGCAGTGATTTTTGTTATTACTGCATATGGTACAATTTCAAAAGCAGTTGAGGCAATTCGCTTAGGAGCTATAGATTTTCTTGAAAAACCTGTAGATCTTGAGCAACTCATATCAAATTTAAAAAAGCACCTCTCAAATAAGGCAGTTGATATAGTAGCTGCATCTCCATCTATGAGAAGGATATTAAAACTAGCCAAAAAAGTTGCAACGACTCCTTTCCCTGTACTTATTAGTGGTGAAACAGGTGTTGGGAAAGAGATATTGGCTAGATATATACATAAAAATAGCAATAGATCACCTTTTATTACTTTAAACTGTGCTTCTATACCTAAAGATCTTACTGAATCTTTACTTTTTGGACATATAAAAGGTGCATTTACAGGGGCAATAGAAAGTAGAAAAGGACTTGTTGCTGCAGCTCAAGGGGGAACTCTTTTTTTAGATGAGATTGGGGAACTTCCTATAAATGTACAGCCTAAGTTATTGAGATTTTTAGATCAAAAAACTTATCAGGTATTAGGGAGTACTAAAGAAGAGAGGGCTGATGTTAGGATTATTGCTGCAACAAATAGAGATTTAAAACAGGAAATAAAAAGGGGTAACTTTAGAGAGGATTTATATTTTAGACTTGCTACATTCCCTATAAAGATTCCACCTTTAAGGGAACGTAAAGAAGATATAATAGCTCTTATAGATAAAAAAATAGAAGAGTTAAGTAAAATGCTTAATAAGACTCTATTTATTGAGGAAAAGGCTAAATCTCTATTATTAAGTTTAAGTTATCCTGGCAATGTAAGAGAACTTTTTAACATACTAGAACGAGCTGCCGTTATTTCTGATACATCGATAACATTTGATTTTATTAAAGGGATATTAGAAACAGAAGAATTAGATCTAGATGAAATGAATACCCAAGAGGAGTCGGGAGATTTTTGGGTACAAACTAAAAGAGAAACAGAGAAAAAAGAGAGGCAGATTATATTAGCAGCATTGGCTGCTGCAGGATGGAATAAGGCGGCAGCGGCTAGAGCACTAAAGATAAGTTATAAGACTCTCTTAAAAAGAATGAAAAAATTAGGCATTGATTCCAGGATTCCTTCTTCTATTGGGTATTAGTATACCTATTTTGGGTATGTCTATACATAATAAGTAATTAATTCCTTATAATTCCTTTTTCCATTTATTTTTTTATCTATCGATAATAACGTCTATTTATTGATTTATGTCATCTTCTCCTTCCTTGGTATGTTTTTAGCAGACTTGAAGATTGAAAGCTCTGAGCCGATTAGAAGGTTTAGGAAGGATGGATCATTATTAATTTTTGTGACTTAGAATAGGATATATTATTGTGAAGTTACACTATAATGCAGGGTTTTCTTTATTAGAGATCTTAAGCATTATGATATTATTAGGGATAATGGGAACGATTATCTTTATTAAAATGAGTCAATTAATAGATGTATATCATATTAATTCTATAAGCCAACAGTTAATTAGTGACTTTTATTTTGCTAGAAGTAAAGCTATATCACTAAATACAAATGTAGTTATATCAATATGTAATGCTAATAATACTATAAATACTAATGGATCATATAAAATATTTATTGATAACGGAGAAGGTGGAGGTATATCCAATAATTGGATACAAGATGGTAATGAAAAACTTCTAATATATAGAAAAATGCCCAAAAGTATAAAACTTTATACATGTACATTTTATAATAATAAAACGGGATATCAACCTGATGGATCACCACTTAAACAAAGGTGGGGTAGTTTATATATAAAAAATAAATCTAAATTTTACAGAATGACTCTAATATTAACAGGAAGAGTTAAACTATATTATAGTAATAATGGGATAGATTGGAAATGAAGGTAACTAATAAAAGAGAGACAGGATTCACATTAGTAGAATTATTAATTGGTATGGTAGCAGGTATTATATTATTAGGATCGTTATATATAATATTTAAAGCACAATTGAAATCATATAATCTTCAAACACAATATATAAGCATGCAAAATAACATAAGAATTGCTATAGGTTCTATGGCAAAAGAAATTAGAATGGCAGGATATAATCCAAAAGGTACAGCATTTTCTACTATATCTGCTATTAATACAGCTAATGAATATGAAATTAGTTTTGCTTATGACAAAAATCAAGATGGTACTATTGAATCAAATGAAATTATAACTTATCAATTAAAACCAAATGATGACTTAGATAATAATGGTATAGCTGATAATGGAGCTACAATGTTGATTAGAAAAATAGGTACTAACTTACAACCATTAGCTGATAATATAGAAGCAATTGGATTTGCATATGCCTTTATAAAAAATGCTAACAATAATCAACTAGCTTATAACTCAACTGGAACAAATAAAAATATATATTGGGCTATACCATATAATAACTATTGGTATAATTTAGATGTGAATGATGATGGTGTAGTTAATAAAAACGACGATACTGATAATGATAATATAATTAATATAGCTAATACAGGTATACCTATATCATATAACAATATAAGAGCAGTAAAAATATGGATATTAGTTAGATCAGAACATCCAGATAATAGTTTTATAGATAATAACTCTTACGTAGTGGGAAAATATATTATCACTCCTAAAAATAGTAATACTGATAAACATTATAGACATTGGTTATTAAGTATAACTGTAAAATTAAGAAATATGGGTCTAAATTAAGGAGCAAAATGATGTTATATAATACTCAAGGATTTAGTTTAATTGATTTATTAATAGCAATTTTAATTTTATGTATAGGATTATTAGCTATTGGTAAAATGCAAATGAATTCATTAGCATCTATAAGTACAACTAATCAAAGATTAGAAGCAACATGTATAGCTCAATCAAAAATGGATATGTTACTATCATTAGACTATAATAATACACTTTTGTCTACTTCATATAATGAAACCTTTACTGATAATAAAGGAATAAAATTCTTAATATCTTTTATACCAAAACCAGGTCCAGTAGCTAATACCAAGATCATTGAAGTAGAGGTAAAATGGCCATTACCTAATACTAAACATAGCTTTTCAATAAAAGATATTAAGTATGAATAAGGAGTATCAAATGTTACTATATACATATAAAACTGAATCTGGGTCAGCTTTAATTGTAGCACTTATGATATTAGTTTTGTTAGGATTATTAGGTTTATTTGCCATTAATTCTAGTATAACTACTGAAAGAATTTCTGGT
>Ga0256834_1001746_pt1 | contig 14374 bp, 8 predicted proteins | sample 4281140metaG_FD_190536 | JGI IMG/M metagenome (GOLD analysis project Ga0256834, IMG submission 190536) | Hydrothermal vent microbial communities from East Pacific Rise, Pacific Ocean - 4281-140 | ecosystem: Environmental > Aquatic > Marine > Hydrothermal vents | place: Pacific Ocean: East Pacific...
ATACATTATAAATTATTAAAAAATGGAAAGATAGAGATAGAGTTAAACTTAAAGCCAAATGAGCATAAAAGTATTGAAGTTATGTTTGAATTATCTTATGACAAAGATTTAAAGGTTAGTTATTAGCCTAAATAAAAAAGGAGCTTGAGGTGCAATTAACTTGCCTCTTCTAGGCTAAAGCCAAGAGCTTCTGCTTCTTTTATGAAATCTTTAGATACTCTTATTTTTGATTCTATTATAACATCTGCTAATTTTGAGCGCACTTTTAGAGATAGTGGATGTGTTCCTGGATGGCGCTGGGCTAGGCACATTAACTCCTCGGCAATACGACTATCTGGCATTAGATTAATTGCTATAATTATTGGTGGGGCATCTGGTTCTGGGGTGAATTTTTCCTCTTTTTTAATTTTTACTTTCTCTTTGGCTGCTTTATTAAGAGATTCAATTTTTACAATAGAAGTTCTTGTAAATTCATCGGTTTTGCTAATTTTTACTTTAAATGCTATTGGTTCATTTAGGTTAAACTCTTCATTTAGCATTTTTATATGTTTTTCAAATAGCATTAACTCTATGTTTCCGTGTAAATCCATTAATGTTGCTATGCCAAATTTATTTCCTTTTTTAGAGATTTTCTCTTTTATCTCTTCTATTTTACCTACAAAAAGGGCTTCTGAGCCATCACCTAACTCATCTAACTCTGAACTTAGGGTATAGTTTATTTTATCTAACTTATCTCTATATTTATCAAGTGGATGTCCAGATACATAAAAGCCAAGAGTCTCTTTTTCAAATGCTAAAATTTCAAGTGGGTCAAACTCATCTACATTATTTAACTCTATTTTAATATGAGTCATCTCTTCGCCACCACCAAATAGAGAATTTTCAGCCATTTTTCTAGCTTGTGAAACCTTTTGTGATGCTTCAATTATCTCTTCTATTTGCATAATTAAAGCACGGCGACTATAGCCAAAGCTATCTAGCGCTCCAGCTTTAATAAGAGATTCAATAACTTTTTTATTTACTTTTGAGCCATCAATACGGCTAATAAAATCACTTAAATCTTTAAATGGTTCATTGCCTCTTGATTCCAAGATAGAAGCAATTGCTACATCTCCAGCACCTTTAATTGCACCCAAACCAAATAAAATAACCTCTTTATTATCATGACTACTTGCAATAAATTTTAAATCTGAGCGATTAATATCTGGTGGTAAAAGCTCTATACCCATATGTTTAACTTCATCAACATAGCGCACAACTTTTGTAGTGTTGTCTTTTTCAAGGGTAAGTTGTGCTGCCATAAAGTCTGTTGGGTAGTAGCACTTTAAATAAGATGTATAAAATGTAATCATTGCATAAGCTGCAGAGTGCGATTTGTTAAATCCATATCCAGCAAATTTAACAATCAAATCAAAAAGTTCCTCTGCTTTTGCCTTATCAAAGCCTTTTTTTGCTGCACCATCTGCAAATTGGCTCTTTAATTTGTCCATCTCTTCTTTAATCTTTTTACCCATTGCACGACGCACCAAGTCTGCACCACCAAGGCTAAAGCCACCAATTGTTTGCACAATTTGCATAACTTGCTCTTGATAAACAATTACCCCATAAGTTGGCTCTAATATCTCTTTAAGCTCTGGGAACATATAGGTAATTTCTGCGCGTCCGTGCTTTCTATCAACAAAGTCATTAAGCATTCCTGATTCCATAGGACCTGGACGATAGAGTGCCAACATCGCAATAATATCTTCAAAACCTGTTGGTTTAAGGCGTTTTGCCAAATCTTGCATACCAGATGATTCAATTTGAAATAACCCCAAAGTATCACCAGTTGAAATATAGTCATAAACTTTTGGGTCATTTATATCTATCTCTTTAAAGTTAATATCAACTCCATGACGCTCTTTTACAAGCTTTAGGGCTTCATCAACTACAGTTAGGGTTTTTAAGCCCAAAAAGTCAAACTTAATTAAATCAACATCTTCAACATATTTACCATTATATTGCGTTGCTAGAGTATTTTGTCCACTTGGTTTAAAAATAGGTGTTTTTTCCCATAATGGTTCATTGCTAATAACAACACCAGCTGCGTGAGTTCCTGCATTTCTATTTAGCCCTTCTAGCGCTTTTGCAAACTCCCAAACTCGTGCTGCTTGTGCGTCGCTTTCTATAAGCTCTTTTATTTTTGGCTCTTTTTCATAGGCTTTTTCTAAGTTTATCCCAAGCTCATCTGGAATTAATTTTGCCATTGCATCAGCCTTGGCATATGGCATATCAAGCACTCTTGCAACATCTCGAATTACCCCTTTTGCCAAGAGTTTACCAAAAGTTATAATTTGTGCCACATTGTAGCGCCCATATTTATTAATTACATAATCTAATATTTCTTGACGACGACTTTGACAAAAGTCCATATCAATATCTGGCATACTTACACGCTCAGGGTTTAGAAAACGCTCAAAAAGCAAACCATAAGGCATAGGGTCAATATCTGTAATTTCAAGTGAATATGCCACCAAACTACCAGCTGCCGAACCACGCCCAGGACCAACTGGAATACCCATATTTTTAGCCTCTCGCACAAAATCCCAAACAATTAGCATATATCCTGGGAATTTCATATTATTAATAATATCAATTTCAACTTGTAATCTATCTCGATACTCTTGATGTTTGGACTCATCAACATACTTTAAGCGACGCTCTAGCCCCTCTCTTGCTTCATATTCAAATAATACTATATCATTTGCTAAAGAGTATTCTTTATCAGGCTCTGGCAACTCTAAAGCTCTTTTTTTAGCCCACTCTCTTGTAAATTTAAAGTTTGGAGGTGTTGGGTTACCAAGCTTAATTTCAAGGTTACATTTATCTACAATCTCTTGGGTATTCTCTATTGCTTCTGGAATATCAGCATAAAGTTTTGCAATCTCTTGTGGTGATTTTACATAAAATTCATGCACAGAGTGGCGAAGTCTATTTGGGTCATCATATAGTTTGTTCATTGCAATACACATAAAGGCTTCATGTGCTTGGGCATCTTTTTGATAAGTATAGTGTGTATCGTTAGTTGCTACAATTTTTATGCCTGTTTCTTTTGAGATTCTTATAATATCGTTATCAATTCTTAGTTGGTCGCCAATGCCGTGGCGCATTATCTCTAAGTAGAAATCATCACCAAAAATCTCTTTATATTCAAGTGCAACTTTTTTTGCCTCTTCATAACCTTTTGCACCATTTTTAATATTTCTTTCGCTTAAATTTAAGTGCCAGTTAACTTCACCTTGTAAACAAGCAGCAGAGCAAACTAAACCCTCGCTATGCTCTTTTAAAAGTTTTTTATTTATTCTTGGGTAGTAGTAAAATCCATGAATATAGGCTTGTGAGCTTAGATACATCAAGTTTTTGTAACCAATATCGTTTTTTGCATAAAGGCATAGGTGAAAACGCTGTTTTGTGCTTTTATCATCTAAAGTATCGCTATTGTGAATATATGCTTCCATTCCTATTATTGGCTTTATACCCTCTTTTTTCATAGCATTATAAAATGTAATTGTTCCAAACATATTTCCATGGTCTGTCATTGCTACAGAGTCCATACCAAGCTCTTTTACGCGCTTTGCTAAAACATCAATTTTATTAGCACCATCAAGCAAAGAGTATTCAGTATGCAGATGTAAGTGGGTAAATTTTGGAACTTCTCTTGACATAAATAGCCTTTTGTTTTTAGATTATATTATCACAAAATTGTAAAAATTGGGTTAAATTGTTGTTTATAATTAGTAGTTAGTGTTTTGGGTGGTGGTTTAGAGAGATCTATTTTGCTCTCTCTAAATATTTACCTTCTACTGTATCTACCTTGATAGATTCTCCTTCTAAAATATGGAAAGGAACTTGAACAACTGCACCACTCTCTAGTGTTGCTGGTTTTTTACCACCTTGGCTGTCGCCTTTAAAATTTGGTGGAGTTTCTACTATTTTTAAAACTACAGTTTGTGGAATCTCTACACTTATTGCTTTGCCGTTGTGGAAAAGAACTTCTGCTTCCATACCATCTATCATAAAATCAAATGTTTCTTTACCTACTTGCTCTTTTGTTAAGCCAATTTGGTCAAATGTTGTAGTATCCATAAATTGCAAAAATTCACCATCATCATATAGGTATTGCATTGTTTTTTGCTCTAGTTCTGGAACTTCAAATTTATCTCCAGCGTGAACAGTTTTTTCTATAACTTTGCCAGTTTGTAGATTTTTTATTTTCATTCTAACAAATGCTGCACCTTTGCCCGGTTTAACATGTAGAAACTCAATTACTTTATAAGGGTTACCATCTAACTCTAATCTAACGCCTTTTTTAATATCACCCATACCAATTGTTGCCATTAAAATCTCCTAAAAAAAATTGAATAGATTTTACCATAATAGAGCTTTTTAGTAATTGATAATTGATAATTGAGAATGGATAATTTTGGAATATTTAATTTTATACAGACACACTAAGTGTCTGTTTTGTTATCTTGTAATTGAAATATCATTAGGGTCGTGATGAATTGGGTTTTCATCATCAATATCCATAGCTTTTGAGTTATCCATTAAAACTGGCACAAAAATTAATGAAACAAATACTGCTGCAACTGTTCCAGAGATTAAAGCAACTCCTAGCCCTCCAAATACTGGATCACTAGCAAGTAGGGCAGAACCCAAAATTATTGCAACTGCTGTTAGGGCAATTGGTTTTGCTCTGGTTGCTGAAGCTGTTGCAATTGCTCTTTTTTTCTCCATACCTTTTGCTTCCATTAAAGATTTTGCAAAATCTATTAGAAGCAAAGAGTTTCTTGAGCTAATACCCATTAGCGCAATAAATCCAATTAGAGATGTTGCTGTTAAGAAGAAGGTATCTGTTGTAACTAAATCTGCTACCCAGTGTCCTACAATTACACCAATAATTGATAAGAAGCTACCAGCTAATACAATTCCACTTAGTGCGAAGCTTTTATAATAAACCACTAGTAGTAAGAAAATTAAAATTAAAGCCCCAATAAATGCAGCACCTAAATCACGGAATGTATCAAGAGTTACTTTCATCTCTCCATCCCATCTAAGCAGATACTTTTTGCCTGTTTTTGGGTCGGTTAAGTGTAAATCAAACATATATGTTGATATACCTGGCTCTTTTTCTACTTTGTATCCAAGTTTTTTAAAGTGTTTTATCATATCATCTCTTGCAGCAAGTAGAGGATATACTTGTGATTCATTATCAGTTTCTGCAATAACATTTATCATTCTTCTTAAATCTTTATGCATAATCATAGGTTTTGCATTAACCTCTTTAATATCTACAACTTCTGTTAAAGATACTAGCATACCTTTTTTATTCATTAAGTTCATAGAGCTAAGTTTGTTTTTAAGTGCTTCTAATGAGCGTGTATCAAATCTTTTGCTATTTGGCTCTAGTGTTAAGAATATTCCTATCTGTCCAGCTTCATTTTTTGAGTTTTTGTGTGCTACAACCATACCCTCAAATGCAAGATAAATTATTTTATTAACTTGCTCTACACTAAGACCACTTCTAGCAATTTTATCTTTATTTGGAATTAGCTCATATTTTTTGTATGGGTCATCACTCATAATATCAACATCAACAACTTTTTTAGTTCTTTTTAAAACTTTTGCAACTTCGTGTGATAACTCTTGTAGTTTATTTAAGTCATCTCCAGTTACCTCTACAACAATTGATGCAAGAGTTGGAGGACCAGCTGGTTGCTCAATTAATTTAATTACAGTTCCTTTTACAAGTGGCTCACAAGATGCTTTAATTGTTGGTCTTAAGCGACTAACCATAACAAAAGATTTCTCTTTTCTAGTATGTTTATTTGTTAAATTTACTGCAATTTCAGCTACATTTTCACTATTTTTCATACCAGCACCTTTTACAAGACCAGCATAATCAAGCGGAATTCCATCTCCTACATAAAGCTCCATATCTGTAATCTCTTTCTCTTTTTTAAGAATATCAATTACACACTGAGATACCTTTTTGGTTTGCTCTTTTGAGCTACCAGTTGGAGTATCAACATACACAGAAAATGTATTAGCACTTTTACCTGGTAGCATTCTTGCTTTTACTAAATCTGCTGGTATCATAAGCACAGAAAGCACAAGTGCTACAAGAGTTAATACAATTACTAAGAATTTTTTAGTTTTTGAGTTTAGAATATTATATACTAATTTTTCTAACATTATTTACTCTCCTTATTCTCATGCTTTTTGTGATGAGAGTGTTTATGTTTTGGTTTTTTAAGCAATTTTAAACCAAGATATGGTGTAAAAATATATGCAACAAAAAGTGATGCAATTAAAGCAACAGGAACATTTAGAGGAATTGGTTTCATAAATGAACCCATCATTCCACCAACGAATGCCATAGGAACCATTGTTAAAATAATTGCTAAAGTTGCAACATTTGTAGGTGCGCCAATTTCATCTGTTGCTTCTACTAATAGAACCTCCATATCTTTTTTATCTGCATCGTGGGCATGTAGATGTCGGTGAATATTTTCAATAACAATAATAGCCGCATCAACTAAGAGTCCAAGCGATAGTAAGAATGCAAATAGTGTAATACGGTTAATTGTTTGCCCAGTAATATAAGCTATAAATAGAGTAATTGCTAAAATTGCTGGAACACTAAATGTAACAATTAAAGACTCTTTAAATCCAAGAGCAAATATAAGCATAATTGCAATAATTAAAATTGTAAACATTAAGTGTTGCATAAGCTCATTAACTGCTTCGTTTGCTCTCTCTCCATAATCTCTTGTTATAACATAGCCAATACCTTTTTTTGCTAGTTCTGCCTTGTGTTCTTCTAAAACTTTTTCAACATCTTTTGCAACAAAAACAGCATTTGTTCCAGCAAGTTTTGCAATTGTTAGAGTAACTTGCTCTTTTTGAGGTATGAATTTGCCTCTATTTGGCTTTTCTTTGTCGCCTTTTGCTTTTCCTTCGCGCATATCTAAGTATGCATCTTTAAAGTTTTGATAATCAATTCCACGCTCTATTTTTGCAACATCTCTAAGATAGATTGGAGAACCCATATATTGAGCTACAATAATATTTTTAACATCATCTACATTTTCTATTGCATTTTTAACACCAAAGATAATTAATTTATTATCTTTTGTTCTACCTTTTACATCTGGCACATCTACAGCAACAGATTGAATTGCCTTCATTATTTGCCCCATAGATAGATTATAAGCAGATAGTTTCCCCATATCAACTTCTACATTAAATTGAGGCTTATGTGCACCTTTTAGAGTTGTTTTTGCAACATTATCAATTGCATTGATTTTTTGCTGAAGCGCTCTTATTGTTCTATACATCTCTTCATAATTAGCTTTGCTTCCATCTTTTGGATAAAAAGCAACAGTTACAATTGGAATATCAATATCAATATCAAAAGGTTTAACTAAAGGTTGCATTGTCCCTTTTGGCATCTTATTCATATTTTGCATAACTTTATCATATAGTTTCAAGTTTGCATCTTCACGACGCTCACCAATTTTATATACAACATTTACAATACCAACATTATCCATAGCCATACCGTAAATATGTTTAATACCCTTAATTTCACGCAGCTTTCTCTCTAGTGGATTTACTATAACTTTTTCTACTTCAGCAGCAGTTGCACCAGGTATTGGAACAATAACAGCACCACCACTAATTGCAATTTGTGGGTCTTCTTCTCTTGGCATTACCATAAGAGATATATAACCTAGAATAATAAGTGTTGCACCTAAAATTGCAGTTAAAGGGTTTTTTAAAAAAGCTTTAGCTAACTTTCCAGCTATATCTTTTGGTTGATAATTTATCATTTAATTTCCCCCTTAATCTTTGATATATACTTTTGCATACATACCTGGGAATACAACATATTTACCCTTATTAAATTTAATTTTTATCTTAAATTTATGTGTCATTGGGTTTGAGCTTGGAATTATAGATTTTATTACCCCCTCTCCTTTATAGCCAATAGATGGTATTTCTACTTTAACTTTTTTACCAATTTTAATATGTTTTAAATTAGATTCACTAATTTCAGTCATAATTTTTAAGCTACTTAAATCTGTTAAAACAAGTGCTGGCATACCTGGAATTTGAATTTCACCCTCTTTAGCTCTTTTCATAACAATTACGCCATCATTTGGTGCTTTAATTCTTAGATATTTGTATTGGTTTAATACTTCACCCTTTTGAGCTTCTGCTTGAGCAACTTGTTTTTTTGCAATTTTTACCATATCTCTTAAGTTTTTTGCAGCTAACTCTAAATTTTCTAATTCAAATTTAGAAACCATCCCCTTTTTATATAATCTTTTATGTCTAGCAAGATTTATAAGCACATTATTTAGTTGATTTTGGTTCATTTGAAGAGCAAGTCTAGCTTGAGAGATGCCTAAATCAACTTGTCGCTCAGCTGCTTGAACCTCTTTTGAATCAATTTCATATAGTAAATCACCCTTTTTTACCATATCTCCCTCTGATACTTTCATATTTTTAATAAAGCCCATATATCTACTAGTGATTATTTTTTGGTTATCTGAAACCACAGAACCACTAAGTTCAATACCTGCAGCACTTAAGATTGATGCTAAAACAGCTGAAGTTAATAAAATTTTTCTCATTCCCTCTCCTTATCCATTAATTAATTTTTGTAACTCAAGAATTTTTGTATTTTTTTCGTTTTTGATTTTTAGTAGTTTTAAAAGCACTTCAATCTCTTTAGATTGCTTAATTAAAAGGTCTGTAATAGAAACAATTCCCTCTCTATATTTTGCTTTATATGTTGTATATACTCTTTTTGCAAATTTATATTGTTTCTCATAGCTTCTAACTCTTCCACTTAAGCTTCTAATTTGAGATTTTAATTTACTAGCCTTTAACCACATACCCTTTTTTGCTAATATTACTTGAGCAGAAGTTTTTAAATAGTTAACTTTTGCTTTTTCTAAAGATGCTTTATCTGCGCCTCCATTAAATAGATTCCATTTTGCTTGAACACCAACTGTATAAAATCCTTTTTTAGAGTATTTGAAAATTTTATCATTTGCATTTCCATATTCAGCAAATGCGCCAACAGTTGGCTTAAATTTAGCTTTTTCAACTTCAATTGCGTGTTTTGTAATATTTAATCCAAGTTTTGCTTTTGCAATATCTAAACTTCTATTCTCTACAATATCTTTTGTAACTGTTGGAATAGTTGGATAGCTAAGTGGCGGAGTAATAGAGTCAACTTTTTTATTTATTAAAAATGAGATAAATTGTAGTGCTAACTCTTTATTTAAAGTAGCTTCATCAACCATTGCTTGAACTTCTGCTAATTTAGAATCAACTTCTAAGTAGTCAGTTTCTACTGCATACCCTTCTCTTTGCATCTCTTTAATAATTTTTTCTAATTTTCTTATATTGTTTTCAATATCAGTTAAATTAAATATATAGTTATTAACTAACTCTACATCATAAAATGCTTTTTTTAGTTCAAATTTTTTAGCACTTAAAACTTTTTGAGTATCAAGTTTGCTCATTTCATATAGTTTTTGTGTTATTTTTTTATAGTTTGTTAACATTCCACCTGTGTATAGAGGTAATTTATATGATAATTTACTAATAAAGTGATTTCTAGCAAGTGGATAGTTTAAATCTTTTGGTTTAATTGCCAATATACTTCCACCTTGAGTTGCCAAGCCTTGTGAAAATGCTCCAAAATCACCACCTGAAGCTTGTGCGCCTTGTCCAATTGCTCCCATAAAATCTGCAAATCCAAAATCTGCAAATGTTGCATCTCTACTTTGCATTTTAAAACCAAATACATTACCAGGATCGTTTGAGCGTAAAGCAGTTACAGTTAAATCTAATGTTCCATAGTTTTTAGCTTTAGCAGCTGCCATATCGTAAGCTTTCATAGCTTCATCATATTTTGAGATTTTTACCTCAATATTATTTTTTTCTAACATTTGCAATGCACTATTTAAGTCTAATTGCTTAATACCTGCACTTAAATTAACAGTTGCAATTAGTAGTAAAAAAGTAAGAAATTTCATATATTTACCCCTTTTTAAAAAAGTATGTTATATTAACATAAAATAAATATTTTTCAACTAAAAGTTAAATATTAAACAATAATATTTATTTATATGGATTTATTTATTTATGTTTTGTAACATTTTTACTATATCATTAAATAATTAACAAAAAATTCTTTCTTAGTAGTATTAAATAGAGAGTTTAAATTATCAAAAACTATACTATAGCTAAAAAGCTTATAGTATAGCAGTTCTAACACTTATACAAGCAGGAAGTTTAGATAGTTCATCTAGCAACTCTTTTGTGATATCTTCATCAACTTTAATTACAGCTAGAGCCTCTTTTGAGTTATTTCTACCCAATCTAAAATCAGAAATATTAATATTGTGTTTTGCAATGATTGAGCCAACACTACCAATAACACCTGGTTCATCATTGTTTTTAAATAGTATTAATTTACCTTTAGGTTCTAAATCTAGCGTATGTTCATCTATCTCTATAATTCTTTGTATGGTTTCATCTAAAACTGTTCCACTAATTTTAATAGTATTGCCATTATTAGTTGTTAGTTTAACAGTTAAGAGATTTTTAAATCCACTAACAGCAGAGCGAGAATCTTTTTTAATATCGATACCTCTATCTTTTGCAACATATTCAGCATTTACATAGTTAATTTGATCTGCTAAAGACTCTTTTAAAACACCAACAGTAGCAAAAGTTGCTAAAGAGTCTATATAATCTTTTATATCACCTTGAGTGATAATTTTAATAGATTTTACACCACTTTTTGTTACTTGTGCAGCCATATTTCCTAATTTTTGAACAAGCTCTAAGTATGGTTTAACAAATTCAGGAAGTTCACTCTCTTTTATTGGTAAATTTAAGGCATTAGGGTATGATACTCCACGAGCAGCAGCAATAGCATTTTCTGCTGATTGAATAGCTATATTTCTTTGCGACTCTTTTGTGTTTGCTCCAAGGTGTGGAGTAACTGTAACATTGTTTAAATCTAGTAGTGGATGGTCAGTTGCTGGTTCTTTATTGAATACATCAATTCCAGCCATATAAATTTTGCCACTTTTTAAATTTTGAACTAGTGCTTCTTCATTATATAATCCACCCCTAGCGCAGTTAATTAAAATTACACCATCTTTCATTTTAGCAATTTCATCAAAGCTAATCATATCTATTGTTTCTTCAGTTTTTGGTGTATGAATTGTTATAATATCACATGCTAAAATATCATTAAAATCAGTAGTATATTTTATATCTAAATTTGTAGCTTTGCTTGGGTCAATATAAGGGTCGTAAGTTATTACATCCATCTCAAATGCTTTTGCTCTAACTCCTACGCGTGAGCCAATATTACCAAAACCAATAATTCCAAGCTTTTTATCTTTTAGTTCAGTTCCATACCAATCTTGACGACGCCATACTCTATCTTGTTTTAAATTGTTGTGAGCATATGGAAATTGTCTAGCACATGAGAGCATATGTGTCATAGTAAGTTCAACTGCAGCAATAGTATTTGCAGTAGGAACATTCATAACTACAATACCATTTTTACTACAGCCATCAATATCAACATTATCAACGCCAACACCAGCTCTAACTATTGCTTTTAAATTTTTAGCATGTTCTAAAAGAAACTCATCAACATCTGTAGAGCTTCTTGTAATGATTACATCAGCATCTACAATTATCTCTTTTACAAGTTTATCTTTTGGAACATCAGCGGCATTAATATACTCAATATCACTTGACTCTTCAAGTATTTTTAAACCGCTTTCGTGAATATGATCACATACTACAATTTTATATTTACTCATTTAGCTATTCCAATTACTATTTTTTTATAATATCGCTAAGACTATTTAGAGATGAATCATCGCTATATTGTGCCACAGCATCTCTCTCTTTTTGTCTTTCTAATCTTCGGACAGAAGCTCTAATTCTATCTTTTTTAGCATCTATAAATACTAAAACAGCTTGTATAGTTTGACCTTTTTCTAACTCTTCTGCATTTAGAGGATATAAATCTTCGCTTCTAATTAGTGCATCAACACCATTTTCAAGAGATATAAATACTCCAAAATCTTTTTTATCTTTTAGAGTTCCTTCAACAATATCACCAACTTTATGATTTTTAGCAAAAGCCTCTGCAGGTGATTCTTCTAGCGCTTTTTTGCTTAGTGAAACTTTTGAGTTTTGTGTGTCAATATCGATTACTTTTACCTCAACTTCATCACCTTTTTTAAGTATATCTTTACATTTAATACTTTTATCCCAAGAACACTCTTGATTGTGTAGCAGACCTTCAACTTCTCCTACTTTAACAAAAGCACCAAAGTCAGTTACAGAAGTTACAACACCTTTAATTACACTTCCTATACTATTGTTATTTCTAAATGCTTCAATAGGTTTAGGTAAAAGATTTTTAAGGCTAACTCTTAATCTTTTATTCTCTTTATCAATTTCAATGATTTCAACATTTATCTCATCACCAACATTTAAGTAATCTTTAGGATGTTTTACATTTTTATCCCAAGAGATTTCAGATACATGTAAAAATGCTTCTAAATCTTCACCTAAATCAACAAATACACCATATGGCTCAATGTTACTTACAGTAACAGCAATTGTATCACCAACCTCTATAATGTCATCAATTTTATCCCAAGGATTTGGATTTGCTGCTTTAATTGATAGAGAAAGGTGTCTTTTCTTTTTGTCATAATCTAGCATAGTTACTTTTACTTCATCACCCTCACTATAGTATTTAGCAGGGTTTACTGGACCTTTATGAGATATTTCAGAGTAGTGAACTAAGCCATCTATTCCACCAACATCTACAAACATACCATAGCTTGTAATTTTTTTAACAGTTCCTGTAATTGGCTCAGTTGCTTCAGAAATTGTTTTTATAATCTCTTCAGTTTTGCCTCTTTCTCTTTCGATTAACTCTTTTCTTGAAACTACAACAGAACCACTCTCTTTATCAACTTTTACAATTAAAGCTTTTACTTTTTTGCCAATAGGGTTTGTTTTATTGCTAATATAAGATAGTGTGCGTGGCATAAAGAACTCTAAACCATCACAATCTACAATAAAACCACCTTTATTTTTCTTAGTGATTACACCATCAATAATATACTCTTGAGAGTCATCATACTCTGCAACAAATTCATTCATTGCAGCTCTTTTTTTTGCCATTTCGTAAGATACAATTGGTCTTTCACCTCTATAACCTGTAATAACTACTGGTATTGTATCACCCTCTTTAAATGCTACTTGACCATCTTCTTTTAATTGATCAAGTGAAATAAATGCCTCATTTTTACGACCTATATCAATGATTGCTTGATTGTCATCTTCATTGATACTTACAATTGTGCCATCTACTAAATCGCTTCCGCTATCTTCTTTTTTAAAAGATTCTTCGAGCATTGCTCCAAAATCTACATCTTCAATTTCGATATCTTCGAACTTCATTAACCTATTCCTTATTTACCAAATATGGCAAATATTATACTATTTTTTATTTAAAATGAGTAGAATTTATTAAAATTAGTAGAAAATTTATAAAATTAAAGAGATATTAGTTGCTAATCTCTTCTATTTTTTTGATTATATTATCAATTATCCAATCTGGTGTAGAAGCACCTGCAGCAATACCACAAAGCTTTTTGTTATTAAACCACTGCTTTTGTAATTCATCTTCATTTTCTATATGATAACTATCTTTTAAAAAATTTTTACAAATTGAGTGAAGTTGCTTTGTGTTTGATGAGTTTTTACCACCAATTACAATCATAACATCAGCTTTTTGAGCTAACTGGGCGGCTGCTTCTTGATTTTCAAAAGTGGCGTTACAAATTGTATTAAATACTCTAAGTTCAGCTACTCTAACTGTTAATGAAGCTACAATCTCTTGATAAATTTCTGGTTTTCTTGTGGTTTGTGCAACAATTGCAACTTTTGTGCCAAGGGGGAGTCCTATTAAATCCTCTTTTGATAAAACAATATGAGTTCTATCTTGGTCGTAAGAGTAACTTGCAACACCTTGAATTTCTGGATGGTTTTTATCTCCAAAAATTACTATTGTATATCCCTCTTTACTCATTTTCTCAACTATTTGTTGAGGAGTTGTAACATATGGGCAAGTAGCATTTATAATCTTTTTACCCTCTTTTTTAAGAGTTTTTAATCTATCTTTTGTAATGCCGTGAGTTCTAATAATTACAGTATCATATTTTCTTGCATCTTCTAAATTTTCTACTAAACCAACATTGTG
>Ga0256834_1001747_pt1 | contig 14369 bp, 10 predicted proteins | sample 4281140metaG_FD_190536 | JGI IMG/M metagenome (GOLD analysis project Ga0256834, IMG submission 190536) | Hydrothermal vent microbial communities from East Pacific Rise, Pacific Ocean - 4281-140 | ecosystem: Environmental > Aquatic > Marine > Hydrothermal vents | place: Pacific Ocean: East...
TCTCCAGAGCTTTCAATGAGGTGTGGACACTTGCTAAATCTGAGCAGCGTAGCATGCGAAGTGCCGCTTATATTCACGCCATACGCCGGATTGGTGAAGCTGTTTCTGCTCACGGTACTCGAGAGTATTTTACAAACAGCTAAATGGGGTTGTTTAGAAAACAAGCTAGGCAGGGTGGGCAGTTTTTTGCCCACAAGAAATGCTATAAATCGATGCTACGATGTGAAATGGTGGGCATGAACAGCCTGCCCACCCTACGTTACTTACTCAATTTTGCCCTAAAAAGGCTCTTCAACTGCTCAGCTCGACGCCGATTTACACCAAAATCACTGTAACCTACCCGAGATGCAGAGCGAAGATGAATTCGATTTTCTACAGGGTCAAATCTCAATGCTACATCATCAACAAATTTGAACAGTGATGAGGTGAAGGTGGCTGCAATATGGGTGGCATTTGTAGAGTGAATATCACCACCCATCTCTCTGACGGTCTCTACTAGAAGTTTTATGATATCTGTTCGGTTCTCTGTGGGAAGATCAATTGGCAGGATAAAATGAGCGGTATCATCTGGATATTCACTGCAGACACAGTTTGGCTTGGATGAGCATTTTAATAGCTGATTTACTTCTGCACTTTCACCTGACATTAATAGACCGCTCCAAATAGCAAACAGGGTAGCAAGGCATAGCGCCGCATATCTATTTTTTTGTGGCACAGTGCTCCACCTCAAGCATCATGACTCTCCAGTGGCCCAAGATAGACCACACCTTGTTCAACCTTGACAGGGTATCTATTTACACACCCTTCATCAGGCGCTTTAACTTGGCCACTCTCTAAGTCAATTTTCCAATTATGTAGCGGGCAGGTAACGGTGTTGCCATGCACCATACCTTGTGACAACGGGCCTCCAAGATGTGGGCATTGATCTCTAATGGCAAACACCTCATCACTGCCGGTACGAAAGATGGCGATATCTACTGTATCGGTCTTCAACTGGCGTGAACCCCGTAGCGGAATATCGTCTAATTTTGCGATGGCTATCCAATCACTCATGTTGTTCTCCTCCGGTTAGCCTGCAATTTTCAGGGGGTTAAATTCATGTGACTCGGCACCATCGGCTCGCTCTTTCCAGGGGTCAATCTGAGCAACGCTTTGGCTCACTTTGAAACGCTCATTAAGTGCTTTACGTCCCGTCTCATTATCAACCACATGCTCTTTGATACGTTTCATACCGACACGCTCAATCCAATTGGCTGTGCGTTCAAGGTAGTGGGCATCCTCACGATAGAACTGGGTAAAGGCACCACAATACTCCTCCACCTCCTCCTCAGTGGTCACTTTACAGAGCAGATCAGTCACTCGAACTTTGATACCGCCATTGCCACCCACATGCAGCTCATAACCTGAATCGATACAGACCACACCAAAATCTTTGATGGTCGCTTCTGCACAGTTACGAGGACAACCTGAGACGGCAATTTTAAATTTATGCGGCATCCAGGAGCCCCAAGTGAAATGCTCCAGTTTCACGCCTAGGTCGATTGAGTTTTGCGTGCCAAAACGACACCAGGTTTCGCCGGCGCAGGTCTTAACGGTGCGTAGCCCCTTTGAGTAGGCATGGCCTGAGATAAAACCGGCATCATTCAGGTCTTTCCACATTGCAGGCAGCTGCTCTTTCTTCACTCCGAAGAGGTCGATACGCTGACCGCCCGTCACTTTCATCTGCGGTACATCATATTTATCTGAGACATCAGCAATGGCACGCAGATCATTGGCAGTACAGAGACCACCAAACATACGCGGCACCACAGAGTAGGTGCCATCCTTCTGGATATTGCCATGTACACGCTCATTGATAAGGCGAGACTGGGCATCATCTTCATACTCTTCAGGCCAGCTGGAGAGCAGGTAGTAGTTGAGCGCAGGGCGGCAGCTGGCACAACCATCTGGAGTGCTCCAGTTGAGATAGCGGAAGAGGGTTGCCATATCTTTGAGGGCCCCTTTGCGGATCGCCTCCATCACCTCATCATGGCTGAAATCGGTGCAGCCACACATCGCCTTTTTACTCGGTGTAGCATCAAAATCTGAACCAACCGTTGAGACCAAAATCTGCTCAACCAGCCCTGAACATGAACCACAAGAGGCACCCGCTTTGGTGTGCGCTTTCACCTCATCAAGGGTGAAGAGGCCTTTATCCTGAATCGCCTTGACGATATCGCCCTTACAGATGCCGTTACAGCCACACACCTCAGCATCATCAGCGAGGTTGACCATTTTTGAGCCGCCGCTATGGCCCGCATCACCTACCGAGTGCTGACCAAATAGAATGGTGCTGCGGAAGCTTGAGATGTCGGTCTCCTCGCGCAGTAGTTGGAAGTACCAACTACCATCGAGGGTATCGCCATACATCACCGCCCCTTTCACTCGGTTGTTGCGGATCACCAATTTTTTATAGATCCCCTCAGCAGGATCTTGCATCACGAGCGTCTCATCACCATCGGTTTCGATAAACTCGCCTGCTGAGAAGAGATCAATGCCACTCACCTTCAATTTGGTTGAGACAACTGAGCCTTCATAACGGCCATAACCGAGTTGACAGAGGTGATTGGCACACACTTTGGCCTGCTCAAATAGTGGGGCAACCAGACCATAGGTGGCGCCACGATGCTGCACACACTCACCAACGGCGAAGATACGGGGGTCATAGGTGGTCAGTGTATCGCTCACCACAATGCCACGCTCGCAGTAGATGCCAGCCGTTTGAGCCAGGCTGATGTTGGGCCGAATGCCAACTGCCATCACCACCAAATCGGTAGGAACAGTCTGACCATTGGCAAAACGGATACCCTGCACCCGCCCTTCACCGAGCAGCGCTTCAGTCTGATGACGCATCAAAAACTTCATGCCACGCGCTTCAAGTGAGGCTTTTAGCATCGCTCCAGCAGTGCTATCGAGCTGCTGCTCCATTAGGGTATCGAGTAGATGAACCACCGTAACGTCCATGCCCTGTTTCAGCAGGCCATCTGCCGCCTCTAAGCCCAGCAGACCGGCACCAATAACCACCGCCTTATTGTACTGTTTTGCGGTTTCCAGCATCTGATCGACATCATCGACATCACGAAAGCCAACCACGCCATCAAGATCAGCGCCAGGGATTGGTAGGATGAAGGGGCTGGAGCCGGTTGCAATGATCAGGCGATCATAGTGAGCCTCTGTGCCATCATCGGCCACCACTTTACGGTGGTAACGATCAATTTGAGTGACCTGTTTGTTGACATGCAGTGTAATACCGTTATCTGCATACCACTGTTTCTCATTAAGGATGATATCTTCAATGCTCTTCTCACCCGCCAATACAGGGGAGAGCATAATACGGTTGTAGTTGCCGTATGGTTCCTCACCAAACACCGTAATGTCATACATCTCTGGATCAAGTTTCAGCACCTCTTCCAGGGTGCGTACACCGGCCATGCCGTTTCCAATCAGTACTAGTTTCTCTCTCATAGGTTGCACTCCCTTTCTGCTCTACTGCTCACTGCTTAATAGTGGCGATGACTCATAACCATCTCTGTTGCAACTAATATGCCATGCACCAAAACAGAACCCGTCATTCTAAAACAGGCTGCTTTATCCCCACATTCTAACCTTGCCTGCACTCTTTCAAATATTAACGCACCAATACGGTGCGCCACTACACCTTAGTAGCCGCCCTATTTTTAAGCAAGGCCATTGTCAATTTTGCACATGCCGCACCCCGCTTAACAGGTTGTGGTTGTGTGACAGGCTGATGACTCACAATTAAAACACCATTTTAGGCACCTCAATGTTGGCCAAATGGCTGACAACTTCAACTAATTTTCTGTTATCCAGCGGCTTCTCAAATACTGCATCAGCCCCCATCTCAAGCGCCCTTTCAAGATCAGCCGCTGGCATCGCAGAGATCACAACAATCTTCTGCCCCTTAAGCGGCTCTGTAGAGCGGACAAACTTCAGCACATCAAAACCATTGATCCCAGGCATCTGTAGATCCAGTGTCATAACAGCAGGTTTGTGACTATAGAGGAGTGATCCCGCTTGAAAGCCATCGGTTGCAATGGCCACTTCAAACCCCGCTCGGTGTAGTACACGCTCCATCGACTTAACCATTGATAACTCATCATCAACAATCAAAATACGACGATTGGGCGGTGCTAAAAATTCGGGAACTGGCATGCCATGCTGCCGTATAAATTCAAGTAAATCATCAGGTTGGATTCGATTATCACCACGCCCTGGTAATTTATAGGCCGCCAGTTGACCCCGTTCAATCCAACGAATCACCGTGCGTTGATTAACACCACACAGCTCAGCAGCTTCACCTGTGGTTAAACTTCTCTTTGCTTTATCCATAATAAACACCACTTTGTTGACTTAATAGAAGTATAGGACTATCTTGACTTTTTTGTCAAGTCAGCTATATTTTCTATCAAGCAGAGGAGATATCACCCTATGTGCAACCCACTAAAGAAGCTTGTTGAATAGTCGATAGCTCAACTAAGGAAGCTAGGCAGTGGATAAGCAATAGCAAATGGAACAGCATGGAGAGGCCTTTATGAAAGAGAACACCGTTGACATACTGCTGGTGGAAGATGATGAGGTGGATGTTATGAATGTCCAACGAGCCTTTAAAAAAAACCATATAAATAACACGCTTCACATAGCAGGCAACGGCCTTGAAGCTTTAGCCCTGCTACGCGGTGATGATAAAACCCAAAAATTAATACCCCGCCCAAAAATCATTCTGCTCGATCTCAACATGCCAAAAATGAACGGCATTGAGTTTTTACAAGTACTACGAAAAGATCCTGAACTAAAATCACTCAGCGTTTTTGTTCTCACAACCTCAGGTGACGAACGGGATGTTATTGCTGCCCACCAACTCAATGTCGCCGGCTATATACTGAAACCCATTGAGCTGGAGTGCTTCATCCAAGCACTTGCCACTCTCAACCTCTATTGGTCTTTAATCGAGATGCCGTAAGCAGGGGGTTATCATGAACATAAGCATTGCAACAAAAATCACCTCCGCAGCCGTTACCTTAGTTTTAATCACTGCGGCAGCTGTTGGTTTTGCCGTCTACTCCGGTAGCAGTGCACTATTGGTAAAGCATCAGCTAGAGGATTTAGGTGACCAAAACCATATTGCAGCGACACGACTCACATCACACATCAAAGCACTACGTCAGGATCTACAATTTCTTGTTGGAACCCCGCCCATTCAGGGCCTGGTACGCACCCACAGCCGAGAGGATGGAATCGATCTATATGATGGCTCGACTGAGAGGCTATGGCGCAGTCGTCTAGGGGTTATTTTTCGCCAATTCCTCGATGCAAAACCAAGCTATCTACAGATCCGTTATATCGGCCTTGCAGAGGGTGGACGAGAGCTGGTCAGAGTGGAGCGTGCTCATGATGGCAGAGCAGAGGTCGTCCCCCTATCAGCCCTTCAAAAGAAAGGGCAGCACACCTATTTCCATGAAACCAGCAAGCTTAAAGCGGGGCAAATTCACCTCTCAGAGGTCACTCTTAACCGCGAGCAGGGGGAGATAAGCAAACCAAAGGTTGCCGTCATGCGGGCATCACTGCCTGTTTTTTCTCCAACGGGGGTGCTTTTTGGCATGGTTATTATCAACATGGACTTTCTCTCAGTTCTTGAGAATGTCACCAAAGATCGTCATTTTTACATCAGTAATGATCGTGGTGACTACCTACTCCATGAGAACCCCGAACTCAGCTTCGGCTTTGAGTTTGGCCGACAACATCGACTGCAAGATGATTACCCGCAAATTGCTGAAATGTTCAACAAAAAGAGCCAACTGAACGAGCAAACACTCTATCAAACACCCGACCTCAAAGGTGAAGCGATCAGCTTCTATAAAGCCTTCTTTGACCCACTCCACCCGCAGCGTTTTATTGTCTTAGCACTCTCAGCCTCCTATCAACAGGTCATTGCTGAATCCGTGGCTGTGCGTAACCAAAGTGTGGTACTTGCGCTCTTTTTAATTAGCATCGGAGGGGGAGCGGCTTGGCTCTTTTCACGCATGCTCACTCAACCTCTCCAGCAGATTACCCAAGCAGCTGAACAGATTTCAAAGGGTAATTTTGATATCTCTCTGCCGACAAAAGCGGACGGTGAACTCGGACTTCTAACCAGAGGTTTCAATCACATGGTGCAACAGATCAACGAACGAGATGAGGCGCTGCAACATCGGCTTGATGAGCTGGAGAGGGTCAATCGAGAGCTCGATCAGTTTGCCTATGTCACCTCACATGATCTTAAAGCGCCGCTACGTGCCATCGCCAACCTCTCTCAATGGATTGAGGAGGATTTAGAGGCAATTATGACCCCCGACACGCACAAACAGATGGATCTACTGCGTGGCCGAGTCCATCGCATGGAGGCACTCATCGAGGGTATTTTACAATATTCGCGGGTAGGCCGTGTTGCAGAGGAGGTGATGGAGGTCGATATCAACGTACTTCTTTATGAAATCATTGAAAACATCGCGCCACCCGAAGATTTTAGCATAGAGATCACCCCCAATATGCCCACATTCAATGCAACAAAAGTACGCCTATCTCAGGTTTTTGCCAACCTCATTAGCAACGCTGTTAAGTACCGGACACGAGATGATGGGCAGCTCAAGATAGCGGTTAAAGATGCGGGATCATTCTATCACTTCTCAGTCACTGACGATGGCCCAGGGATCGCTGAGGAGTACCATAAAAAGGTGTTTAAAATATTTCAAACACTCCAAGCCAGAGATACCATCGAGAGCACCGGTGTTGGTTTAACACTCGTCAAAAAAATTGTTGAAGAGCAAGGTGGTATCGTCACACTGGAGTCAGCCGAAGGTAGAGGCTCTACCTTTAGTTTTACGTGGCCTAAACAACCGGAGGTTGAGCATGTCACCTGATCACCCACAGCAAGAAGAGAGCAATAGCGAGCAACTCCACATCCTGCTCATTGATGATGATGATGTGGATCGCATGGCAATTCAACGCGCCTTAAAGTCCACCAACATCAAAGCAACGCTACAGGAGGCCATGAGCGCTGCAGAGGGGTTTGAAGTGGCAAAAAGCAGGTGTTATGACTGTATTCTACTCGATTACCAGCTACCTGATGGTGATGGATTAACGCTCCTACGCAAGCTCCGTGCTGAACAGATCAACACACCCGTCATCATGATGACGGGGCAAGGCGATGAAGAGCTTGCCGTTGAGATGCTGCACGCAGGAGCCAATGACTATCTGCCAAAAAACAGGCTGAATCCAAAGTCACTCACACACGCACTGCGCAGTGTTAAGCAAATTTTCCAAGCAGAATCACAGCGAAAAGCGGTGCAGGAACAATTGACTGAAACCAGTTCCCGCCTGCAATATCTCATCGATAATAGTCCAGCCATTATCTACAGTGCGGTTCCAACAGGTGACTTTAAAATCACCTTTGTCAGTGAAAATTTACGCATTGTCCTCGGCTACGAGCCTCGCGAGATGCAGGATGATATGAATTTCTGGATTGAACATATCCACCCTGATGATAGTGCGGCACTTATGCAACGCCTGCCTGCCTTGCTCTCGCAAGGGGGGCAGCTAACACATGACTACCGTTTTCGTCACCAAGAAGGACACTACCTCTGGATGCACGATACATTGCGTTTGGTCAAAAACAGGCAGGGGCAACCCTTAGAGCTGCTCGGCTCTCTACTCGATATTTCTAAACGCAAAGAGATGGAGGATGCACTCCAGCAAGAGAAAGAGGAGCAGAAAAATCTCATACGTGAGCTACAGGAGGCACGAGAACAGCTGCTACAAAATGAGAAAATGGCCGCCATTGGCCAACTGGCTGCCGGTGTCGCACATGAGATAAACAACCCGATTGGCTACATCAACTCAAATCTCAGCACACTCAAGCTCTACACCGATGATCTGCTTGAACTCACCACACTCTATCAAGCAATCGAAGGCTCACTTGGCAAAGCAGATCAACCGCTTCTTGAGTCCATTAACAGCATTAAAGAGCGTATCGATATTGACTACATTAAAGAGGATCTGCCTGATCTGGTACGTGAATCACAAGAGGGAGCAGAACGGGTTCGGAAGATTGTCCAAGATCTTAAGGAGTTCTCCCACGTAAATGAGGCGGAGTGGCAACTGGCCGACCTACATCTTGGTTTAGACAGCACGCTCAATATTGTCGCCAATGAGATTAAATATAAAGCAGAGGTGCATAAAGAGTATGGCGACCTGCCTCAAGTCGAATGCATCGCATCTCAAATTAACCAAGTCTTTATGAATCTACTGGTGAATGCCGCCCACGCAATTGAGAAGCAAGGCATTATCACACTACGCACCGATCACAATGAGAGTGAGGTGTGGATTGAGGTGAGTGATACAGGAATGGGTATTGCTAAAGATAAACTTAAACATATCTTTGAACCCTTCTACACCACAAAACCGGTCGGCGTTGGTACCGGTCTTGGGCTATCACTCTCCTACACTATTATGAAAAAACACCATGGACGAATTGAGGTCACCAGTGAGCCCGGTAGCGGCACCCGCTTTACTCTCTTTTTACCCATCAAACAGCCCAAGAATAGCCCAACAGAGTCGCCAAAAACCATACAACTTGGTTTAGATGGAGGTAACCAATGAGTGAACCGACAACTGAGCCTAAAGCAAAACTCCTGCTGGTTGATGATGAGGCCAACATTCTCTCTTCACTCAAACGCCTCTTACGCCCATTAGGCCACCATATCTATACCGCCACCAGTGGTGCTGAGGGGCTAGAGATATTGGCCAAGCAGCCTATCGACTTAATCATCTCAGATATGCGTATGCCAGAGATGGATGGCGCAGAGTTTCTTGAGAAGGCTGCCGCAACATGGCCTGAGACAATCCGTGTCTTACTGACCGGTTATTCTGACTTAAGCTCAACAATCAAGGCGGTCAATAGAGGGAAAATCTACCGCTACATTAGTAAGCCATGGAGTGATCATGAGATCACCCTATTGGTTGAACAAGCCCTAAAACTTAAACACTTAGAAGATGAAAAAAATAGATTAGAAGCCCTCACCAAACAGCAAAATGAACAGCTAAAAACGTTCAATGACACCCTGGAAAAACGAGTGACTGATCGCACAGAAGAGCTGCGCCAAGCGATGGGGTTTCTTGAAAAGGCACACACATCGCTTAAAACGCAATACACCACTTCAATCAAAATATTCGCAAATTTGATGGAGTTGCGTGAAGGCATTACCGAAGCATCGGGTAGAGGCCATGCTCGCCAAGTCGCCGATCAAGCCCACCAATTAGGGTCTGCAATGGGGCTATCCGAGGATGAGGTTCAAGATATACTTTTTGCCGCACTGCTGCATGACATCGGGAAAATTGCCCTACCTGACACCCTGCTGCAAATGCCCTACGATAAACTCAACGCCAACCAGCGTAAAGAGTTTGAGAAGCACCCTGTACTGGGTCAAGCCACGTTAGTTGCACTTGAGCCTCTACATAGTGCTGCCAATATAATTCTTGCCCACCATGAGCAGTTCAACGGCCAAGGTTATCCAAACCGACTGCAAGGGACAAAAATCCCACTAGGCGCTCGTATTTTGGCCGTTGTTGATGACTATAATGTCCTATTAACAGGGGGGTTATTTAATCACTGTCACAGCCCAGCAGAGGCAAAAGTGTTTCTACAGAAGGAGCGCAACAAACGCTACGACCCACAGGTGGTTGATCATTTTATCCAACTATTGGACTCAACCGAACCCGACACCCAGACAGTCATTGAACAGTGCCTAAAGTCTGCTGACTTAAAAGATGGCATGGTGTTAACACGTGATCTGCTTACCAGCAACAGCCTCCTTCTGCTCTCAAAAGGGCATCTGCTCAACGATGAGCTTATTACAAAAATCAGCCAACTTGAGAAGGCGGCTGATTATGATCTCTCATTCTATGTGCAATCTCACTAACACCTACATGAGATAAACAGCCGGGATGAGTTATCGGCCAGGGAGGGCACATGGAGAAAAACAGACCATCCAAAAAAAGTGGATTATTTCCTATAGCCTATACTGACCCTTTAACTAATTAATTGGCAATGACTTTTTTCTCCACTGCTGGGTTTTATACCCGCTACTGCTTTGGATATAAACGGATATAAATCATGGTGAACTCTATTGAGTCGGTACTCTCAGGCACAAATCTCACTTTTGTTGCTGAGCTCTATGCTCGCTACTTAAAAAACCCTCAATCTATCGACTCCAGTTGGAAACAGCTCTTTTCGGAGCTTGGTGATAAAGATGCCGTGTTGTTGCAAGATATGCATGGCGCAAGCTGGGGCAGCCCCTCCTCCGTTGTGGCGCAAGAGGCAGCCGCCTCAACAATGGCACAGCAACCTGCTACCAGTGCTGATAATCGCACCGATACGCTGCTCTCCATTCGGGCGCTCATGCTGATTCGTGCTTACCGTGTGCGCGGCCATCTAATGGCCTGTTTTGACCCGCTGGGATTAGAAGGCCGAGAGCCTCATCCTGAATTGGACTATAAAAGTTACGGTTTCAGTGAAGCAGATCTTGATAGATCCATCTTTATCGACCATGTGCTGGGGCTTGAGTACGCCACACTTCGAGAGATTCTACAGATCCTCAAAGAGACCTACTGCGGGAATATCGGCGTTGAGTTTATGCACATCCAGGAGCCGGAGCAGAAGTCCTGGATTCAGTGCCGTATCGAAGAGATTCACAACCACACTAATTTCACCCAAAAGGGTAAAACAGCCATCTATGAACGACTGGTTCAAGCCGAGGGCTTTGAGCAGTTTCTCCATGTTAAACATGTCGGCACCAAGCGGTTTGGTCTAGATGGAGGCGAGAGTCTGATCCCAGGAATGGAGCAAATTCTTAAACGCGGTGGCCAACTGGGTGTCAAAGAGGTGGTGATCGGTATGCCTCATCGCGGGCGTCTCAATGTTTTAGCTAACGTGATGCGTAAGCCTTACCGAGCCATATTTTCAGAGTTTCTTGGCACACCCTCCCACCCTGATGAGGCGCGGGGTTCAGGCGATGTTAAATACCATCTTGGAACCTCTGCCGACCGTGAGTTTGATGGCAATCTTGTCCACCTATCTTTAACAGCTAACCCTTCACATTTAGAGGCTGTTAATCCCGTCGTAATGGGCAAGGTGCGGGCAAAGCAGACCCATGACAATGACACTGAACGACGGCATACACTAGGACTTCTACTCCACGGTGATGCCGCATTTGCCGGTCAAGGATTAGTGGCAGAGGGGTTGGATCTGTCACAGCTTAAGGGGTATGAAACAGGTGGCACCATCCACTTTATCGTTAACAACCAGATCGGTTTCACCACCAGCCCCAGATACTCTCGCTCCTCTCCCTACCCCTCCGATGTAGCAAAAGTGGTTCAAGCGCCAGTCTTTCATGTCAATGGCGATGACCCTGAGGCGGTGGTGCATGTAGCCAGGATCGCAACTGAGTATCAGCAAGAGTTCAAACAAGATGTTGTGATCGACATGTTCTGCTATCGACGTTACGGCCACAATGAGAGTGATGAGCCCTCTTTTACCCAGCCGATTATGTACCGCGCCATTGCTGATCATAAAACAACCCGTCAACTCTATGAGGAGCAACTCATCGAAGAGGGGTTAATAAGCCAAACAGAGGCCGACCAGATCAAAGGCGCTTTTCGCGCCGTTCTGGATGCAGAGTTTGCCAGCAGCAGCCACTACAAACCCGATAATGCCGATTGGCTAGAGGGAAAGTGGGACAAACTGATGGCACTTCAGGAAGAGGAGGAGTTGCACAATGATGATACCGCCATCTCTTTGGAGATGCAGCAGCATGTAGGACGTGCTTTGTCACAGCCACCTGAGAATTTCAACACCCATAGCAAGATCATTCGGCTACTGAAAAAAAGGCGACAAATGGTCGACTCCGGCGAAGGTATTGATTGGGCAATGGCTGAGGCATTGGCCTTCGGCACCCTGCTACATGAAGGGACTCCCATCCGTCTTTCAGGGCAGGATTCGGGTCGTGGCACCTTCTCTCACCGCCACTCAGTGCTGGTAGACCAGGAGACCGAGGAGCGGCATATCCTGCTCAACAATATCCCCGGTCAAAAGAGTCAGTTTGAGGTGATCGACAGCCCACTCTCAGAGATTGCCGTACTGGGTTTTGAGTATGGTTACACCCTCTCAGAGCCTCATGCACTGGTGCTGTGGGAGGCGCAGTTTGGCGATTTTGCCAACGGCGCACAGATGATTTTTGACCAATTCATCTCCTCTGGCGAGTCCAAATGGTTACGCATGTCAGGTTTAGTAGTGCTACTGCCGCACGGCTACGAAGGGCAAGGGCCAGAACACTCATCAGCACGTTTGGAGCGTTTTCTACAGCTCTGTGCAGAAGATAATATCCAGGTAGTCAATCTGACCACCCCCGCAAACTATTTCCACGCTTTACGACGCCAAGTACGGCGTAACTTCCGCAAACCACTGATCATGATGGCGCCAAAATCACTATTACGGCACAAGCAGTGTATCAGCAAATTGGATGACATGGGGCCAAACTCAAGCTTTCACCGAGTGTTGGGGGAGGTTGATGAGAGGGTCGCCGATGAGGCGGTTAAGCGCATCATTCTCTGCACCGGAAAAGTCTACTACGACCTGCTGCAAGAGCGGCGTGACCTTAAGTTAGATGATGTGGTCATTATTCGAGTAGAGCAGCTCTACCCTTGGCCAAGAAATAGCTTGGTCGATGCGCTGAAACAGTACCGTAATGCCGAACTGATCTGGTGTCAGGAGGAGCCTGCCAATATGGGGGCTTGGCTCTTTGTTCAACCACGTCTCCAATATGTACTGGACGCCCTTAAGTTAGCCAATGAACGCCCTATATTTGTCGGGCGTAAAGCATCGGCCTCTACGGCCAGTGGTGCCATGGTTATACATTTACAAGAGCAGAAGCTCCTGGTGGAGCAAGCATTGAGCTGGCCACTGGCCGATCTTCTGCAACCCTTTCAGCGTGCCACACCGCTGAGTGGATTAGCAAACACCCATACATAAACAACTATGATCGAGGATGTCATGGATATTGAGATAATTGTACCTACCGTCGGTGAATCTATCACCGAAGCGACCATTATAAAGTGGTTAAAATCTGTCGGCGAAGCGGTTGCATTGGATGAGCCGCTATTGGAGCTAGAGACCGATAAGGTCACCCTGGAGGTGGTCTCACCCGCCACAGGTGTGCTTAAGAGCATTGAGGCTGGAGAGGGTGAAGATATAGAGATTGGCACGGTGCTGGGGCTCATCAGCGAGGGGGCAACCGCTGCCGCCACACCCCCCGCAGCAGCAGAGCCACCACCTATTTCAAACCCAACAGCTACCAGCGATGACCCTACAATGATGCCCTCTGCACGCAAACTTGTGGCGGAAAACAACTTAGAGCCAGCGGCCATCCCAGCCAGTGGCAAAGATGGGAGATTAACAAAAGGTGATGTCTTAACACATCTTGAATCATCAGCCACTCAACCTCAGCAAGCCTCGGCAATTACCACACCCGATGCACCCTACCCGCCCGCTGTAGCTGGGCCACGCGAAGAGCGAGTACCGATGACTCGCCTGCGGAAGCGAGTGGCTGAACGCCTAAAAGAGGCACAAAATACCGCTGCCATGCTCACCACCTTCAATGAGGTGGATATGACCGCCACAATGGAGATGCGGAGCCGTTACAAAGAGTCATTTGAGAAAAAACATGGCGTTCGAATCGGTTTCATGTCGATCTTTGCCAAAGCCTGTGTCGTTGCATTAAGAGAGTTTCCCGCCGTCAATGCGGAGATAAGCGGTAGTGATATCATCTATAAAAATCACTATGACATTAGTGTGGCTGTCGGTACTGAGCAGGGGTTAGTGGTGCCGGTCATTCGAGATGTAGGCACACTGAGTTTTGCCGCTATTGAGGCTAAAATTCGTGAATTAGGCAGCAAAGCCAAAGAGGGCCGCCTCTCACTCGATGAGTTGCAGGGCGGCACCTTTACCATCACCAATGGCGGTATCTATGGCTCCATGATGTCTACCCCCATACTCAACACACCACAATCTGGCATCTTGGGTATGCACAACATCGTTCAGCGCGCCATGGTTATGCCCGATGGCTCTATTGAAGCCCGACCCATGATGTACCTGGCACTCTCCTATGATCACCGTATTGTGGATGGCCGTGAGGCTGTTGGCTTTCTGGTACGAATAAAAGAGTGTATCGAAGACCCACAGCGCATCATGTTAGACGCATAGAGGATATTTCATGAGTGAC
>Ga0256834_1001748_pt1 | contig 14355 bp, 17 predicted proteins | sample 4281140metaG_FD_190536 | JGI IMG/M metagenome (GOLD analysis project Ga0256834, IMG submission 190536) | Hydrothermal vent microbial communities from East Pacific Rise, Pacific Ocean - 4281-140 | ecosystem: Environmental > Aquatic > Marine > Hydrothermal vents | place: Pacific Ocean: East...
ATAATTATTATAGATTTTATTAGCTCTCAATCCCAAAAATTCAAACTTTCAATTTTTTCTTTCTTTTCTTTTATAGCTTTTAATAATTTATTTCTTTGTTTCAAAATATTTTCAAATTTTTTATAATGTATTTTATAATCATCAAAAGAATTTTCTATAATATTATCTAAAAATTTTCTTCTCAAATTTGGAGATAAATAAAATAAATTCATTGTTACAGGAGAAAAAATAATTGTTTTGCTAGAAAATTTGTTTAGATTTTTTCTTAAAATAGATTTGGAATTTACTAAAAATTTTTTCTTTCAAGAATTTTTTCTTACAGGATTATTATCAATATAATTTATATTTTCTTTTTCAAAACTCACTCAAACTAAATTATTTTTAAAATTTCCAGAAATAAACATATTATTTTTATCAGATTTAATTAAATTTTCAAATCAAATTTCTTGCAAAGGATTATTAGAAAGCAAACTAATAGCTTCCAAAATATTTGTTTTTCATTTTCAATTTTCTCAAATTATTAAATTTATATTTTTTTCAAAACAAATTTCATAATTTTCAAAATTTCTAAAATTTCTAAGTTTTAATTTTTCTATCATATTTTTTCATATTTTATTTCATAATATTTGGGATAGCTATACTATTATTTATTATTTTTTGTCCACTAGATTTTAATAATTCTAAGGCATTATTTTTATTTTCTACAAAATCTTTTCTCAAAATATTTTTTTTATTTATAACAGAAATAGTTGGTTCAACATTTTCTGTACCAACTTCCTGTAATAGGTCCATATATCCCAAAATTTTATTCATATTTTTTAGGGCTTTTTTCTCATCTTTTAGAGAAACTTTGGACAAGTTACTAACAATTTTTTTAATTTGTTCTTGTGTTAAACTCATTTTTGTATATAATTAAATTTATAAATTATTTACCATAATATATATTTTATAATGGAAAAATCAAGTATAAAAAATCTTTTATCATTTACTGATGATAAAGCTATGCTAGAACTCAGAGAAAAAACTGCTAGAAAAGTATTTATTTTTTTTGCATTTTTATTTTTTCTTAGTTATTTTTCTATTTGAGTTTCTTTTTATGGAAGTTTTTTTTCTATAATTATTCCTAAAATATATTTTTTATTTATTATTTCTGGAACTATTTTTTTATCTTTTTTAATAAAAAATAATTTGAAGAATAATTTTTTTAAAATTATTTTATGGGGAATAACAGCTATTTTAGCTACTTTTTCTTTATTAGCATTTATTGTTCCTAAAGAAATTATTTTAAATCTTTTTAAGTAAACTTATGAAAAAAATAATTATTTTAATTAGTATGATTTTTATATTAACTTCTTGTTTTTGGAAATCAAGTGAAGAAATAAAAGAGGAAAAAAATGATAAAATTACTATTTCTTGAAAAAAAATCATATCAAAAGTTACAACTATAAAATGAGATTGATTTTTTGTAAAAGTTCCTAGTTCTTGGGCAAAAGTAAACAAAAATAAACTTCCAGATCCAAGAGTTGGAAAAGTAGTTTTGGCTTTGCAAGCCAAAGAAATGAAAAATGGTTTTATAAATAATTTTATTATTATAAAACAAAAATTAAAAAAAGAAGATAGCTCAATTTCTTTTTCTATTTCTAATCAAGTTAGAGCTTATAAAAAATATGTAAATTATAAAAGAATTGATAATAGAGAAGTAGTTTTTTCAAGTAATGATAAATCTATAGTTTATATCTTTGAAGCTAGATATAACAGTAAAACTCCAAAACAAAAATTTTTACAAGTTTGAAAAATTTGTAATAAAACAGAAGCATATATTTTGACAATTTGAATAAATATTTGAAAAACTAATTACTGAGATTATGAATATTTATTTAAAAGTTTTAGGTGTGAATGAGATAAAGTTATAGAAGAAAAAGAAGAAAAAAAGGTGAAATAAGCTGTAATTTAGTTAGAATAAAAACTAAAAATTTTATTGTAGATATCTACAAGGGGCTAAAGACCCTTGCTATAGTATTTTTTTATTCTCAAGTCATAAAATCCATATTTCTCATTTCATCAAAAATTTCTTTTTGTTTGATAATTCCAGAAATACTTGTAATAATTCCTAAAAATAATCTTTTATCATTTTCTGAAAAAGTTTCTTTTTTTCAAATTATTAAAATTCATAAATTTTCCTCTCAAATACTAATTTTTTCTTCTAAAATATTAATATTTTTTTCTATTTCAAATTCTTTTTTTGTATCAAAATTTTTAATATCAATTATTTTATTTTGTATTTTTAAATATTTTAGAGAATTATATTTATAAACAAAAATATTTTCAACAACAGGATTTTTTTCTAAATAAATAATAAAATTTATATCTAAAATTAACTTTATTTTTTCAAATACTTTAAAAATTTCTAAATAATTTATTTTTTCCAAATTATTTATTGTTTTATTTATTTCATAAATTGAAGTTATATATTTGTTTCAAATATTTACTCTATCACTTATTTTTGCAATAATTTTTATTAAAAAATTTTTTCACTCAACTGGAAATTTTACCAAAAAATTTTCCAAATTTTCAGATTTTAAAATAAGTAATTTAGAATTTTTATTTGCTTTAACTAAAACTTGTTTTGGTTCAGAATTAGTAAATGAAGCTTCTCATAAAAATTCTCAAGCAGAAAGGGAAGCCAAAATTTTTGTTGCTTTTTTTTCTTTTGTAGTATATTTTTCAATTAATAATTCTCATTCTTTTATAATATAAAAATTATTATTTATTTCTCATTCATCAAAAAGCAACTCTTTTTCTAAAAGAATTTTTTCTTCAAAATAACTAGAATTTTCTAAAAATTTTATATCAAGCATTTTTTTTGTGTGTTAATTATTTTTATAGAATCCCTCCCCCTTTCAGGGTACTCCCTTTGAAAAAGGGAGAAAATATAGGTTTTATATTTTTTAATATCAAATTTTTTAATTCCTTTTTTTCTCCCTTTACAAAGGGAGTACCATTTTTGAAAAAAATGGGGAGGGATTATTTTACAACATTTCCAAACTTTCTCTATCTCTTGCAAAATTTAACATAACTCTTTTTTCTATAATTCATTTTTCATATAAAGCCTGTAAATATCTGTCCATTAAAATCATTCATTGTTTTTGTCAAACTTCTAAAACAGAATATAATTGATGAGTTTTTCCTGTAATTATCAGATTTCTTGTAGCATCATTATTTATAAGAATTTCTCTTGCAGCTATTCTTCCAGTTTTATCAGCTTTTGGAAGAAGTCTTTGGGAAATTATTCAAACCAAACTCATTGCAAGTTGAAGTCTGATTTGTTTTTGACTTGAACTAGGAAAAATATCTACTATTCTATCAATTGTTTGCACAGAATCATTTGTATGTAAAGTTGATAAAACCAAATGTCCAGTTTCAGCTAAAGTCAAAGCTGCTTTTATAGTTTCTGGGTCTCTCATTTCTCAAACCATAATTATATCAGGATCTTCTCTTAAAACAGATTTCATTGCCTGAGCAAAGCCAAAAGTATGATTTCAAATTTCTCTTTGATTAATTAAGCATTTTTCAGATTTAAAAACAAATTCTACAGGATCTTCAATTGTTATGATATGTTTTTTCATATTTTTATTTATAAAATCTATCATTGCTGCCATATTTGTTGATTTTCAAGAACCTGTTGGACCAGTTATCAAAATAAGTCATTTTTCTTTTGAACATAATTCTTTTATTTTATCTCAGAGTCAAAGACTTTCTAAAGTTGGAATTTTTTTTGGAATTATTCTAAAGGCAATATTATATCAATTTACATCATAATAACAATTTACTCTATAAGTGTCTCAGGTTATGGATTTGTAAGAACTATCTAGTTCCATATTTTTTTCTAATTTTTCAAATCAATTTTTTCAAACAATTTTTTTAATAACTGCTTCTAAATCAATTTTCTGTAAAGGAAATAATTTTATATCTTCTCTAAAATTTTCAAGAATTTTCAAATGAATAATTTCCCCATTTTTATTTCTTAAAATAGGGTAATGTGCAGTATTTAAATGTATATCTGGCAAATTTTCACTTGAAGCTTTTTCAAAAATTTCATCAAGAATTTCAAGTATTTCCATAATTTTTGTTTTAAATAATTATTATTAGTATTTAATATTTTAATATTTATTTTCTATATTTTATCATATATTTTTTTAGTTTGCAAAAAATATTGCAATTTTTTAATTTTAAACTAAAATAAAGAAAAAATTTAATAATTAAAAAAAAATTATGTCAGAAATAATTCTAAAATGAACACAAAAAACAACATTTACTATTCAAAATAATTTTGCTGAAAAATTGAATAGTTATAAAAATAAATCTAAAATTATTAATAGTGCATTAAATTTGTATTTTGAAAGGGAAAAATTTTTAGATAAAGATGAAAAAGAATTTTTTGAAATAGTTACAGATAAAAATGTTGTAGAAACAATAAATAAAGTTAATTGAACAAAATCTAATTTTTTAACTTTTTGATAAAAAAATGAATATTTTTTCTTTTACAACACAAGAAGAAAAAAAATATACAACACAGTATATGAAAACTAAAGATTTTGTTTCAAAATTAATAAATCAATTTTGAAAATATCAATTTTCTTTTGATGTAAATTGAGACAAAATAACTGAAACCTTATGAACAAAAATTTAATAATTAAAAAAAAATATGAAAATAGAAGTTTGTTTTTGAAAAACGTGCAAAGAAAAATTTGCTAATTATGTTTTTGATAGAGTTCAAAAAGATATAAAAATGTATGATTTGAAAAGTATTAAACTAGAAAAATCTCATTGTATGTGATTATGTAAAAAATGACCAAATGCAAAAGTTGATTGAGAAGCTATTAATTATGCTAATTGAGCAAAAGTGTCTGAAAGATATAAATGACAAATTTATAACAAAAAAAATTTATTAAAAAATATAGAAAATTAAAATTAACAAAAAAAATATGAAATTATTTAATACAAAATCAAGAAGTTTAGAAAATTTTAAACCTTTAAAATCTGATAAAGTAAAGGTTTATTATTGTGGTCCTACAGTTTATAATTATGCCCATATTGGTAATTTGAGAGCTTTTGTTTTTGAAGATTTAGTTGTAAAAACTCTTAGATTTTTAGGATACAAAGTAGAAACTTTGATGAATATTACTGATGTTGATGATAAAACTATTAAAAATAGTATAGAAGCAAAAGAAAGTTTAGGAAATTTTACAAAAAAATATACTAAAAGTTTTTTAGAAGATTTAGAAAAATTAAATATTATAAAAGCAGACAAAATAATTCCTGTAACAACTCTAATTCCTGAAATTACAAGAATGATAAATACTTTACTAAAAAGAGGTTTTGCTTATTTAGCACCAGATAATAGTATTTATTACAAAGTTTCAGCTTTTAAAAAATATTGAGCTTTTGCTAATTTAGACTTAAAAAATTTGAAAGTTTGAGCTAGAATAGATAATGATGAATATGAAAAAGATAATTTTTGAGATTTTGTTTTATGGAAAGCTTATAAAAGTGAAGATGGAGAAAATTTTTGGGAAGAAGAGTTTGAGATAACTATAGCCCTCTCACCTGAATCCTCTCTCCCTGATAGGGAGAAAGGGGCTACAAAAAAAGTGATTATAAAATGAAGGCCGGGTTGGCATATAGAATGTTCAGCTTGTAATATAAAACATCATTGAAGGCAAATTGATATTCATATGTGATGAATTGATTTGATTTTTCCTCATCATCAAAATGAAATTGCTCAAAGTGAGGCTTGTACTAGAAAAGAATTTTCTAAATATTGGTTACATTCTGGGCATTTAATGGTTGAATGAAAAAAAATGTCTAAAAGTTTAGGTAATTTTTATACTTTAAAAGACTTAGAAGAAAAATTTGAAAAAACCCCAAAAAATATTTTATACAGAGCTTTAAGAATTGGTTTTATAAATGGAAAATATAAAGATTCTATTGAATTTAATTTTGATAAATTAGAAGCAAATTTTAATACAATAGAAAATATTGATAATACTTTTAAAAGTATGAAAAGATATTTAGAAAAAACCTCACCCCAACCCTCTCCTTTGGGAGGAGAAGGAGAAGCTACAGAAAAAGAAAAGTGAGATTTTATAAGTAACTCAAAAGTGCCTATTTCAAGAGATATGAGAGAATATTTGAATGTGGTAGTTTGAGATTATATAGAAATTTTAGAAGAAGATTTTAATTTTGTAGAAGCTTTGGCAGGATTTTTTGAATTTATAAAATTTATAAATTCTTGAATAAAATGAAATGATTTTTCTAAACAAGAAATTTTGGCAATTATAGATGTTTTAAAAACTTTTGATGAAATTTTTTGAATAATGAATTTTGAAATTTTAGAAGAAAAAAATGATAAAATTCCTGAAAAAATTTTGGAACTTTTTGAAAAAAGAAATAAAAATAAAAAAGAAAAAAATTGGGAAGAAGCTGATAAAAATAGAGATGAAATTTTGGAATTATGATACAAAATAATTGATTTGAGAGAAGGAAGTTTTTTAGAGAAAATTTAAAAAAGTTGTAATTTAAAAAAAAATAGTGTAAAATAATAAAAAATTTATATATAAAAAAAAATTATGCTAAAAAAAATAATCTTAATGTTTGTAATATTTATCTCTTTTTTTTGAGGAATAAATGATAGTTTTGCCGATAAAGAGGATTATACAAAATCAGAGCAAGAAATAAATATAGACACTTTAGATAGATGAAATGATAAAGTTTTAGGAGCAAATGAATATTTTTCTGAAATGTATGATGGTGCTAGAGATAAAACAGCTTGACTTTCTTGAGAAGAATGAGTTATTGCTTTGTTTTATAATTTATCAAAAACTTTGAAAAATATATTTTATGCTATAGCTTCAGTATATTTAATAATACTTGTTTTGATGTTATTTTTTTCATCAAATACAGAAGAAGAAGTTTCTAAATTCAAAAAATGAATTATTTGGGTAAGTGTTTGAATTATGCTTATGCAAATAGCTACAACTTTTGTTTATGTTACTTTTGATAAAAGTATTGATAATACATTAGCTACTCAGCTTTCAGATGTGGTTATTTATCCATTTATTGAGCTTATCAGATTTATGGCAGCATTTTTATTTATTATGATTGCTATTTTCTCATTTTTTACTTTGGTTACAGCTAATTGAGATGAAGAGAGAATTAAAAAATGAAAACTAAGTATAGTTCAAGCAATTATATGATTTTTTATGCTAAAAATAACAGAAATTTTAGTTACTAATACTTATGGTAGAGTTAAATGTTCAACAAATGCAAATCAAGAAATTTGAACAAAAACCTGACAAGAAAATGTACTTAATACTTGTTTAAATATGCCTAGTTTTGATTCAAATGGTTTACTTATTATAAAGACAATAAATTGGATAAATGGTTTTGTTGCTATATTAACTATTTTATTTATAATTTGGGCTTGATTTATAATTTTATTTTCAAATTGAGATGAAGAAAAAATGAAAAAAGCAAAATGAATTATTGTTTATGTAATTTTATGATTAGTTGTTTTAGTTATTTCATACTTAATATTGAACTTTTTACCTTGGGCTCAAAATGAAGGTTTAATCTAATTTTTTAAAAAATATGTATAAGTGATTTTTTATAGAAAAAAATATTTGAAATAATGCTTTTTCTTTTAATAAAAGGAAAAATAAAAAAATTTTTGTTCCAGCTTTAAAAAAAATAAATAGTTTAGATGAAGTAAAAATAGAAATCCCTCCCCTTTCAGGTACTCTCTTTGGAAAAGGGAGAAAAAAATATGAAGATAAAATAGCTTTTGAAGATTATGATTTTGATTGAAAATTATCTACAAATTATGGTTTAGAAAATTTTTATGAGATAGAAAAACCACCCCTTAATCCTCTCCTTACTAAGGAGGGGAAAGAAGTTGAAAACTTCAGAGGAGGTGTAAAAAAAATATATGTTTTTGATAATCATAATCATGCACTTTATTTTTGGTTAAAAGAAAGAAATAATTGATTTTTATGAGATAATAATATTTTGTATCATATTGATGAACATGCAGATTATAGAGATCCAGGGGAATATTTATTAAAACCTGATAGTTTAGATAATAAAAAAGTTTTTGAATATGTAAATTTTTCAAAAATAAATGTAGGAAATTATATTATTCCAGCAGAAAAAGAGGGAATTATAAAAAAAACTATTCAATTGAGAAGTAGTTTTGCTTTGGAAGAATTTTTAACCTCACCCCTAGCCCCTCTCCTTTGAGAGGAGAAGGGAATAATTTTGAATTTAGATTTAGATTTTTTTTGTGAAGAATTAGATTTTATAGATTTTGAATTAAAGAAAAAAGTTATTAAAAAAATTTTTGATAAAGCTAGTTTGGTAACAATATCAACTTCTCCTTTTTTTATTGATGGGGAATTGGCTTTACAAAAATTAAAAGATTTAGAAATTATATAAAAAAAATATGAAATACAAAAAATTATCCCTATCCTGAATCCTTTCCCTTAAGTCTAAGGGCAAGGGGCAACAATTAAAGTGATTTACTTTGGTTGAATTATTAGTTGTAATTGCAATAATTACAATTATTTCAGTGTCTTCATTTTCTTCATTTTGATGATTTTTAAATACGCTTAGTTTGAATAATTCTTTAGAAAATTTTAAATTTACTTTAAAAAATTTGGATTCAAAAATAAAAAATAATGATTTGTTTGATTATAAAATGATTTTAAAAAAAGATAAAAGTTGATTTTATTTTTATGAAAATTATTATTTTTGAGATAAAAAACAAGAATTAAGTACTATAGATTTTAATTCTTGAACTTGAAAAATTCATATTCCTAGCTGAACTTCAACTTGAATTTTATTGTATAATATTTATTTAGATTGAAAATTATTAAAAAAAGATATAATTAGAGCAAATGAAACAAAAGAATTTAATTTTTTAAAAAATGATGAAGTTTTTGTAAAATCTTCTTTAAATTGAGAAAGAACTAATGATATAAAAATTTATTATTTTTCAAGTAGAAAAACTGAAAAAAAATCTAATGTGATTTTGAAAAATATTTTATGTGATTCTGGAGAAAAAACAGAATTAATCATAAAAAATATTTGATGAAAAAAAGAATTTAAAGAAAACACAACTACAAATTGTATAAATCCAAAATTAATTTTTGAATCTGAAGAGGCTGAAGTTGAGTTGGAATTGAAATAATTTTTTTATCTTCTCCCTTTATTTTTTCTTCCAAATTTTTCTCTACAAGTCTCCTTTTTTAATCATAACTTTAGAAATATTTATTTCAATCCGTTCAACTTTTATTTTTGAATATTCTTCTACTTTATCCCTTATTTCCTTTAAAGGAGGATTTTCTCAAGAAAAAAAATCATTCATTATTTTTTTTATTTCTTTTAAATTAGAAAATTCTACTAATTTTAAAATTTCAGCTAAAGAAATTCTTTCTGTTTCATATAATTTTATAATATGATTTTCTATAGTTTGCTTTTTTAAATCTCTTGAACTAGTTATTTCATCTATATTTTTTCAAGAATTAAATAATTTTAAAGTTTCTAAATAAGTTTCACCTGAAATTTTTTTAGGAGCTTTTCTTTTTCTTGAAAAAGTTTTATTTCAAAGCTTTATTTTCAAAAAATGTTGCATAGCTGTATTTTCTTCTTTTAAATAATCTTCTCTATTTAATGCAATTCTTCAATAATTTGTCAATTTTAACATTGGATATTGTCAAATAGATTTTTCCAAAAATCAAACTGAGATAAGTGCTTCTATAAAAGCCTGAATCATAGGAGAAGTATAATTTTCAAAAACTCAAAAATTTTTCTTTTTATCCATTTGCCATTCAAGAATTTTTTTGTCACCACTTCACCATAAAAATTTTACAATAGTTCAAACTCAAAATTTACTATCAAATTTATTTACAACTTCCAAAATTATTTCAAAAACTGAAATAGGAACAATATTTTCAACAACTCAACTTTCAAATTTTTTCTTATCAATACAAAAATCACAAGTTTTACAATTATCTCATAAATTTTCTAAATCTTCTTCATCAGAAAAATATTCCAAAATAAATCTTTTTCTACAACTAGGATAAAATAATAATTTTTTTATTTGTTCTAATTTATAATAAGATTCTTCTTCCAATTTTTCTTGATGTGACCAATCTACCAAAATATTAGAATGATTTCTTTTTTCTTGAGTTAAAGTAAGTCATCTACCTCTAAAATCATCTACATCACCAGAAATTCATTTTTTTATTATTCAGTATTTTTCAAAAATTTTTAAAATACTAGATACCATCATATCATTTTTTAATCCAGCTTCTTTGGCCATTTGCTTTTGAGTTTTTGTTATTTCAAAACCTTGTCATTCTCCAGTTTTGAAACCTTTATATAAATAATCATAAAATTCCAAAACATCATATTTTGGAGGATAAATATTTTCTATAAAAAATTCTTGAATTTTTGTGTCTTGATAACTAGCTAAAACAATTCAATAACTAGTTTTTCAATCTCTTCCAGCTCTACCAACTTCTTGATAATAATTTTCTATACTTCAAGGTAAATTATAATGAATTACAAATCTAATATCAGCCTTATCTATTCCCATTCAAAAGGCATTTGTAGCAACTACAACTTTATGCTTAGAGTTCATAAATTTATTTTGTTCTTCTTCTCTCAAAGCTGGAGTCATAGCTCAAGTATACTTTCAAACAGCAATTCCTTCAAATTCTAAAGCTTCATAAACTTCATTTACAGCTTTTCTACTAGAACAATAAATAATTCAACTTCAAGGAGTTTTTTCTAAAATTTCTAAAACCTTTCCAAGTTTTTCATCTTTTTTACTTATTTCGCGAACAATGATTATAATATTTTTTCTATCAAAACCTTTTGTAAATTCCTTGTAATCATTAAGTCAAAGTCTTTCAACTATATCTGCTCTAACTTTTTTTGTTGCTGTTGCAGTAAGTGCTACAATAGGAAAACTTTCTGGTGAGTTTTTCAAACTATCTAAAAAACTTTTTATTCTCATATAACTAGGTCTAAAATCATGTCACCATTGGCTTATACAATGAGCTTCATCTATAGCAACTAAAGAAATTTCTACATTCTGGATAACTCTTAAAAAAGAACCTGAATTAAGTCTTTCAGGAGCAATATACAAAAATTTTATTCTATTATTTGTAGCCCCTTTCTCCACATCGGGGAGAGAGGATTCAGGTGAGAGGGTATAACTACTCAATTCATTTAAAACCTCTTGTTGTTCTGCATAACTTATAGTAGAATTTATAAGTTTTGCCTTTATTCAAAGAGAATTTAGCTTATCTACTTGGTCTTTCATCAAAGAAATAAGAGGAGAAATAATTATTGCTACTCAATTTCTAGCAATTGCTGGTAATTGATAAGTAAGAGATTTTCAACCTCAAGTTGGCATAAAGACAAGAGTATCAGTTCAATTAACAACACTTTCAACTACTTCTTTTTGTCCTTCTCTAAAATTTTTTAGCTTAAAATTTTCTTCTAAAATTTTTTGTAATTTTGGCATTTTTTTTTGTTTATTTTAAAAAATTATACTTTATTATGTAGCCCCTTTCTCATTAATAGGTAAAAAGGATTTCGGCCCCTTGTGGGTCATACTGTTAAGTGCAGGTGAGAGGGAATAATAAAAAGAGAGGGTTAAATTTTTACTTCCCAGCAGATTCCAATTTTTGTTGTTCATCATATAAAGCACAAGCTTCAATAATTGGTCCAAATTTTCACATCATAATTCAAGGTAAATTTGAAAAATTTTGCCCAATTCTGTGGTCAGTAACTCTATCTTGAGGAAAATTATAAGTTCTAATTTTTTCAGATCTATCTCAACTACCAACTTGAGTTGCTCTTGCTTCTCAAAGTTCTTTTGCTCTTTTTTCTTCTTCTAAAACTTGAAGTTTTGATCTCATAATATTAAAAGCTTTTTCTCTATTTTTATGCTGAGATCTTCAATCACTACAAAGAACAATTATTCCTGTAGGTAAATGTTTTAAATGAACAGCAGAATCTGCTTTGTTTGCATGTTGTCCTCCAGGTCATCCTGATCTTGTAAATTTCATTTCTATTTCATCCATATTTAATTCAAAATCTAGTTCATCAACTTCTGGCATAATTGCAACAGTAACTGCTGAAGTATGAACTCTTCATTTACTTTCTGTTTCTGGAATTCTTTGAACTCTATGAACTCCTGATTCATATTTAAATCTAGAATAAGCACCTTCTCATTTCACTTCAAAAACCATTTCTTTTATTCAACCTGTATCTGGAATACTTTGTTCAATTATTTCTGTTTTATATCATTCTTCCTGAGAAAAAGTCAAATATGCTCTTGATAATTCTCCTGCAAAAAGTGCTGCTTCATCTCAACCTGCTGCTGCTCTTATTTCCACCATAATATTTTTATCATCATTTGGGTCTTGAGGTAAAAGAGAAAGAGTTAATTTTTCTTCAAGTTCAGGAATTTTTTCATCAGCTTCTTGTATTTCCATTTTAAGTAAATCTATCATTTCAGAATCTTTTTCTGCCTTTAACATTTCTTTATTTTCAGCTAAAGAATCATTTAATTTTTTATATTCTTTATAAATTTCTACAGCTTCAGTTATTTGTTTTTTTCTAGTTGAAACTTCTCTAACTTTTTTTTGGTCTTTAAAAATTTCTGGATCAGATAATTTTTTTTTTAGTTCTTCAAATTCTTCAACAAGATTGTCTAAATTAAATTTCATAAATATTTTTTTTAAATTTTAAAATTTTGTATTATTTTAGGGAAAAATAAAAAAAAATCAATAAAATTTTTGGTTTTCTTGATTTTCTTTAAAAAATTTTTGCAAAAGGAATTTTTATTATTATAATAATTTTAGATTTTAAAATTTAATTTTAAAAAATTATGTTAGTAAAAAATAGGACAATTACTGAAACTGATGTTTTGGAAGTCATTGCAGAAAGAAAAAATGAAGAAACTATTTCTTTTGAGGAAGTTTATTATGATGTTTTAAATTATAATCCTTCAATATAAAATGAATAAAATTAATTTTAAAATATCTGCAAGACAAGATTTAAAAAATATAAAAGAATATATTTTTAGAATGTCTTTTAGTTTAGAAAATTCAAATAAAATTTATAATGAAATAATGGCAAATATTTTTGCATTAAAGATTTTTCCACTTATGTATCCAATTTTTAAATGATGAATAAGAGTTATGACAGTGAGAAAAAAATATAGAATTTTTTATGAAGTAAATGAAAATAAAAAAGAAGTAATTATTTTATATATTTTCTGAGCAGAGCAAGATTATGATAGCTTAATTCACTAAAAAAGTTTAGTTTTTACAAAAACTAAACTTTCTTTATTTTTTTGCTTCAACTAAATAAAATTCATTTGTTGCTAAATTTTTTTCTAATTTTTTAAATTTTTCAAAAAATTTTGTTTGAGGTTTGTATTTTAGAAAAATATATGAATTTATTCATTTGAAAATGAAGGTATAAATTAGGGAATAAATACCTATGAAAAACATTATTATTGAAAGAAAAGGGAATAGTAAAAGGGAATATAAATTTACTCAAGAATAAATGGTAAGTACTCCTAGAAAAGGAAAAGAAAACATTAAAATAAATGCTATTGATTTAGGAAAAGCTAAATATTCAAAAAGAAAAGCTAATAATATAGGAAAAATTATAAAAATATTAAATAAAAATATTAGGTAATATAATATTTCTAAATAAGTATTAGAAGATTTGTTTTTAGTGAAAAAATCTGAAAAATTTGTTATTTTTATATTTATTTTTGTTAATTTTATTTTGGAGTAATTTTTTATAAATTTATATACAAAGAATAATCAAAAAATAATTAAAAATACTAATATATTTATTAATCAAGAATCTTTTGCTTTTAATAATCTAAAAAAAATAAAAATTATTAATGAAAAATCAATAATAAAAAGAATAATTCATATATATATAAAATTATTAGATATTTTTTCTAAAATTCAATAAAAAATCTTCAAAAATTTTTCCACAAAAAATTTACTCAAAAGTTTTTTCTTTTCAGTTTTTCATAAAATATAGTTTTGAGCATTTAGAAAATTTGAGTTCATTTTTTATTTATTTTTTATAAAATCTCTTATTTCTTTAATTAATTTTTTATCTTTTAAGGGTTAATAGGAAAAATTGTGTGCTGAAAAGCACCTTTTTTTATCTTAAATTTCTTTCATAAATCCACAAAGAAATGAATGAAATAAGTCTATCAATTCTAAGTCATCTATGTCTTTGAATTTGAAT
>Ga0256834_1001751_pt1 | contig 14344 bp, 5 predicted proteins | sample 4281140metaG_FD_190536 | JGI IMG/M metagenome (GOLD analysis project Ga0256834, IMG submission 190536) | Hydrothermal vent microbial communities from East Pacific Rise, Pacific Ocean - 4281-140 | ecosystem: Environmental > Aquatic > Marine > Hydrothermal vents | place: Pacific Ocean: East Pacific...
GTGGATCTTCTATAACAACGCTATAAGCTACTGCATTGCCATCATTGATCCAGACCATTTTCCACTCAACTACTGGCCAACCATCTGCGTTAAATGTTTTGATTGCACTTGGAGGGTCAAATACATTAGCATACCCTATACCAAAATCAATATCGACTATATTCTCTCCAGCTACACTTACACTAAGTATACCATCTGCTAACCCATCATTACCGTTACCTAGAGAGTTGATATTCTCTCCGATATTCATCCAGCCTGCTGGAAGAGCTGGTGCAGCAGAACCATTGGCATCTGTGCCTAGAGCTATAGCATAGGTTGTATTTGGAGAAATTCCATCACTTCCGTTAAAGTCATAACTTCCATCTGCTGCTATTGGTGTTACTGCCAAGATAGTTCCATTTGCATCTAGCAGTGTTGCATAGAGTGGAGTGTTAGCAGGATTGTAAATAGGTGAGCCGTTAATAGCACTATCTCCATCACTATCACTAAATACATTACCGCTAATCATAAGCCCAGTAAACGGCATAGTTACAGTAGCAGGATCTGAGACCACGCCATCTGCATCTGTTGTTGTATAGTCAAATACTACTATCTGATCACCATCTATAGGATCTACTGTTAGTAGAGTAGGATCAAAGCTAGTTATGGTGAAGTTTGCATCTGTAATCTCTACACCATTGTAGTACAGAGTTGCATTTGTAGGTAGTGTAGTGATAGTCACTGTAGTAGGAGTGCCATCTTCTAAATCACTTACATTTAGATCAGGTACTTGTACTTGTGTAGTGCCTCCAGGGTTTAACTGTGAAGGCTCACTTACATCAAACGCTTCTGGTTTTTTGTTTATACCTAGATCTATTAGTGGGATACTATTTGTAACTACCGATACAGAGATCATACCATCAGGTGTACCATCGTTGCCTGTTGGGCTTGCTGAGTTTATATTCTCACCTGTATTGTTCCAGTTAGCAGGTAGATCTGGTGTAGCAGAGCCTGCTGGATTTGTACTTAGGGTTATAGTGTAAGTTGTATTTGGAACAACTCCATCTGTCCCGTTAAAGTCATAACTTCCATCTGCTGCTATTGGTGTTACTGCTAAGATCGTTGTGTTGTCATCTGCTAGCAGTGTTGCATAGAGCTGTGTGCCATCTGGTGAGCTTATGGTTGTACCATTTACATCACTATCGCCGTTGCCATCGTTGAAGATGTTACCGCTAATCATAAGCCCAGTAAACGGCATAGTTACAGTAGCAGGATCTGAGACCACGCCATCTGCATCTGTTGTTGTATAGTCAAATACTACTATCTGATCACCATCTATAGGATCTACTGTTAGTAGAGTAGGATCAAAGCTAGTTATGGTGAAGTTTGCATCTGTAATCTCTACACCATTGTAGTACAGAGTTGCATTTGTAGGTAGTGTAGTGATAGTCACTGTAGTAGGAGTGCCATCTTCTAAATCACTTACATTTAGATCAGGTACTTGTACTTGTGTAGTGCCTCCAGGGTTTAACTGTGAAGGCTCACTTACATCAAACGCTTCTGGTTTTTTGTTTATACCTAGATCTATTAGTGGGATACTATTTGTAACTACCGATACAGAGATCATACCATCAGGTGTACCATCGTTGCCTGTTGGGCTTGCTGAGTTTATATTCTCACCTGTATTGTTCCAGTTAGCAGGTAGATCTGGTGTAGCAGAGCCTGCTGGATTTGTACTTAGGGTTATAGTGTAAGTTGTATTTGGAACAACTCCATCTGTCCCGTTAAAGTCATAACTTCCATCTGCTGCTATTGGTGTTACTGCTAAGATCGTTGTGTTGTCATCTGCTAGCAGTGTTGCATAGAGCTGTGTGCCATCTGGTGAGCTTATGGTTGTACCATTTACATCACTATCGCCGTTGCCATCGTTGAAGATGTTACCGCTAATCATAAGGTTTATAAATCCAAAGTCAACTGTCATATCACCATTTGCATCAATAGTAGCATCATCTAGTGTGCCACCTTGAGATAGCTCTGCTCCTGTTGGCTCACCACCTATGCTAAGGTTTATGTCTGGTGATCTTACAGCTGCTCCTGAAGATGTCTGAATACCATTGCTATCTCCATCCATATTGTCATCAACTGCAATTGGGTTAGATGAACTTGTAGGTGCAGTAGCTGGTGGTGTTGGTATATAGATAAAGTATTCGCCTGCGACCAATTCTCCAAAGAAGTAGTTTCCATCTGCATCTGTGATGTTTGTATCTACTGGTGTAGCGGTTGTAGGGTCGTCACCTTTATGAAAAATCTGCACGCTAACACCTGCTATGCCGCTATCTGCATTATCTTGTAATCCATTGTTATCTTGATCAAAATATACAGTTGAGCCTATAGACACCGTCTCTACAAAACCAAAATCAACTGTCATATCTCCACTTGCATCTAGTATGGCATCATCTAGGTTGCCGCCTTGCCCACTCTCTATACTACTGTTTGCTTCGCTGCCTGCTATCAATGAGATAATTGGTGAACTTACAGGATCTGCTGAACTCACCTGTATGCCGTTATCATCACCATCTACGCTATCATCTGCTGTATTGGTAACAGTTGAGCTAAGCGGTGCTATACTTGGAGGTGTTGGTATATAGATAAAATAGTCACTAGAGTTAAGATCGCTAAAGAAGTAGTTACCGTCTGAGTCTGTGATGTTTGTATCTATTGGTGTATCAATTGTAGGATCATCGCCTACATTAAAGATCTGTATAGTTACACCTGATATACCGCTCTCTATACCCATATCTTGTAGACCATTATTGTTATTGTCTCTAAATACAGTTGAGCCAATTGATGTTTTGTTGTTTACACCAAAGTCTATCAATGGTACATCTGCTATACCTACAGATACAGCGATAGCACCATCAAGTAGACCATCATCGCCTACAGGATTTACTGAGTTGATATTTTCACCTGTATTTGCCCACCCTACAGGTAGACTTGAAGCAGTAGACCCATTGGAGTCTGTACCCAACACAACAGTGTAGTCAGAGTTTGCTCTAACTCCATCATCTGTATCAAAATGGTAGCTTCCATCTAGAGCAATTGGCTTAACTGCTAAGATGCTTCCATTGTTATCTAGTAGTGTTACATATAGTTGAGTTGCTGATGGCGTATTGATAGGTGAGCCATCTACATCACCATTGTTATTTATATCATAAAATAGATTACCAGAGATTACTGGTGTCATCAGACCCGCATCTACATTTACAATATCTTCATCTGCTCCAAGAGCTATGGTGTCTGTTCTGTTGTTAGTCTGATTAACATCTGAATCTGCATCATCACTACCACCTTGGTCTTGAGATGTTATTATGTAACCATTTGGTGGAAGAACCTCTACGCTATAATTGCCCTCAACTAAATTTGGAAAATTATATAGACCGCCACCCGCTGTTACTGTAGTAGCGATTAGAGTATCTGTCTCATCATATAGATTTACCGTTACGCCATCTGCTCCGCTCTCATTGGCATCTTGTATACCATTGCGATCTGTATCGAACCAGACTTTATCACCTATAGAGCTAGCATAAACTCTTGCTGTTACTATATTGGATAAAATACCATCTAGTAGTGAGTTGCTTGTATTTTTTGCTGTTGCTCCAGCAGAGTTTGAGTAGGTATCTGCATCTGCATTGTCCATAGTTGAGAATACAAGATTAACAAAACAGGTGCCAGAAGCGTTCATATCAACACCTCTTGTACGCACCGCTGTAATATCTGCATTGCTAAATCCACATGCAGCAGCTGGACCAGCTGTAGTTCCTTGACACCAGATTGCTTCAGGTGTGCCATCTACTTTAGTATTTGATAACGCAAGTGGACTTATATTAAGTGGTCCAGCAGCATTTGTAAACCAATACTCTACTCCACTTGCATCACAATCATCTGGACTATTTGGATCAAAAGTAACACTATCTAACTCAAAAGAGCCACTATAGTTTGTTGGCTCATTTGGAGCAGTTGAGCGATCTAACGCAACATCAACTCCTGCTTGTGGAGAAAAAGTAAAGCTACCATTAACACCATCACCATTAAAAGGTATAACATCTATTATGTCTAGATCGTGAAGAGGTGCTGAAGATCCATTTCTAATGCCAACTTTAAACTGCATCCAGTTTAGTAGAGAGTTTTTATTGACTTCATGTAGTGGCGTTTGCACACTTTTTACTATAAGTAGCGCAGATGGAAAACCATTAGATACATTTGCATTTGCAACTCTTTTTGATGAGTCGCTCAAATCTGCTGATGAAGATATCTGAACATAGTTATTTAAAATGCCTGAAGGTGCCTCTACTGATACTACTGAGTTAAACTCAAGTGGCGCAAAGAGTGTGCCTGTTGCATGAGTGCCAAGATCCCACACCAAAATACTCTCTTCTCCAGTTCCTCCATTAAGAGTTCCACATGGATAACCCTCTGCTACAATATCTGGCACATACAGATTACAGTTTGTATCTGTTGCTAGATAGAGTGTTGGTTCTGGATAAGGCGTTGATAGTGCTCCATAAGTACCTGAAGTAGAGCCTGCCTTATAGTCTAATCCTCTTGGCAATAGATCAGCTACAACAACACTACCTGTCTCACTTCCTGCTCCATCTATGGTAAATGATGGAGTTAGCGTTACATTAACCTCACTACCCAATGAGACTGCTGTTGGTTGCATGTCTTTTAAAACTCTAACTTTTGCTCGTTGCAAGATTAGTCTATCGCCACGAGACCCGCCATGAGCTGATGTTGAGTCTCTTGGTTCGTATGTTACAGCTTGATACTGATCACTTACTATGCCACTTCTATATGTTCCATAATTCACAAGCAGAGTGTTATTTGGGATTGGATTTCCACTTGTCAAATAGTTAGATCGTGCCTTATGTTTGATGCGCGCTGTTAAGCTCTTCTCTACTGGTAGATTAGACGCAGATACTCTTACTTTAGAGACACCAGTACCTGCTGCTGTTGCTGCAGCTTGCGCTGTAACAAAGTCTGGGTACCAGACGATACTGCTATCATTACACTCTGAAGCCACTACATTACCTGCTGGCAAATTTGGGTCTGGAGGCCATGAGCCAACATATCCAATAGCATAGCTTACATTGATATCTGGTAGAGTATGTGAGGAGTTATAGTTCAGATCTACAGCATGGATGGTATCATCAACATATGTTGCGGGATCATCAGATGATGGATTAAGGATGCTCATCTCAAAAGTCTCAACATCGATCACATCACACACCGCAGGGTTTGCTATGTCTACTCCACCAGTATTGTTATATATAAGGTATGTACCCCAAACGCTACCTGGAGTTACAACTCCATCTCCCGATCTATATCCAGCAGCCTCATAAGGATAGAGCGACCAACTACCGCCACCCCACTCAGCTATCTGATCAGGTCTATCACTCCACCCTTTTCTATAACTTTTATCAAAAGTCCCTCTTTCGGTATAGAGTGTTGTAGCATAACAGTTATCTTTTTCACTCTCTTGTAGACCATTAAAGTTGTCCGCTCCAGAGATACTTGTAACATTAAAATCTGTGATACAGTTTTTTGTTAACAAAGAGCCATTATCGGCTATGGTATTGATGTCACCATCAGCCCCAGCTTCTATATCGGATAGAGGTATAAATACTTTCATGGTTCCAATAGCTGCTATCTTTCTGTTGACTGGAAGAAGAGTGCCAGTACGGCTTTTTATTGGTGCGTTATTGAGTGTGCCATCAATGCCACTAATACTCACAGCTACACTCTGTCCAGTTGGTGTACAAGAGACTGTCATACCATTGTCTGGTACAGGAATACCACGATCTGGATTTGCCACATCATAGCTAGAACTTGAGTATGGATCGCTACTATTAGAGTAGTAGTCCATAGTACACGGATTGGTTGTAGGAGCAAACTTAAAGTGTGATTGCCAAGTTACAAGTTCAGCATTTGGTGAGATCTGGCTTAAATCATCTATAAAACTCACAGCAGCATTAGTACCACCCGCTAGAGCCTCATGACCTAAAAATGAGTTAATAGGGCTATCTGTCTCATTTTCAACCTCATCAACTTCTATGAAAAACTGATAGTAGACTATGAAGCCTGTCTCATTTGTATTTGGATTTAGCTTGCCATACGATATAGCATATAGCCCCTCGTTGAATGATTTGTCTATGTTCCATCTTGGAGATGCTGTAACCTTTATGAGGTTTGCGCTATTTCCATCTTCAACACCATCTACTAAAACACCTGCAGATCCAGTTGGCTCTGAGATACTAAAAGAGATATCTCCAGGGACAGTTCCATTTGGAACATCACCCTCTACTTTGACATTAAATGGCATAGTTTCACTATAAGATCCTACATTATTTGCATCAAAATCTTTGCGTACACAACTAATGGTTCTCTTATCTGCAGATAGCGTACTAGTAGCCGCATCACAAGCACCAGGAATACCATCCCAGACAAACCCTACAGGTAGAGTTCCTGTTAAGTTTGCTTCATCTACTCTAGTGCTAGCATTTTGATCTAGCCAGCTATATTTTGCTTGAACAACAAAACTATCGTTAGTTCTTACTATCAGGTCTCCTGTATAGAAGTCATCTGAAGGATCACCTGTTCCATTGTCATTGTATCCAGCGTCCGCAGACATATCACACCCTGCTGTAAGATTGGCATATGTGTTAACTGCTGGACATATATTGCGTCCATTAACAGTATCGCCAACACTATTTAAGTTACCTGATAGCCCACCTGTATCTCCGTAGAGCGTTGTTAGCGTAAGCGTAGCAGCTGAAAAACTCAGTGTGCCATAAAGTAGTGCAAAAATTGCACCTATCAACCTCAATCTCTTCATGTAAAACCTACCTTTCTAGAACAAACTTGACAATCTTTTAAACCTATAATTATAACAAACTAAAACTTAAACTATATTGGTGTTTACTTTTTATTGGCACTTTGATGGTAGTTCAAATCAATATAGACCTATGTGCCAACTCCCACTACCGCTATAGCTTGCCACATACTCTTCTCTATATCTATCTGAACTCATAGCTACAAGTGAATATGAGAAATCTACTACTTGAAGTAGTAACTTATCTCTATCTATAATCTTAATTTTTCTAATGCGTTTGTTGCTATCTAGCAGATCAAAAAGCTTGATGGGTTTTTGATCTGCACTATCTATGGGTATAGCGTAAAGAGATGGCTCATACGCACTTCCTGCTAACAAAACTCTACCATGATCTGTATCAGCAAGAGTGATCGTAAATGCATCAAACCCATCTATCTGGTCTATAACCTCTCTGCTCTCTAGATCTACATGCATCACTCTGCCAGCTTGAGTACTGTAGCTACTCTTATCTATAGCAGATACCCATAGACTTCTATCTTGGCAATCAAACAGAACCGATATGATCCCAAATGGATTTGATCTAGCAGGCTCCACACTATCAAAATGCATAAAAACAGATAACTTTGCACTTTTACTATCTAGTTTATAGAGATTTTTTTGAAGATCAAAAGTGTTCTCTTTAATGCTTATAAAAGGCATTGGTGCCAAATAGATATCACCACTATCACTAAGTGTGTATGTACCAAAGTGTCCATACTGACCCCACTGTTTACTATAGAGTGAGTCTTGACCATGTATAAAGGCTATCCCTTTAAATCTCTGCTGAGACAGATCTATCACTACTGAGCGCGCTACTTTTGGATTGTCAAAAAATTGCGGGGGTTTTGAGCAGTTTTTGGGTCTACTTAAGCCCTCTATGAGCTCTGAAGTGCTCTTTTTACTTAGCTCTACATAGATAAACAGTCCAGCTACCGCCACAAGTGCAACTACAATTGGTAGATACCTTCTCATCTGCTATCTACCATTATAAGCTCTATCCCCACGCTACAAGGCCACTCTTGCACCTCAAAATTACCGCTACTGCCCAACTGCGTATCTGCCCAACACTGCTCTTTTGACTCTTCGCCTGAGCTTTTTATGCGTGGCACATGCCATATCACCATATCTTCTATCGGCTCATCTGTATCTATAAACTGCTCCACCCCATCATTATCAAGATCACAACATGAGCCTAGAGTAAGTAGATCTATATCACCCTCACTCTCTTTAAAGGTAGTGATATGTGTTGTAGAGTTAATCTTGTTATCTGATCTAAGCAAAGAGATAGAGTAAGTTGTGCTATCACTCTTGACCTGATAGGGTGTTTTATAGTCTGGCAAGTCTCTTATGGTCTGCTCTGTATGCAAAATAGCAGAGTCGCTAAGTCTATGAAGAGTCTCACCACTACTAGCTAGATCTATGCGAAATATCGGTCTATACAAGGCACTCTCTCCACATCCTCTTCCTATATTGACACCAACTGTGGCAAATCTTCCATCATCATAAAATAGAAACCTGTTCTCATAACGGTAGTTGCATGCTAGTGGCCATTTTGGGTTGCGAAAATCTTGTACTAGATAGAACCCTACTCTCTCACCTCTCTCGTCTAACAGATCTCTCACCTGTGGAGAGTTAAATGCCAACACAACAGAAGTGGAGAACATAGGGCACCCCATAGCATCGTTATACCCAAACAGATAGCCATCATCAACCTCAACAAACTCTACTCTTCTACTACCTATATACGCTTCCGTCTGCTCATCTAGCAGTTGTGATGAGAGCTGTTTGTAGCTCACATGCCAATCTACTATCTTTGCTGACTTAACCATACTAGTGCCATTAAAACTGACATCTCTTACCTCAAGACCATCAGATAGCGTAAGTCTATAGCGCAGACTCCAACTGCCTCTTCTTAAGGTGGTCTCTTTTTTACAGTACTCTTGCATGATATGTCTATTTTGAAGTACTCTCTCTGAGATACAAGCAGGGGTACTACTCTTTCCAACCCCTGCCCATTTTGCTGCTACTAACTTGAGATCTGTAAGATCTATGATTGCCCACAGAGCTCTTTGTTTATGATGATCTGTAATTGTTGGTGCTACACACAGATGAGACGACTTCTCACATATAGAGCCAACTAATGAGCCTTTAACATTTGCCATTGAGATATCTTTGCTCTTAATAGCGCCTACCTCCCTCTCTATCTCTGGTGCATTTAGAGTGATTGCTTGAGCAATGCGCTTGAGGCGTAGACTGATATCTGGCTTGCTGCTGGGGTATCTGCTGACCGATAGAACTTCTCTGTTATCTACATCTACTATCGCTTTTGTGGTTGTATCGGTTGCGAAGTTGTACTTTGTAGCCTCATAACACTCTGTATCATCACAAAGCAGTGCATCTTTACTACTCAAAGAGCCTATAAGTGCTGCTCTTATGCTCATCATGTCATTATGCATAATAGCGCCATCAACTCTAGTATCAGCTAAAAATTGCTCATCTTTTAAGATCACCTCTTGAGCAATCTTAGCATACGCATCAAGCTCATCTGATCTAAGGGGCAAAACAGTTCTATTGCTCTCATATAGCTCTTTAAGATCTTGTAGATACTCTTGTACTATATCTATCTTGGCATAACTTTTAGGAGGGTATTGTGGTAGTATGATCTGCTCTTTTAAAGATACTTCTGATAGATGTTTATCTGATGAATTATCTAAAGAGAGAGAGTAGATAAGTGCTGCTATGCTACCTACTATAACGATAAATAGTGCCATTTTGTTCTCGCGACTCATCTACACATCCATTATGAGATAGTATGGCGCTCTACTCTGTATGGAGAGTACAATAAAGAGCGTGCATGCCACAATTAGTGCAGTAATTATAGCCAACTTTACCCTAAACTCTTTGTGACTATAGAGTACAACTAGTGGAGTTATGGGGCTAACAAGAGCTAGTGCTAAAAACATATGCCACGCCCTAAATCCATAAAGCAGATCAAATGTCACAGTAGCAGAAGCTACTACTAGAGCAAACAGAACTTGCATATACCATCTATACGGTGTTGTGTGTGGATCTGTTAACATCAAAAGTACAAAAAGCAAAAAAGAGATAGAGTAGAGCCTATAGAGTAGATCTTCAAAAACCAAAGCAGGATCATAACTGACAACAAACAGATATTCAAATACTAGATAACTAAGAGTAAAAACTAGAGGAATAATCCACCTTGAGGCTCTATAGAGTATGGCAACACTCATGCCAAGCACCACAAACATAAGCCATAACTCATCACCCAACTGAGCTAAAAGCAACTGCGCATCATCATAAAAGAGCCATAGCGCAATTAAGATGGCAAAATTTGATGGATTAAAAAAGTGATGGTTAAAAACGCGTAAAAATTGCTTTTGAGTAAGCGCGGCAGCTATAAGCAGAAGATAGATCCATAGCTCATCAGCTCTTAGCACAAGAAGCACTCCAAGTGCTGTGCTGACACAAGAGAAGCTTACAAAACTCAATGAGCCATCTCTAATGAAGAGCAATATATGCTCATAAGCTATAGCAAACAGTAGCACAATAACTATGTAGAGCCATGTTAGATGCACATAGAGCAACAACTTGCCTATAAGCAGCAGTGTTATAAGGTTGAGTGCTTGATGCTGCTGTAGAGTTACAATTATGCCACTCCAAGAAGATGTAGAGCTACAACAAAGAGTGCTGCAGGTGCTATAAAGCGCAAACTAAAGTACCAGATCTCAAAAAACCTACCAAGCTGAGGCTTCAAGACCGCTTCAACTTGAGAGCGTCTCATCACAAACCCTACAAAAATAGCCATCATCAAGCCACCAAGTGGCAACATAATAGAGGCGGTAATAAAATCAATCCAGTCAAACAGGTTTTTACCGCCCCAAGTAAGAGTCTCTTTAAACTCACTACTACCTGAAAGTATCACCACTATACCTATAAGATAGAAAAATAGTCCCATACTGATAGATGATTTTAATCTACTCATCTTAAACTTATCAATCCCTATTTGAACCATAGGCTCAACAAGTGACACAGCAGATGTTAGCCCAGCAAAAGCGAGCGCAAAAAAGAACAGTACGGCAAAAACAGTCCCAATCGTACCCATCTCATAAAAGACAGCAGGAAGTGAGATAAAAACAAGCCCTGGACCAGATGATGGTTCAGCTCCATACTCATATAAAAATGTAAAGAGCATAAGTCCTGCAACTAGTGCAATACCAGTATCTAAGGCAACAACTATAAGAGTATTGCTCACAAGATTGCTATTTTTTGGTAGTGAAGCTGCATATGTTAGTAGTGCGCCCATACCAAGTGATAGTGTAAAAAATGCATGTCCAACTGCTGTTACAAATGCTTCTGAATTAAGCTTGCTCCAATCGGGCATAAACATAAAATCTACCGCTTTAGAGAATCCATCAAGGCTTAGAGCATACAAAAACATACCACCAACTATAACAAATAGAAGTGGCATAAGTACCATATTTAGACGCTCAATACCACCTTTTATGCCACGAGCTACCACTGCGCTAATAAGCACAAAAGCTACTGTATGAAAAAAGATTTGGGTTAAGATGCTAGAGTCGATCATCTGGGTAAAAACACTCTTTGCCTCATCAACAGATGCAGGCAGAGATGTGAGTGCTACAAAGATGTAGTTTAAGATCCACCCAATAACAACAGAGTAAAATGTCATGATCAACAGTCCAGCCATAGCCATAATAGCCCCTGCTAACCAAAAAGATTTGTGAGTTGACGAGATCTTAACAAATGAAGAGGCAGCATCAGAGCGACCAAGATAGCCTATAAGTAACTCCGCTATCATTACACTAAAACCAATAAGCATAACAGTGATAAGATAGACAAGCACAAAAGCACCGCCACCATACTCACCAGCGATATAAGGAAACTTCCAGATATTGCCAAGCCCGACCGCACTACCAGCTGCTGCTAAGATAAAACCTACTCTACTAAATCTTGCTATTTTCACGCTTTTTCCTTAAATCTATTGCCTAATTATACTACAGTGTTATAAAAGTACCAATTGGCATTGACAATCTATAAAACTATCGCTATAATTTCGCCTCACTAATTAAGCAAGTTTTAGTTAGTTGAATAGGTCGGGGTGTAGCTCAGTATGGTTAGAGTACTTGGTTTGGGACCAAGGGGCCGAAGGTTCGAGTCCTTTCACCCCGACCACTTTTTTATCAATCTTTAATTATTTAACATGGTGAGATTAGCTCAGTTGGTTAGAGCACTGGTTTGTGGTGCCGGGGGTCGCGGGTTCGAGTCCCGTATCTCACCCCATTTACAACAACTAAAGATTGATAAAGCATAACAAAAGTGCGCCCGTGGCTCAACTGGATAGAGTATCGGACTTCGGATCCGACGGTTATAGGTTCGAATCCTATCGGGCGCACCACCTTATGTGCGTCCTTAGCTCAGCTGGATAGAGCAACGCCCTTCTAAGGCGTAGGTCAAAGGTTCGAATCCTTTAGGGCGTACCACTTTTATGACACAAAACGAACAAAGTCCGTTCTGTTACGATAACTCTGCGTTTACTTCAGCAGTAGGCTCAAATAGCTTGCTATTTCAAATACCGATATTTATTTATTTTTATGACACAAAACGAACAAAGTCCGTTCTGTTACGATAACTCTGCGTTTAGTTTGGCAGTAGGCTCAAATAGCCTCTTTAAACCTATCTCAACACCTTGATATCTGCTTTCATTTTAGCGCGCTCAAAGTACTCTTTAAGTCCCTCTTCTCTACTTTTTTCTACTATTTTTTCTGCTATTTTTGATCTTACTTTTTCAAACCCTGATCTGATTGGCATGGATTTTGACTTAAGATATATTGCGACAAATCCTCCATCTGGACCTGGCACTATTGGTAAAAATGTATCTGCCTTGGCACGACTTAGAGCAGCTGCTAGTTTAGGATTGATCTGCTCATAAAGTAAAATCCTCTGCTCTCTCTTAACAGATGGGACATTAAGCATAGGGGTTGTTATCTTTGCTCTGAGTGCATTTTGATCTAAAGAGCTATAGAGCACAACAGCAAACTCTTTTGAGTGAGAAAACTGATCTATGTGAGAGTTGTAATACTCCTTTAGCTGCTCCTCATCAGGCTCATCTACCTCACGCATAGCAATAGATCTGTAGAGTTTTTGCTTAACCATAGTAGAGTGTAGTTTGTCTCTAAACTCATCACTACTTAGCCCTCTTGACTCCCCAATAGCAGCATACAGTTCGGGTCTACTAAGACCATTTTGAGCAGCAATGGCATCTACTCTCTTATCTAGTTCTACTTTTCGTACCTCTATGTTGCGCTCTTTAACCTCCTGCTCCTCTAGCTTCTGCACCACAAGAGCATCTATCGCACTCTCTTTATCTATAGAGTACTCTTTCATCTTCTGTTCTACATCATACATAGTTATAGCACTACCATTAACTATAACTGAGATACCGTCTATGATCTGTGCACTAAGTACTCCTGCTAGAAGGCAAGCTACCACTAAAACTCTCTTCATGGACTCTCTTTTTTGTAAAAGTATATCTTAAACTGGTAAAGATCAACACTATTTTGGCAATAGTTTGCTAGAATTACACTCTTTAAAGAGAGGTGATATCATGATAACAACGCGTTTTGCTCCTAGTCCAACAGGCTATCTACACATAGGTGGTCTGCGCACAGCACTCCTATCGTGGCTTTGGGCTAGAAAAAATGGTGGTAAATTTATACTGCGCATAGAAGATACTGACCTTAAGCGAAATAGTGACGAGGCTACCAAAGCCATACTAGAGGCATTTAAATGGGTCGGACTCGATAGCGATGGTGAGATCTACTATCAGTCTAAGCGTTTTGATATATATAGACAATATATCGATCAACTACTAGATGAAAACAGAGCATACCGTTGCTACATGAGTAAAGATGAGCTAGATGAGCTAAGAGAGACCCAAAAATCTGCAAAAGAGCGTCCAAGATATGATGGAAGATATAGGGACTTTAACGGCACTCCTCCAGAAAATATAGAACCAGTCATACGGATAAAAGCTCCAACAAGTGGCACTATTACGGTTAACGATGGCATCAAGGGTGAGGTGGTTTTTAATGTAGATGATGTGCTAGATGACTTTATCATAGCGCGCTCTGATGGTACACCAACTTACAATTTTGTAGTGGCTATCGATGATGCTCTGATGGGCATCAATGAAGTCATAAGAGGTGATGATCACTTCTCAAATACACCAAAACAGATTGTAGTCTATAATGCGCTTGGGTTTGATCTACCTAAGTTCTACCATGTCCCAATGATACATAATGATCAGGGCAAAAAGCTATCAAAACGCGACGGAGCTACTGATGTTATGAGCTATAAGCAGATGGGATATCTTCCAGAAGCTCTGCTCAATTTTCT
>Ga0256834_1001752_pt1 | contig 14344 bp, 12 predicted proteins | sample 4281140metaG_FD_190536 | JGI IMG/M metagenome (GOLD analysis project Ga0256834, IMG submission 190536) | Hydrothermal vent microbial communities from East Pacific Rise, Pacific Ocean - 4281-140 | ecosystem: Environmental > Aquatic > Marine > Hydrothermal vents | place: Pacific Ocean: East...
GCTTTGGCTTTGAGTGAGAAGTAGTGATTTTGATAGTATTGCAATACTATCAAAACTATGATTTGGGAGTAATTCATTACTATCAATTTTGAGATTGTTATAGTTATGTTTTATTACTTATGTGCCACTTATGGTTTTAAAATATTGGTATATAATGCAGAATTATCCATACAAAATCAAATTCAAAATTATATTGGCATCAATAATAAAATATTAAGCTCAAAATATACTAAAGATAAAAATGGAATATTTGTCTATCATCAGACTTCATCATATTCTTCTAGTTTAGATTATTTCACTATAACAAATGGAGCTTATTATCAATATACATTAGAGACATTTGCAAAACTAGAATCAACACTTGCTGGAATTTTTCCATTATCTAATGAAAAAGTAGCAATTCTTAAGAGTGGTACTATGAGTACGTTAAAAATACATAATTATTTTAACAAAAGTACTATGGGTTCAATAACAGATAGTTTTAATACAAATGTAAATACATATCTATATAATGACGAAAGTGCAATACAAATTGGTAATAAAAAAGTCATTATCACTGATCCTTGGAATCTATACATACAAAATAGTAATATCGTTATTAATGATCAAACATATAATCCAACGATATATGCAGGAGACAATATAACAATAACTGCACCAATGACAAGTATTGGAGCAGAAAGTATAGCAAAAAGAAAAATAACACCGACGGTGAGTGGTTTTCAAGGTTCCATTAATTATGTTTGGACTTTAAATGGCAAAGTTGTTTCAAACTCAAAAAGTATTAATCATCCAACTGCTGCAGGAGTATATACATATATAGTAACAGCAACTGATAATTATAACCATACATCAAGCGATTATATTATAATCACAATCAATCCATAGTAATGTATCATGTAGTAATCAAAATTTTTTAACTTCAAATCTAGTTTATCAGATTTATCATGTGCTTAGTTATTAACTGATATTAGGTAGCAAATATTCATTTGTCTAATCTAAATATGGTAAAATAGTGTTAATTATGTGCATAGGTGATAACCAATAATCTCACCAGAAGGAAAAAATATGATATACAATGCTAAATATTTAGAATATCAGCCAATTTTTACTGAAAAGGAGAGTTCTTTACTTGATAGTTTAAATCAAAAACTCTCTTTAGAGCTGTTTTTAAATAAAAAAGGATTGATAGAAAAGCTTGGTTTTGATTTTATCTACACTTCTGCACAGATTGAGGGAAACACTTATACCAAAGCTGATACTTTAGCACTTTTGGAGTATGGACGAACTGCTGGTGGAAAAAAATATAGTGATGCAAAAATGATCCTAAATCTAAAAATAGCTTATGACAGATATATAGGAGATGACTCTTTTGTCTCGCTAGATACACTCAAGGATTTTCACTATATCGTCTCAAATGAGTTGGTTAGAGAAGATGAGCGAGGAGTAGTTAGACAAGGTGCGGTAGATGGCATCAAAGGGAGTGATTATATACCACTTGCAAATCCTCAAAAATTAGATAGCGAAATAAAGTATCTTTTTAAAGTCTATCAAACCATACAAAACCCATACGATAAAGCACTCTATTTACACAATAACTTAGCATATCTACAATACTTTCGAGACTGCAACAAACGAACAGCAAGGATTATGTTAAATATCTCTTTAAAAAATAGTAAAAAGATGATACTAATACCAAGAGAAGAGTTTATATCGGAATATATAGATGGGGTATTAGAGTATTATGATAGTGGCAAATATATAAAATCAAAAAATTTCTTTCTCAACAATTACCAAAAAGTTGTAACTGTTTTAGATGGGATTTTATAGAAAAAAGTTCTGTTTTACATAGTCAAATAAACTACCACTTTTAACACCACTAAAAAGTATTATAAAAAAGGTTAAGGTTTATAAATCATGCATGCCTTTAAATCTTAAAATAGATCGTAAGAAAACCAAAGTTTTTTCATCTATAACTAGTAAGTATTGGTTTAGTAGCAATGAACTTTTTGTAGAAGATGCATATGCAAGGCATAAAAAGACAAAAGAGAAGATATTTGACTATCTTGAGTTTAATGACATTAATGGTATCAAAACATATATAAGCTACGGTTTTTCACTAAATAAAAAAGATAAGGAAGGGTATACGCTGTTGTCTCTAGCTGCATCAAATGGAAGTATCGATATAGTAAAGCTACTTCTAAAAGAGGAAATAGATATAAATCAAAAAAATAGTGATAACTCAACAGCGCTCATCCAAGCTACACTTTCAAACAAGTTAAATATTGTCAAGACTCTTATTAAACACGGAGCAGATGCAAATATATACCCATCAGGTTTTGAAAATGCCTATATGGCAGCTAAACGAAAAGGTTATACTCAAATAGCATCTTATCTAAAGCCGTTGACTACAAAATTGTCAGATACAGTAACAAAAAGAAGTTATTCAAACTCTGGTGAAGTAAACTTTGTAAGTGTAAAAGCAGAGTTTACAAGAGGATTCCTATCATCAATAGCAAAAAACCTACAGATGTCACCAGCAGACCCAAATACATATATTGGTGAATTTAGACCAGACTATTCTCATGCAGGAAGTGGAGTTATATCTAAAGGTATAAATGGTATAGCAGGATACTATAACTATAGCTTCCAATTAGGTAGTGGTAAACTATCATGTAGCGGCAAAATCTACATAAGTGGTAAAAAACAATGGTTAGTTTTAAATGTATATAGTAATTGTAAAGATGCTGGAACTTATGAGTATTGATATTTAAAATATCAGCCAATTTTTACTAAACAAGAGTCTTCCTTGCTTGAGAGTATAAATCAAAAACTATCTTTAGAGCTATTTTTAAATAAAAAAGGGTTAGTAGAAAAACTTGGATTTGATTTTATCTATACCTCTGTACAAATTGAGGGAAATACTTATACAAAAGCAGATACTTTAGCACTTTTGGATTATGGACGAACTGCCGGTGGTAAAAAATACAGTGATGCAAAGATGATACTCAATCTAAAAGCAGCTTACGACAAATATATATCTTATGAATCTTGTGTATCACTAGATACACTTAAAGATTTTCACTATATCGTATCAAATGAGTTGGTTAGAGAAGATGAGCGGGGAGTAGTGCGACAAGGTTCGATAGATGGCATCAAAGGAAGTGATTATATACCACTTGCTCACCCTCAAAAATTAGATAGCGAGATAAAGTATCTTTTTAAAATCTATAAAACCATACAAAATCCATACGATAAAGCACTATATCTACATAACAACTTAGCATATTTGCAATATTTTCGAGACTGTAATAAAAGAACAGCAAGAATTATGCTAAACATCTCTTTAAAAGAGAGTAAAAAAATGATACTTATACCAAGAGAAGAGTTTATATCTGAGTATATAGATGGAGTATTAGAGTACTACAATAGTGGAAAATATACAAAATCAAAACAGTTTTTTATAAACAACTACCAAAAAGTTGTGAAAGTTTTGAATGGGATTTTGTAGGAAGAGTGTCATTTAAAACCTGATTTACTTTTAATTTATCTCATCGAAAAAGAGATTTTAAAATTTGTAGATATTACCTCTTATAGTGAGCTTTTTGATTAAAATCCAATAAATCCAATTTAAAACTACTATAATTAAACAATATCATCAAAACAAGGAGGAAAAAAAGATGAGAAAGTTAGGTCTAAGTTTAGCAATAGTTTCAGTTTTAGTAGTTGGTGCAAATGCATCTATGACATATGAGTGTTCATTTGAAGCATCAGGTGGAGGTATATTTCAAGGTTCTTATGTAAAAGTATCGGCAGATAGCAAAGCAGAAGCTGAACAAAAGGCGAGAGCTAAGATCAAAGAGCTTCGTGGGAAAAATGCAACGATTAAATATGTGCGGTGTAAGTAAGAGAGAAAATATATTTTAGGAGGTTTTAGATGAAAATGTCGGTTTTATGGGTTGCAATTTTGAGTAGTTTCGTATTTGCAGATTGCAAATACGAAGAAGGTGATGACATAATAACAAAAGGGAAGTATCAGTTTACAGCTACTTGTAAAATACATGGTACAGTCGAAAAAGCAAATAAAAAATGTACAAAAGTAAAAGTAAGAGTTGCAAAAATAACTGGTCCTTTTGGAATAACAGTAGATGAAGTTTGTAGTTACAGTACTGGTAAAGCCAGTGCTGGTGAAGTTGTTTGGATGTCAGTCAATTAATTGTTTATATATTTAGAAAGATATGATTTTATATCTTTCTAATAGTGTATTTGAAATTATAATTTATATATTCAAAAATTTAAGTATTTAAGATTTGTATATGTTTATTCTGGAGGTAAATTATGAAAAATATTGTTGTGATTTGGTCATTTATATTTTTGATTTTAGGAACTGTTGGTTGTGGGGATGTAGAGAATACATTAATTATACCTTTATCTCCTGATGTTTCAGATTATCAAATAACCGATACATCACTATCAGAGCAAGAAAAATTAGAATTAAAAATAGAAGCCATTTCTGAGGATAATGATGGTAATAAAATAACAACTGATGCTATGTCAGATGTTATTGCCACTAAAGAAGTTAGTTATATTGATTATGATGGTCGTCAAAAAAAAATAGACAATATCATTTTTAGAAGCTTCAATATATCAAGTTGGAAAGGTAGACTTGATAAAGAAACTACTTTACTTGCAAGATTATTTATCGATTTTGAGTTAAATGGATTATCAAAAACTGAAAAAGAACAATTGGCTTATCGTCTTTTATCTGAAATTGATGATATTGAATATATATATGAGATTCAAAGATTATACTCTCAAAATAGTAATTTATTTGAAACTATGTACTTTGATAAAATCAAAATATTGCAAAATAAAATAAAATCTTATCTTTCAGATAAACAGAAAAAAAGTATGGCATTAGCTAAGGAAAAAATTTTATCTGGTTTAAATAATGAAAATTTAAAATCAAGAAAAGCGTCTAATGATATTTTAAATTTATCAAATGGTATTCAAGTAAAAAACAATTCTAATAATCAAAAATTTATTTTTGCTAATTATTTCAACATGTATTATGGTGTTAGAGCTTATAACATAAATGGAGTAAATCAAGATTATGATTATCCATTTTTGGATGGTGAAGTCAATATTGTAGAACCAGTAAAAGGTGGAGCAGCAGGAGGTCTTTATGATTTAATAGTAAATAATTTATTTCCACCTATATTTACTGGAACAAATATGACCTATGAAGGATTTGATGGAGATTTATTTATAGATAGAAATGCACAAATAAGTCAAAAAAGAGTATATGAAGTTTTTAAAAATCAATTTGGATATCCAACAGCTCTTAATGTAGGTAAAGGTATAGAATTAGGGCTCTCATTAGTTAGTACTGTAGCTAGTCATAAAATGGAGAAAATTAAAGCTAAAATTGAAAAAACTCATGAGTGGCTTGAAAAAGCTGAAAATATTTTCGATGCAGCCTTGACTTTATCAGATTTATTGGTGGTATCAACAACATACTATTTTGAAATCAGTATGTGTACAGATAAAACTGATTCAATTTGTACAGATGATTCTGTAGTAAATCTCAGAGAAAGCTTTTTAAACTATTCGGATAATATAAAATTAGCTACTAATCAATTATCAAATTTGATGACAGCAATTAACTATACACCAACTACAAATAATCAATCTGACGGTTTTAAGTCACTACTTAAAATTGGTTCATATATACATCCATTAGACGGTAAAATAAATAATTTTGGAGCAAAGTTTGAAAAATTATTACAATCTAAAAAAGTAAAAGAAAAAGCAGAGGCTATAAGATGGGTTTCATTTTTAAATTATATCGTTTTAAGGAGTTTTTATCATTCAAATTTTAAAGAAGAAATTAAACAGTACAACAACAAATACGATTATACTTTTGATGAAATGATTTTTATCTCATCATATTGGATTTTTGAGCAAGGCAACAAAGGCTACAAGGAAAAAATTCTAAAAAATTCTAATTTACCAGGGAAAGCTATTAATAAAGCTATTATAGATTATAAAAAAATTGCCTTAAATCCAAGAGTAACGCAATTTTTACAAGATTTCCTTACTTCAAATATAAAAGATTTAAGAGGACAAATTGATACTGCTAAAATTGCTTTATCTTTTGCAAAAAAAATAGAAAATATCAATACAAAAGATACAGCCTCTATGATAATGGGTAGTTTGTATATGGTTTATGACATTCTTGGTAAAGATATAACAAAAGGTATTGCACTAGGAGCAGTCAAAAATGCTCTAATTACTGTTTTTGGTGGTGGTGCTATTAAAGTAACTGCCGTAGCAAATAATGGTGGAAGCTATGTTGCTGGAATGTTTCTGACACCTGGAAGATCATACTTTATGGTTGAAACGAATGAAGAAGGAATAATAAAAACTACAGAAGCTAATAAATTAGATTGGAGTATAAAACTACCTCCTTATAGAGTTTTTGGTGTAGAAGACAATGGTATATATAAGTTAAAAGATGGAAAAAATAAAATTTATACAGGTACTAATCATAGATACCTTATAGTTACTGGGGATACTACATATTATAAACCATTCTATAAAGTTTACATTGATGGATATAATTTTATAAATATAGCAAAAGATATGGATAGTCAACCATTCGTTTCTTTTACTTTAAATGTAGAAAAATCAAGTAACGATTCTTTAAATGGCTTTAAACTATTTGGAGATAAAAATAACAATTTTACAACAGAAATTTCTGGACAAAGTGTTTATGAAACTAAGGGAGTTTTTAACGGATTTTTAGATAGTTTTGAACATATAAAAGACAATACATATTCTTTTGATTTGTATGATGCTCTTAAAATTGAACAAGGTGGAAATGAAGGTTCTGTAATTTTCACAAATAAAACTAGAGGTGTTTTTAAAGACGTTATAAGTTATAAATTTTATTCACCAAGTAACTCTGAATTTAAACAACCTGTTGAAGTGCAGGGAATTACACATAAATTATTTAAAGTTGCCAATAGAGATACTTTGTTTGATAATATATGGGTTGAGAGAATAGGAGATTCATTTAGAGTTCAAAATAAAGGTGATTTTGATATCTGTTTTACTGTCTATTATGAAACTACAAATTATCCTATTGACAATGGATATTTTGATGGTGATATATGTGTTCCTAAACATCATGGAGTGACTTTATCTGAAAGTAAAATGAAAAAATATAAAGATGGTGATAGCTATAATGATTTAAAATTTATATTTTTTGATGCTGTTGCTGAAAGGTTTTTTGAAGAAGAAGGATACTGGCATACAAAATATCATCAATGGCTTAAATCAAGTGGAGGTCTTGACAATATGACACTTCAAGTTAAATTTAACGACCTATCAAATAACAAAGATAGTGACGGTGATGGACTAAGTGATATTGCCGAGCAATATGAAAATACAGATCCAAATAAAAAAGATACAGATGGTGATGGGATTGATGATGGTTGGGAAATGCAACATGGATTAGATCCGACTAATCAATATGATGCCTTAATGATTTCTCCATATGCGGATGAGTTGACATATTTAGATTTGTATAATCAATTACAAGGAATTAATACTACTACTGAAGAGAGTACAATTTCAGGACAAATTAAATTTACAGATGGGACATCGATACCAAACATAAATGTGAAATTTGAATACATTCAAAATGGTGAAAATCAAGAAGTCACAGCAATAAGTGATAATAATGGAAATTATTCAATATCTATAGCAAAAGAAGATTTTGATAATTTTAAACAAGGTACAAAACTGATTATTTATGCATATGGTGATGGCTATGCTCCTACAATTAGAGAGATTGAAAAAACCAATCAGGCTAGTTTTAATGAAAACTTTGTGATGGAGGAGATAAAAGAAAATGAGATAGTACTTGAGATAGAACCTCAATTACATCATCTAGGTGATGGTAATTTTCAAGGTAGTGCAAATTCTGATTTTCAACGAGCAACAGCGGAAGGTTTTGAATTTAGTAAAAGTTTTTATATAGATAATAATAAGTTTACTAATTATTATCGTGCAAAAATAACATTTAAAGCCAAAGGTGTACAGTCTAGTATGGGAGATAATAAGCTTTTCATCAATGAAAAACAATATAACCTAAAAAGTTCTCCCTCAAATGGAAGTTATGATTTTCAGACATTTGAGATAGATAAATCAAATTATATTAATGGTAATAATATAATTAAAATTGTAAGTAATAAAGGACCTATTTGGGATTCTGTACACCAAAGATATGATCGTGATGATTTTGAATTTATAAATATTAAAATCACATTTTTAGACCCAATCGATAACTCTATAAACGATTCTTTTGAAGACCTTATAGATCAAATTCTTTTAGATGCAAAACCAATTGTAACAGATATAGGGTTTGATACAAATGATCCTAATTATTTGTTAAAAATCACTACATCTTATGCAACAAATGATGATTCTGCTATTGATTATGTTTATTGGAGAGTTACTAGCCCAAGTGGTAAGCAGGATGACCAAACTTATTATATTAGTAACTATTCAATTGATTTTGCAACACTTGGTATGAAATTTAAGACTAGTGTTTTTGATGAAGATGGGATATATACTGTAGAAACATATGTACAAAATAAGGATAGTATTTCTAGTGACTACTATACTGAAACTATTTATATTGATGTACCAGATAGTAATAATCAAACTTTAAATAACAAAATACTCATACAAAATGATAAATGGAGAGCCAAGATAACAATTGCCACTTTAATTCCAAATCAAAAAAGTGCAACAATTGATTTTAGAGCTTTAAGTTGCGGTGGAGATTTGACATATGTGGGAGAGGAAAATGGTGGTTATAAGTTTGATGAGAGAATAACTTATGGTAATTGTGTTCAAAATTGTCAGGTTTGGATTAAATCTGACGGTTCTTATTATGAAGAGACTTGTGGTAGTAGTGTTGTAGGTGGAAATTTAGAAGTTCAGTAGTTAAATAAAATAAAAAGGATTTGTTATGTATAAGGGTTAATAAGTTTAATTGTTATCGGTTTTTTTGTGAGTTGTAGTAGTATTAAAAAGGAGAGAAATCAAAAAATCTAAAGTAGGTGAATATTTATGTGCACATTAACTTTAAAATCCAATTTATCCAAAAAATAAATACTATAATTTTTATATATTAAAATATAGGAGAAGTTATATGGAAAAGAAGATTTTAGCGATATGTTCTTGTTTGGCTATGTTGGTTTTTCAAGGTTGTGAAACTGAATCAGGTAATAAAAGTTTAGGTACAAAAGCAAATAATGTAACATCAAATTTAAATGGTCAAGAGTTGATCTCATATATGTTTCAAAACAAAGATGCAAAACTTAACGCTAGTGATTGCATGAAGTTTAGTGCTCAGGATTGGGACAATATATATAGAGATGTTATTTATGAAATGGCTCCTGCTACTGCTATGGCTAAAAGTATATACTCTTGTAGATCGGTAAAGCGTACTGTTGAATATGGATATTCTCTTGAGAGGGCAAGTCGAGAGCATATAAAGCAAGGTTGGCTAAATGGGATTGTTACAGAGTATGACTATACTCAACAAAATGGATATCAAAGAATAAATTTAACTTTACAAAAGTGCAAAACTCTTTATGATGGATTTTCACAATCTCAATGGGCACAAGAGACAGGATATGGCGATGATAAACCAGTAGCAATGGCTTGTTATCAAGCACTTGTGGCTGGACCTGCATTGGGGATAGATGGACAAAATTATATAGATGCTTATAACAATGGTGTATATGATGGTTTAGTCAATGTAAATAACTTTGATGAAGATTCTCAAATAGATAATAACAATGAGTCACCATACCAAACTATACAGGAAGAAGAGCAACAGTTAATATCAGTTGCACAAAGTTTTACATGGGATGATTGCAACGATGCATTTGGAGATATGACATCAGATCAGATGTCATATGAGATTTTGGACTCTCTTGAAGAGGGCTCAAAGTTAGGTCTTACTCAGGTAGAGATATCATCATATAAAGTGTACATTGCAGGTTTGACACATTGTCGCTATATGTTATATGGTGATTAGAAAAGTTGTTATTAATTTAAAAATAGTTATCATAACCAACATATTAGTTGTATGGAGATGGTTATGGAAAAAAGTGGTTATATTTTTCTAAGTTATAGTAGAAAAAATTCAAAATTTGCCTTACAACTAGCAGAAGATCTTAGAGAAAATGGTTTTAAAGTTTGGATGGATCAGTCTGATATAGAGGGAGGAAGACATTGGGATAATAGAATAGAAGATGCTCTAAAAAATGCTTCTTTTGTCGTTCTAGTTGTATCTCCTTCATCTGCTGTTTCCGAAAATGTACAAGATGAAGTTTCGTTTGCAAAAAAGAAAAAAGTTCACATCATCCCAGTTGTACATAAAGAGACTGAGATACCTATGCGTTGGCATAGACTTCAATTTATTGATATGCAAAAAAAATATGAATTTGGTTTAAAAACACTTTTAGATACATTAAATGGTTTACCAATTATTATACCTCCAACTGGACATTTTAGCTCTAAGTTTATGTTGTATATTGGTATACTCTTATCAGTTTTAGGAATTATTGCATTATTTTTATATCAATTTTATCTAAAAGATATAGCACATGAAAGTATAACAGATCTTAAAAATTTAGCTCAAAGTACAAAGGTTATTTATAAAGGCAATACTATTGTCATAGGTAATGGAAATAAAGATATAAATATTACCCAAGAGTAGGGGTTAAAATCCTTTAAAAGAGATACTAAGGAGTAATGAAACTCCATGTTGATACTTTTTATTTTCTGTGATTTCAGCATTGCCAAGTATATGTGTTTTTATTACTTTTTTTTCTTTTTCAAATATACCAAAATAATTTAGTTCGACAGCCATCTTGTTTTTTTTGTTATACTTCTCTGTTCCTATACCAAGTTTTAGATATAGTGATGATTCATCTCCCCATAGGTAACCTATTCTACTTTTTCCATAGGTATTGTACGATGTTTGTGAAATAGAGAAGGGTTTTTTGATACCTATATCAAAAAGATAAAATTGTTTATCTATATCTTTAATTATATTCTCTTCTGTGCCAGTTAATATGGACAAATTTGTTATCAAAGCTATACCTTCAAATATACTATTATTGTACAATCTTTCATAACCGACACCAACCCCCTTATAAAAGCTACTATTTATGTATGCACCTTCAATGTGAAGAGTATAAAATGACATAGTTTTTAAATTACCTTTATTAAATTCTTTCATCAAAAATGAGATGTCATTTTTCATGTTTTGAATCTGTTCTTTAAGTTTTTGGATTTGTGTGTTATTTTCCAAGATGATACTATCTATATCCATTTTGAGGTCTGTGATTTGATTTTTTATATTTTTATTGCTAGAGATTAACTGTTCATAACGATTTTTTAGTTTTTCAATTTTTTTTGTCTGTTTTGTATCACTTTTTGCAAGAAGATTTTTAAATTTATCAGATATTTTATCACTATTTTGGGTTATATTTTGAAATACCTGTTTGATATCAATTAGTATTTTATTTGAGTTGTCAATAAGCTCTATTTTTTGATTGATAGTTATATTTTGATTATTATCGCCGATAGTTATAGCATTTGTCCCATAAGTTTTTGAAGATTGTAATATGGTTAGATTTTTATTGTCATTCTTTATAAGAGTTGTATTTTCAGCATGAGCAATTATGAAAGTTAGTAATATAAGTAAAAATCGTATCATAGATAAACCCTTAATTGTCTCTAAGTTTATTTTGTATAGTTACCATTGATAGTAAAGAAGTAAACTGGACTGGCTGCTGTAACTTTTGTTTGAGATTTATCTTTTTCCATAACTACGTAGTAATACCCCTTACCATTTAGCAATGATCCTTTAGATACACCATCAGAATATTTTAAATTACCAATATTTTTAGTATTAGAGTTACTATCCCAATACCAAACAACATCTTCTTTGTTTATAATTTTATTTTTATTTACAATAGGTAGAGAATTAAATATAACAACTGTAGTATTTATATTGTCAGGTGTAGGGATCCATTTTATATTTGGTGTAGTAGTTGTAACGGAGCTTTTATGTGCAGGGTATGTTAAGTTTATCTCAGCAACATTAGAAAAAAGTTTTATATTGTCATATACAGTTTGAAAAATAATATTTCTATTTTTTTCAGATGCTATACTGACACCACCTTGACATATATCATAAACAATAGGAACTTCCCACTCAATTTGATCTGATAATATTAGGTCAAATCCTACTCCCTTGTCATAGAGTCCACAATTTTTATTGTTTGAAATACTATTTTTATCTATAAATTGCAGTTTACTTGATTGTAAAGATCTTATTCCAATTTGATTATCAAATATTTTTACTCCTTTGATAATAGCTTTACTGGTATCACCAGTTTCTATCCCAATATAGTTGCTATTTATCTTAGAGCTCATAATGACAATGCTAGAATTATCTTTAGTTCTAATTCCTATTTTACTATTGAGAATAGTTGACTTTTTTAAAACTGCACTAGCATTATTTTCTATTAGCACTCCAATGCCATCACCTGCATTTATAGTTAAAAAATCTACAATTGTATTGTCTCCAAGTATAATTAATGGATCATATTCTGTCGCAAATATAATATTAAGTAAATTCATAATATCGTTATCCATACTACCATCTAAATAGTCTAGGTTTTGAATAGTAACATTGCCTTCACCTTTTATATGTATATTTTCAGGAAAAACTAAAGGATATGTTTCATTTGATTCGGTTCCATATATACCTGCTTGTATTATGAGAGTTACATCTTTGTATGAAAAAGGATTATCTAGACTACTGTAATATTCCATATCATCTTCAATATTTTTTAATGCTTCTGTAATCGATGTAGATACTCGAAATGTACTAAATGGGTCATTCCCATTTCTGTTTACAAAATATATTCGATCATTTCCACTTATTGATGGGAGTAAATTAATACTGCTTGTATTAAGATTTTCAATCGGTTTTATTTGTTCTTTCTTTATAAAGTCAAGATTTTCTGATTTTGAGTTAGTATCACAAGATATTAGAACTATTAAAGATGTAGCTATAAAAAGTAAGTATTTTATTTTCATGAGTATATCCAGTATGAAACATATATAAGTTATTATACCTTTTTTTTCTCAGAAATGGCTTAATATGAATCGTAATACACGATAATGCAAAACTAAGCCAAAAGGAAGTATTTTAAATAAAAAAGGTGAAAAATGGCACAGTTGTTAGAAGAGTTCAAATCATTACCAGATTATTGAAGATGTAAATAGTTAAAGTTCAATGTGGGAGAGGTGATGTTTATGTCACTACTAGCACTATTGGTTGTTTTTGATACCATTGCACCTACTGATAATATCAAACTAGTAAAGCTGCTTCTAGATTGTTTTTTTTCAAATAGTGACTCTATTAGTTGACTACTACGCAATAATCTCTCATCTTTATTGCAAACATCCTATTGCATTTTTATGAAACTTAAAATTTGAGCAGCCAATTTTTTAGCTTTTACAGTTTTTATTTGTAACAACTTATCTCCATGCAGTTGATGAAATTTTTCATAGCTGTTATTTTGCAGATTATGTATATTCATAAACTTTTCAATTAACTCAATTATTGTTACCATTTCACTCCAAGACTCTATACACTCTTTAAATTTTACGATATCTTTGATGACCCCTTCAAACCTGAGTTCGACAACATCTAAACCAACAAAGACTCCTTAGAATCGGTATTTGTACTATCATTTAAGATACAAGAGTTAAGTAAATCCCTATCACTTTGAGAAAAATTAATAGAAGGCTTCTTTTCAAAGTAGGTATATCGAATTAATCCTGCAATCATATTAACCATGAAATTGATAGGGCTTCTATGACGAGAGTGTTCAATATCACACATGTTTTTTAATTGGTCATTGACAGTTTCAATAACAGAACGCTACCCCATTCCAATTCTCATAACTATCTAAGGAAACCATACTCTAACCTCACCATAGAAACTAACGATAAAGCCTCAGCCAAATTATAAGTAGCATCAACAATTTTTCCTGTAATATTTTTAATCTGATTAAGATGTAAAATATCAATAACAATACTCCTTTATGCACCTTACATTTATCCTCATATAAGGCACAATCTTTGTAGAAATGCATTGTTTCAACACTCCATTCTTGAAGTATTTTTTTCAAAAAGTGTTTACCACTTCCAATATCATTTGAGATGTAATATTGTG
>Ga0256834_1001753_pt1 | contig 14343 bp, 10 predicted proteins | sample 4281140metaG_FD_190536 | JGI IMG/M metagenome (GOLD analysis project Ga0256834, IMG submission 190536) | Hydrothermal vent microbial communities from East Pacific Rise, Pacific Ocean - 4281-140 | ecosystem: Environmental > Aquatic > Marine > Hydrothermal vents | place: Pacific Ocean: East...
TACGTGATACACATGAACATTTTTCTAAGGCGCGTGATAAGGGGGGGGCTGGTGACGTGTTGCCGGGCGTCACGAATCAGCATCTGGGCCAGATTGGGGCCTATGAAGAAGAGGTCAAGATACCCTTATATGACGAGAACGACAGTACGCATGTCTTGATTACGCAAAGCAATGGAAATTGGAATTCCACGGTTCTGAATGACCCCGGAAAAAAACACTTTTATATTGCTCCCGGCTATTACGAAACGAGGATAAACCTGACGGCGAGTGGTACGGAAGAGGATAGAAGAACGCTGAGTCTTTACAATGGAAACGATGAGCATCCTGCATCATTGCCCGATAGCCAGGTGGCAAACGTGTGGTTTCATCTGGTGGATGCAAGCTACTGGATCATTGACAGAATGGCCAACCTCGATAGAAACGTCAATCCGTCCATGAGACTGCAGCGATCAAGCCATAATATTATTAACAGATGGCATGGAAGAAACATGAAATATGGTCTTACCATCTATCCCTTTTCAGATTTTAATACAGTGCAAAACAGTTATTTCAACCAGGCCACGCCAGAGGGGATCATTACCGACTGTATTGGACTGGCGTTGGCGAATGCAAACACCCAGGACACGGTGACCAGAGGCACGAAGGTCGTCAACAATGATTTCAGGAACATGACTGATGGTATCCAGCTCATAAAAAGCACATACATTGCAAACGGAAACCCCTCCTATCCAGGGACGATTATCTATGACAACAGGATATGGATGGATGAGGACAGCTACAGCGATGGAAACTATGCGGAAGACGGCTTCAGCCACGACCCGGACTCGCCGTATATGCTGGGAGAAAACGCCATGGACTTCAAGGCGGCTTCAAATGAGCCGGATGCTCCGGTTCTTGTCAAGAACAATATCATGTGGGGGTATCGGCAGGCGGATGATACTACGCCCACCAATGCCGGAGGGGCCGGGACAGCAATATCGATTACCAGGCATAGTTATAACCTTAAGATAGACAGTAATATAATTTTTGATTCCCAAAATGGTATAGGCGCAACGCATTTGTATTATGAGGGGACGGAATTTACCAATAATATCCTGTACGACATAGGCAGGCTGAACCCGCCAACCAGTGCTTATCCACAGGGGCGAAATCCCTATGCGCTCTATATTTCCGCCAGCCCGGATATGCAAGCGCCCTTTCTTGTGAAATATAACAACAACACCTTTGTTCGACAGCATTTGAATGCGGTAACTGGCGGTGGCAGAACGATCAGTGTCCACCAGAACGCCGAGGGAAGTTTTCTGGAAAATAACTTGTTTATTGACACGCAAAAAATGGGTGGAAGAATTGGAAACCATACGCGCAAGAACAACTGGTACTACAATCATACGGGCGCCACTCTCGGTGGCGAGGGTGAGGTAATGTATGCGACTGCAGAGGAGGGCAGGATGGCTGACTATGCATTTGTTTATGAAAGATTTACGGGTAAGCCTAAGCAAAAGATACTCGAGGGGGTAATTACAACCAAAGATAGCCCTCATTACGGGATCGCCGGGAGCAGCATACCAAAGTATTCCGAAAACGCATTGTTTGATGATAGCTTTGAATAGGCCGAATATGTGATAGGAAGCCCCTAACCCGGCTATTTCACCCAGGCACCGAGTGTTGTTGGAATATTGGCAAAGTACAAAGCGTAACCGGCTCATGGCTTGCGTCCGCCCTTCGCAGGCAGTGGTGATTCCATTGACAACGACCGCATGGATGCAGGAGGTAGAGCGGCGCTGGACGCCAACGCCGGGAAGCGCAACAAAGGCAGGGTTTGCGACCGGATCTTACTAATTGCAATGCTGCCTACAGCCAGTGAGAAGGAACCGGCCAAGTGATGGAGAGTTGCAGTCAGTCGCTCTTCAGTTGTGCCATAACGGTTTCAATCATGCGTTTTGCTTCCGCAGCGACAGCATGAACTTCGCTGGATTGTGACAGCCCCAGTACCGGAACCGGGTTCATGAAACTGACAACAGTCTTATCACCTTCTTCACGCATGATGAAGTTACAAGGGAGCAGGGTGCCTGCGTTGGGTTCTGCGGAGATCACCTGGTCTGCCAGTTTGGGATTGCAAGCGCCGTAGATGTGGTAGGCGGGGATGCTTTTGTCTATTTTATTCTTGAAAATGGCTTGTACATCCACGTCGCTGACGATGCCAAGATGATTGTCCATCAGTGTTTTTTTTACTTTCTCCAATGCTGCATCAAATGGGAGATCCAAAGTCAGATTCAGTTCGTACATGGTTTTTCCTCGCTGGGTTTTATCCACGCAAGTGTACCGGCAAGTTGCTGTGGACGCATCGAAAATCTGCAAAAAAATAGATTCCGCATGCTGCAATAACCATGGCGTGTGTGCATCTATTGTCAATTGTCAATGCCGACTGGTTGGGTATGGGAATAGGCTTGCCTCATCAATTTTCTTGCAAGGAGTAATCCCATGAACAATAGAATACCGGCGATAGCCATGATCCTGGTGTTGTTTGCCGCCACGGCGCTGCAGGCTTCACCGGCACCGGAAGATCCCAAAAAACAGACGCCATGGGGGTTGTATGTGGATTCAACAGAAGCCTATGAAATGAAGCAGGAACTGGGTGACAAAGTACTGTTCGTGGATGTGCGTGACCCTATTGAAATCATGTTTACGGGATTCACCGACACCGTGGATGTCAATATTCCCTTCAAACTGGCCAACAGGAACAAGTGGAATGAGAAAAAATCCGTATATGCCATGGAGCTCAACCAGAACTTTGAGCGGGATATTGCGGCAGCGCTGAAGAAACGCGGATTGAGTAAAGATGCGCCCATCCTATTGATGTGCCGCTCTGGCGGCACCCGTGGCGCGCCCAGCGCCAGAAAGCTGTGGGGCAAGGGTTACGAAAAAGTATATGTCGTAACCGATGGTTTTGAAGGCGGAAAAATCAAGAAAGGTGAAAAAAAGAATTGGCGTCTGAAAAACGGCTGGAAAAACTCGGGCTTGCCTTGGTCCTACAAGCTCAATAAGGCAAAGATGTATTATCCTCCCCTGCGCTAGGGAAGCGCTTACATCGGATCAAGTCTGTGTCATTCCGGCGCATGCCGGAATCCAGCGGTATCGGGGCACTCGATCCCGGCTCGCGCCGGGATGCGGGTGCCGGCGATGGTTCTCCCGCGGTTGCTTCAATTTATTAAAAAAATCGTATTTGCTGTATCGTTAGTTATTATCTATCGAATGAGTAGGAATAAGTTATTTCAATTGTTCCTTCACAGTGTCTAGACTTGTTCTCAAGGGCAGGCAATCGGCTTGCCCCAGTTGAGCCAGACATTGCGGGAGCGTACAAAAATGACCAAACCTATCCTCACCACAGCAACAGGCAGCCCGGTTGCCGATGACGACAACAGCATCAGTGTTGGAGAGCGTGGCCCTCTGACTTTCGACAATCACTATACGTTCGAAAAGCTTGCCCACTTCAATCGCGAGCGTATTCCGGAGCGCGTGGTGCATGCCCGGGGTACGGGGGCGTACGGCAAGTTCACCGTGACCCGTTCCATGAGTGACTATAGTATCGCTGATTTCCTGCAACAGGAGGGTGAGGAAACGCCGGTGTTCCTGCGTTTCTCCACCGTTGGCGGAGGCCAGGATTCCAGCGACTATGCCCGTGATCCGCGGGGCTTCGCCATCAAGTTCTATACCCGGGAAGGCAATTACGACATGGTAGGCAACAATACGCCGGTGTTCTTCTTGCGCGATGCGATCAAGTTTCCGGATTTTATCCATTCGCAGAAAAAAGATCCGCGCAGCAACCTGCCGAATCCCGCCGCCATGTATGAATTCTGGGCAAACCACCCCCAGTCCCTGCACCAGATCACCATTCTCATGTCAGATCGCGGTATTCCCGCTTCCTATCGGCATATGCACGGATTCAGCTCCCACACCTTCAGCTTCTGGAACAAGGAAGGAGAGCGTTTCTGGTTCAAGTGGCATTTCAAGACCAACCAGGGCATCCAATGCCTGACCAATGAGCAGGCCGCCCGTACCTCGCCCTTCGGCGCGCAGCAGGATCTGGTGGAAGCCATCGACCGGGGTGAGTTTCCCAGCTGGACCGCCAAGGTGCAGATCATGACGGAAGCGCAGGCCAGGGATTATCACATCAATCCTTTCGATCTCACCAAGGTCTGGCCCCATGCCGATTTTCCCCTGATCGAGGTCGGCCAGTTGGAGTTGAACCGCAATGTGGAGAACTATTTCGCCGAAACGGAACAGGCCTGTTTCGCCCCCAGCAATCTGGTGCCGGGGATTGGCGTTTCTCCGGACAAGATGTTGCAGGGGCGTCTGCTGGCCTATCAGGATGCCCACCGCTACCGGGTTGGGGCCAATGCCAACCAGCTGCCGGTGAATGCGGCCAGGTGTCCCGTGCATCATTACCAGAGAGATGGGGCCATGGCCGGCATGTGCCCAGCTCATGGCGGTAGCAACAACCAGGGGTCGGGGGTCAATTTCTACCCGAATGATCAGATCAATGCGGGCGCTGCGGTTCCCGAGCCCTCGGTGGCGGAGCCACCCATGCCGGTGCTGGAAAATGCCTGGATCAAGCGCCACGGAATTGCAGAAGATGAAGACCACTACAGCCAGGCCGGGGCGTTGTTCCGCCTGATGGATGAAGGGCAGAAAAGCCAGCTTGTCACCACTATTGCCGAAGGCTTGGTGCATGCAAGTGAATCGGCCCGGCAGCGTATGCTGGAGCAGTTTGCCAGAGCGGACGCCGCCTACGCCGAGGGGGTGAGGTCGGCCATGGAGCAAATGGGTTTACCGGCGTAGTCCTGCCCTGGGTTGCACCGGGATGGTGATCCCGGTGCATTTTGTCGAGAGGTTGTCCTATGCCCTTGGGATCAAGCCGTTCTTCTGTAAGACCCGGTGAATCTTGCGCGCGCTGCGGGCCAGTTGGCTCAGTTCCGCCAGGCCGGGTGTTTCGCCGGCCTGCAAACGGGCTTCCCAGTTGTCCAGCTCCGCGGACAGGTACTCCAGTAGCTTCATGGAGCAGGCATTGCAGCCGTCGCTGCACACCTGGGCCTCCGGGAGATCCAGGGGAATCGTGGCGCGGATTTCCTGGATCAGCTCCCTCATGGCAACGGTCGTGGACGGGCGGCGCGGGTTAGGCATGTTCGCGGAAAAGCCCGGATCTGCAGGCGGATCTTGTCGCCGGTTCAGTTGATGATCTCAATGTAATCGATACTGATGCGCCCCCCGGCGACCGGACGGAAATGATTGTCGGCAAACGCCACATGGGCGGGATGCTCCCGGTAGCTGTCGATTACCGCGGGATGGCAGAAGCGCACCAGCCAGGTATAGCGGTATTGATCGTCTTCCTTCATGGCTTCTCCGGTAAACACTTCGCGCACGCCGGGGATGGCGGAAAGCACCCGGCGGCCCTCGGCGATCATTTCCTTTGCGCCGGCAGTATCCAGGCCCTCGACATTGTAGATGATCAAATGCTCCACCGATGTCCATGGCCGGCACCGCGCCAGCACTTCATCTGCGCGACCTTCTCCGCCCCAGAGTCGAATGCAGCGCTCTGTTTCCGCGCCAATTGCATCCCGCAGCCCTTTTGCCAGGCCGGTATAGCCGCTGCTTGGCGCTGCCCCGGCGTTGTGCAGAATCTGTTTCGCCGCAGCATCCGACAGTGCGGTGTAATAATTGATCTTGGATACTCCGTTGTCGATCAGTTGCCGGAACTGCTCATCGGAAAGACCGGTGCCGCCGTGGATCACCAGCGGCATGTCCAGCGCCTCGTTGATTTGCTGCAAACGTAGATAGTCCAGTTCGGGTTTTCCCTGCATGCGGCCATGTACGGTGCCGATGGAAACGGCAAGAAAATCCACGCCGGTGCTTTCCACATAGCTTCGTGCTTCTTCCACCGTGGTGTAGCATATCTCGCCGGGATGGCGTTCGGCATCCTCGCCCTCCACGCCGGGCACATACCCCAGTTCGCCTTCCACCGGGATGCCGCAGCCGTGAGCCATTTCCGTCAGGGAGCGGGTAATGGCGATATTGTCTTGCAGTGGCTTGTCGGAGGCGTCGACCATGATGCCGTTGCAGCCAAGATTGATCGCCTTTACCGCGGTTTCAAAGCTGGCGCCGTGATCGAGATGGATGGCGACGGGCACGCTAGCGCGCATTGCGGCTGCTTCCACTGCCGGCATCAGCAATGCAAAATCAAAGGCGTCGAAATGGGATTCCGCCAGGCTCAGAATGACTGGCGCGCGGGTGTGTTCTGCGGCGTCCAGGATGCCCTGGAGAAAGTCCAGGCTCACCAGGTCAAAGGCGCCAACCGCGTAGCCGTGTTCATAGGCGTGTTGGAGCATGTCTTTCATGTTGACGATGGGCATTGGGTCTTACCTCATGGGTGTGTGTGCAGGTAAATGATAATAATTTTCCGGGTGCTTGTGTCTTTTTCTTCTCCGGGAATCTTCAGCGACTCAACAAGTACAGCAGCACCAGGTTTGCAAGCAACAGCAGTGCGGACAGCCCTTTCCAGAACACGAGAGGGTTGCGTTCGATAAGGGGTTGGTTGGCATTCTGCGTGAATTTCGGATTTGGATGGGACAAATCATAGAGAAATTCCGACAAGGTGTCATAGCGTTTTGACGGATCCGGGTGCACGGCCTTGCGCAAGCTCGCGTCCACCCAATGCTGGATATTGGCATTATGCCGGGAAGCCGGGGTATAGCTCAACTTGCTGGCGGGCACGGGTTTGTCGTGTTCGCCATAGGGCAGGGCGCCGGTGAGCAGCTCGTAGGCGATGACGCCCAGGGAATAGATGTCGGAGCGGTTGCTGTATTGCCCCTTGATGCATTCCGGGGCGCCATAGTCCACCGTGGCCTGGGGCGTATCACTGGCGTAGGTGGAGTGGATTTCCGTAGCGCCGGCAACGCGGGTGGAGCCGAAATCGATGATTTTCAGTACGCCGTCCCTGTCGATGAGGATGTTCTCCGGCTTCAGATCCAGATGGATCATTTCCAGGCGGTGAAAGGCGCGCAGGCCATCGACGATTTGCGCCAGATATTCCCTGGCGGTGTTGATATGGGTCTGGGGATGATCGTTGATCCATTGCCGCAGGGACTGGCCTTCCACATATTCGGTGATGTTGTACAGGAAACGCCGCCGGGGCGCTTCCAGCACCTTGAGCACATGGGAGTTGCTGATGCGCTTGCCCACCCACTCCTCGTGCAGAAAGCCCTCGAGGAAGGCGGGGTCGTCGCGGAAGTTTTCCGATGGTGTTTTCAGGATGACCTTGCGGCCGTTTTGCAGATCCCTGGCCAGAAACACCTCGCTACGGCTGGAGGCGTGCAGCTCGCGCAGAATCTCATAGTCGTCTATGGTGATTCCGGCGCGCATGGGCGGTGGAAAAGGCAGCTCGGTGATCTGCTGCAGGATATCGTCTTCGGTTTTCTGCGGCAGACTGAGGACCTTCAGCAACTGACAGGTCACATTGTCGTGACTGCCATTGCGCAGGGCCTCTTCCATAATACCGGCGGCGCAGGCCTGCAATTGCCCTTGATGCTCGCGCAGCAGTTGGCGCAAGCGGTTGTCGGTGAGGTAGCCGGTTATCCCGTCCGTGGTAAACAGAAAAATATCACCGGGTTCCAGCGCCAGGGAACGGTAGTCGATGTCGATGTGAGCGTCGATGCCCATGGCCCGGGAGAGAAAATCCCGGTCTTTGGAAACCCATACCCGGTGATCCTGGGTGAGTCGCTCCAGCTCGCCATCGCGGAAGAGGTACAGGCGGGAATCGCCCACATGGAACACATGGGCGGTCGTGGACTTGATGACCAGGCCGGTAAAAGTGGTGACCATGCCCTTGGCGGAATCGTACCGCACCTGTCCTTGCGACCACAGCCAGCGGTTCAGCGCGCCCAGCACCTTGGTTGCTGAGTGTTTCACCGTCCAGGAATCAGGTGTGCTGAGATAGTCCTGCATAAAGCTGCGTACACAGGTCTGGGCGGCGATTACGCCCCCCTCCGAGCTGCTCATGCCATCGCAAATGGCGGCGGCAATGCCCTTGTTCAGCAGGGCGTTTCCTGTGGGCAGCAGGGCGTCTGCCGCGTCGGCATTTTCTTCCTTGTCGCCTTTTTCCGAAGCGACGGCGTAGTCGATTTCCAGGGTGTTGGCCATGATTGGTTGCGGGTCGATGGCTCCACGGGCCGGATTGCACCGGCCCGTGGAGTGTTTCAGCCTACCTTGATCATCTGTACAGTGCCATCTTCCATTACCTCGGCAGTATGACCCTTGGGCTCATCCAGGAACTGGACTGCAATCAGCGCCACCAGGGCCGCGCCGGCGATGACCATGAAGAACATCTGGGGGGAAACGAAGGAGAACACGGTGAGGAAGGTGACCGCGCCCACGTTGCCGTAGGCGCCTGCCATGCCGGCTATCTGGCCGGTCATGCGCCGTTTCACCAGGGGAACAATGGCGAACACAGCGCCTTCGCCGGCTTGCACGAAGAAGGAGCAGGCCATGGTGGCGATGACTGCAAGCGCCAGGGGCCAGCCGGAGGAAATCTGTCCCAGTATCAGATAGCCGATGGCCAGGCCCGAGATGAGCACGGTGAGCATTCTCTTGCGGCCAAACTTGTCGCTGAACAGGCCGCCGAAGGGGCGGGCGGCCAGGTTCATGAAGGCGAAGCCGGAGGCGAGCAATCCCGCCTGCACCAGGGACAGGTCAAAGGTTTCCTTGAAAAACAGGGGCAGCATGGAGACCACCGCCAGTTCGGAGCCGAAGGTCACGAAATAGGCCAGATCCAGAATCGCCACCTGCTTGAACTTGTAGCGATGTATTTCGGGTATCTCTTCTTTGAAAACATGCTTGTTGATGCGCCAGACCTGTGACGTCTGGTAGATGTAGAGTGCGATCAGGCCGATGTAGATGCTGTCGGTAGCCACGGCGCCGATGATGTTCAGATTGGCCGGTCCCAGTTTCCAGGCCAGCACGGCCAGGGCGGCGTACATGGGGATGTTCATCAGCAGGTAGAAGAAGAAATCGCCCTTGCTGGTCACTTCCATGGCGCCGGTTTTCTTTGGCTTGAAATAGGTGGATCCCTTGGGCGTGTTACGCGCCAGCTTGAAGTACACGAAAGAATACACCAGAGCGATGGCGCCGGTAGTGGCGATGGCGTAGCGCCAGCCGTTTTCCCCGCCGTACAGCAGAGCCAGGGTGGGCAGGAGCATGGCGGAAGCCGCGGAGCCGAAGTTGCCCCAGCCGCCATAAATACCTTCCGCCACGCCTACTTGCTTGGCGGGGAACCATTCGCCAATCATGCGGATGCCGATGACAAAACCCGCGCCCACAAAGCCCAGGGCGAAGCGGGTGGCCAGCAGCATGTCGTAGGAGTCGGCCATGGCGAAGAAGAAACAGATGATGCTGGAGATAAACAGCAACCCGGAGAAAATCAATCGCGGACCATATTTGTCCACCAGCATGCCGATGATGATGCGGGCCGGTATGGTCAGGGCCACGTTCACGATGAGCAGCGCCTTTACTTCCTGCTGGGTCAGATTGAATGTCTCCTGTATGGCGGCCAGCAAAGGCGCATGGCTGAACCACACCATGAAACTGAGGAAGAAGGCGAACCAGGTCAGGTGCAGGGTTCTGGTCTTGCCCTGGAATGAAAGCAGATTGAATTTGGTTTCCGACATGAGATAAAACCTCCGTTTATGAAATCCGGAAGAGTCTCTGCAAGTGTCGTGCCAGGAAAAATTTCAGCGCATATATAAGGTATATTTTATTTTCCCAAGGCGGCGGTTATATACAAATTAACCGCACAGAGCGTGCATAAATCTATTTTGATGCAGAATTGCGCAGGCGGTCTCCCGGGAGGCACCAAACTGGTGCAGGCGTTGGTGAAAGCTGTGGCCTGTCTTTCCAGAGGCAAGGATGGATTGCAAAAAAACATTAGTTAAAACAACTATATATACATGTTGGCAAGGTAATTGCTTGTGAAGTGGGAATCGTATATCGAAGAATATCCTGAACATAGAGGAAGCCCATGAAAGAACGTCTGGTACTTGTAGGAAACGGCATGGCGGGAGTGCGCACTCTGGAAGAGTTGCTAAAGCTTGCACCGGAAGAGTACGACATTACTGTGTTTGGCGCGGAACCCTACCCCAACTACAACCGGATTATGTTGTCGCCGGTGCTGGCGGGTGAAAAAACCATTGATGACATTATCCTCAATGACCGTGCCTGGTATGAGGAAAACGGCATCACTCTGCATACAGATGATCCGGTGGTGGAGATCGACCGGGTAAGCTGCAAGGTGGTGACCCGGTCCGGCCTGACAGCGCCATATGATCGCCTGCTGTTGGCCACAGGCTCCAATCCTTTTATCATCCCCGTGCCTGGTTCCGATCTGCCGGGGGTGGTCGGATTCCGTGATATAGCCGATGTGGACGCCATGCTGGAAGCGGCGAAGAGCGGAAAGAAGGCCGTGGTCATCGGTGGTGGTCTTCTGGGGCTGGAAGCGGCCAATGGCCTGCAGCGCAACGGCATGGATGTCACCGTGGTGCATCTCATGGATAGGCTCATGGAGCGCCAGCTGGACAAGATTGCAGCGGAAATGCTGAAGCAATCCCTGGAAGAGAAGGGCCTGGAGTTTCTCATGCAAACCCAGACCGCCGAAGTGCTGGGGGAAGACCGGGCCGCCGGCCTCAAGTTCGCCGACGGGTCGGAGATCGAGGCGGATCTGGTGGTCATGGCCGTGGGCATCCGTCCCAACACGGAGCTGGCGCAGAAGGCCGGTCTGTACTGCGAGCGCGGCGTGGTAGTGAACGATACCATGCAGACCTATGATCCCCGGGTGTATGCCGTGGGCGAGTGCGTACAGCATCGCGGTGAATGCTATGGCCTGGTGGCGCCCCTGTTCGAACAGGCCAAGGTGGCCGCCAACCATCTGGCGAAGATGGGTATTGCCCGCTACGAGGGTTCGGTGACTTCCACCAAGCTCAAGGTTACGGGCATTGACTTGTTCTCCGCCGGCGATTTCAACGAGGAAGAAGGTGACGAGATTCTGGTGCTCCAGGATCCTGCCCGGAACCTCTACAAGAAACTGGTGGTCAGGGACAACCGCATCAAGGGCGCTGTCATGTATGGCGACACCATGGATGGCACCTGGTATTTCCAGCTTCTGCGTGAAGGTACGGATATTTCCGGCTTTCGCGGTACGATTCTGTTTGGTCAGCATGACCTGGGCGATGCCGGCCATGGCGATGAAACCCGGGTGGTGGCCCTGTCTGATGACGCGGAAATCTGCGGCTGCAACGGCGTCACCAAGGGCGACATCGTCAACGCCATCCAGACCAAGGGCTTGTTCACCCTGGATGACGTGCGCGCCCACACCAAGGCGTCGGCCTCCTGCGGTTCCTGCACCGGCCTGGTGGAAGCCATCCTCTCCAGCACCGTGGGTGAAGGCTATGACGCCAAACCCAGCAAGAAGCCCCTGTGTGGCTGTACCGACCATTCTCATGATGACGTGATTGCGGCCATTGCGGAACACAGGCTCAAGGACATGAAGGCCGTGTTCACGCATCTGGAATGGAAGACACCCGATGGTTGCGCCACCTGCCGCCCCGCCCTCAACTACTATCTCCTGGCGCGCTGGCCGGAAGAGTATCAGGATGATGCGCAATCGCGTTACATCAACGAGCGCGCCCATGGAAACATCCAGAAAGATGGCACCTACTCCGTGGTGCCGCGCATGTTCGGCGGCTTGTGTACGCCGTCTGATTTGCGCGCCATTGCCGATGTCTGCGACAAATATGGCGTACCCGAGATGAAGGTGACTGGCGGGCAGCGCATCGATCTGTTCGGTGTGAAAAAGGAAGATCTGCCGCCCATGTGGAAAGATCTTACCGATGCCGGTTTCGTCTCCGGCCATGCCTATGGCAAGGCCATGCGTACGGTGAAAACCTGCGCCGGCAAGACCTGGTGCCGTTTCGGCACCCAGGATTCCACGGGCCTGGGCGTAAAGCTGGAAGAACTCACCTGGGGCTCCTGGATGCCGCACAAATTCAAGCTGGCGGTGTCCGGCTGTCCGCGTAACTGCGCCGAGGCCACCATCAAGGACTTTGGCGTGGTCTGTGTGGAGTCCGGCTACGAACTGCATATCGGTGGCAATGGCGGCATCAAGGTGCGCGTCACCGATTTGCTGTGCAAGGTGGATACGGAAGAGGAAGTGCTGGAATACTGCGGCGCCTTCACCCAGATGTACCGGGAAGAAGCCCATTACCTGGAACGCACCGCGCCCTGGGTGGAGCGGGTGGGTTTGTCGTATATCAAGCAGCGCATCCTGGACGATGAAGCCGGGCGCAAGGCGTTGCACGAACGTTTCAAGACCGGCCAGAAATTCGCCCAGATCGACCCCTGGAAGGCGCGGGCCGAAGGTGAAGCCGCCCATGAGTTCACCCCCCTGAAAATCACAGCCTGAGACTGGAGAAGCACATGAGTGACTGGAAAAAGATTGCCCCCCTGGAAGACATTCCCCGTCTGGGTTCGCGAGTAGTGGAAGTGGAAGACGGCAGTATCGCTGTTTTTCGCACCAGCGATGATCAGGTTTTTGCCGTGCGTGATGCCTGTCCCCACAAGCAGGGTCCCCTGTCCCAGGGTATCGTGGCCGGCCACACGGTAACCTGCCCCCTGCACAACTGGAAGATCAATCTGGAATCCGGGAAGGCTTTGGCGCCAGATGAAGGCTGTACCAATACCTATGCCGCAAAAGTTGCGGATGGCATGGTGTATATTCGATTGTAGGCCGGATGTTCCGGCGTCACTGTCCGGGCAAGATAACCGGATCCCAGGCAAACAGCACGTAGAAGGCTGCCCAAACGCAATATATAGAGGAGTAGAAAATGCTTGTACAAGACATTATGACCAAAGGCGCACGCAGCGTCACCAAGGATACCCCGGTTCAGGAAGTGGCTTCGCTGATGTGTCTGTACCGCTTTAGCGGGTTGCCGGTGGTAGAAGGTGAAAAGATTATCGGGTTTATTGCAGAAAAAGATGTGTTGGCGCAGCTTTTTCCCAGCGTGGAAGACGCCATGGAGAATATGGCGACCATCGATTTGAAGGAAAAGGTGGGGGAGTATAAATCCCTCATGAGCAGCAAGGTTGCAGATCTCATGACCCACGGCGCCAAGACCGTATCGCCGGATATGCCGGTGCTCAGGGCGGCCATCATCATGGCGAATAACCGCTTCCGCCGGATTCCCGTGGCGGAAGGCGACAAGTTGGTGGGCATGCTGAGTTTGGGTGATATTCACAAGGCGATTTTTCATCAGAGTCTGGCGGGCGGCTGATTTTTCGGCATGTATTTCGCCCCTTTCCGGGCTGTGAATGATCCTGGTGCAGGGTTGCGGAAGTTGGAGCGAAAAACAGGACGAAGCGGGTAAGATTCCATGTTATTTGGACGAAGCAAGAAGAATCCGGTAAAGATTGCCGATAAGGGTGTGGTGGAGTGGAAATATGCCGCCTGCGGTTATTGCTCCACTGGCTGTTCCATCGAAGTGGGTTTCAATGCTGAGGGCAAGGCCGTGGCCTCCCGGGGCGTGGCGGATGCCGACGTCAACCGGGGCAAGCTGTGCCTGAAGGGCATCTTCGAGCATGAGCTGTTCGAATCGGCCGGACGGGGCGTGGTGCCCAAGATGCGGGATCACTGGCATGAGGATTGGCGGGAGACTGATTGGGATACGGCCCTGGACAAGGTTCATGACGAGATCCGCCGCATCCAGGAAAAATATGGCCGGGATTCCTTCGCCATCATTTCCACGGGCCAGATGCTCACCGAGGAGTTTTACACCCTGGGCAAGCTCACCCGGGGCCTCATCGGCACCAATAACTACGACGGTAACACCACCTTGTGCATGGCGTCCGCCGTGTCCGGCTACAAGCGTTCCTTCGGCTCCGACGGCCCGCCGGGTTGCTACGAGGATTTCGAACATACCGATTTGTTGATCGCCTGGGGCTCCAACCTGCCGGAGCAGCATCCCATCATTTACTGGCGCATGAAGGAAGCCCAGGAGAAGAAGGGCTTTCCCCTCATCGTCGTCGATCCCCGGGTCACCATGCTGGCGCAGAATGCCGATATCCATCTGCCCATCACCCCGGGCACGGATGTGGTGCTGCAGAATGCTTTGATGCACGTCATCATCAAGGAAGGCCTGCAGGACCAGGCCTATATCGACGCCAACACCAACGGCTTCGAGGAACTGAAAGCGGAAGTGGAGAAATACGATCCCACCACCGCGGCGAAGATCTGTGGCATAGATGAAG
>Ga0256834_1001754_pt1 | contig 14340 bp, 13 predicted proteins | sample 4281140metaG_FD_190536 | JGI IMG/M metagenome (GOLD analysis project Ga0256834, IMG submission 190536) | Hydrothermal vent microbial communities from East Pacific Rise, Pacific Ocean - 4281-140 | ecosystem: Environmental > Aquatic > Marine > Hydrothermal vents | place: Pacific Ocean: East...
GAAGGACTTAGTGGAAAAGATAAAGCAATGCTTAACCTCCGATTTCACAGAAATAGATATTTCAAAGATAAAACAATTTTTGAATACAGAAAAAAGCGTTGATGACATAATAACAGGAATTAAAGATTACATTTACGAGTTAAAAGAGAAAAAAGAGGAGATAATAACGAGCATTAGGGAAAAATTTGTTTTGGATAGCAAAAAAATGCTCAAAATGTATGCTTATTTATCCGAACTTTTAGAAAAAAGCGAATCTCCTCTCAAATTTATAGAGGGGGAGAGGTTCACCGTTATTGACGGATGGGTTCCAAAATCGAAAAGAGAGGAAGTTGAAAGGAAAGTTAAAGAGATAACGCAAGGCAAAGCGTTCATAAGATTTGAGAAAGTTGATATAAGGAAGGAAGAAGCACCTGTGAAGTTGAAAAATCCAGGAATAATCAGAAATTTCCAAGATCTCTTGGAAATGTATTCATTGCCAAAGTATTGGGAGTTGGATCCAACACTTTTCGTTTTCATAACTTTCCCGATTTTCTTTGGCTTCATTCTCGGCGATTTGGGTTATGGATTGGTTAGCTTGATAGCGTTTTTGATTTTGAGGAAAGCCATGCCCAAATTGAAATCGTTCATCGACATTTTGATTTTAAGCTCAATATCAACAATGTTTTTCGGCCTTATTTTTGGGGAATTTTTCGGCTCTTCCTCGATTTTTGGCGTGGTTAAGTTGCATCCATTAATAGAGAGGATGAAAGATACCGGGGAATTAATGAAAATAGCTGTTTTGATGGGCTTAATCCACATCAACATAGGCTTTATATCCGGATTTATCAACGAATACAGGCGTGAAGGGCTGAAAAAAGCCATTCTTTGCAAAGGTTCTTGGATGATAACCGAAGCAGGCTTAATCCTTCTCTACTTCCATGTTAAAGATCTTGGTTATGTTTTAACTGCCTTAGGCGTTGTAATGCTCGGCATTGGGGAAAAGATAAACGGCTTGGTGGAATTGCCGACTTTGATTAGCCATACTTTGTCTTACCTTCGATTGATGGCTGTTGGATTAGCTTCAGTGTGCTTGGCATCAGTTATCAACAACTTTGCCTCGGCTTTCATAAGCAAAGGAGGAATTTTCATAGTTTTTGCTATAGGCCTTTTAATAATGGGCCACGTGGTGAATTTGCTTTTGGGGTTAATGGAGGCTTTCATCCACTCCCTTAGGCTTAACTATGTGGAGTTTTTCACAAAGTTTTATCATGGTGGCGGCAAGCCTTATGTTCCTTTTGGAAGTAAAAAAGTGGAGGTGATTTGAAATGCTGGGAGGAAATGGTTTAATCGCGATAGGTGCTGGCTTGGCATTGGGATTGAGCGCAATAGGTGCTGGAATAGCTGAAAAGGAAATAGGTTCTGCGGCAGTGGGTGCTTTCACAGAGAGAGAGGAACTTTTCGCGAAAGGGCTTATAATGACAGCTCTGCCAGAGACCTTGATCATCTTTGGTTTGGTTGTGGCTTTGAAGATATTGGCTCTCGCCCACTAAACCTTTATTTATCTGTTCGGTGATGCGAATGTCGATAGAAGCAGTAATCCAGGAAATAATTAGCGAGGCAGAAGAAGAAGCAAAGAAAATAATAGAGAATGCAAAAAAAGAAGCAGAAAGGATTAGACAGGAATATGAGGAAAAAGCAGAGAAAATAAGGCAAGAAATGGAAAAGGAGACAGAGGAAATCATAAGGAAAATAGAAGTCAAGGAAATAGCGAACGCAAAGCTTGAGTGCAAAAGAAAAGTTGCAGAGGCTAAAAACAAGGTAGTTGTTTCAGTTTTCAACAACATCGAAGAGATTTTGGCAGAGATAACAGGAAAAGAAAGGGAAGCCTTGCTCAAAAAACTCATAGATTCATGCAAAAAAGAAATGAAAGATGTGAAAACTCTGCTTTGCTGCGAAAAAGACATGGATGTTGTGAAAAAAGAATTTCCAAAAGCGAAAATTGAAAAAACCGATTGCAAAGGCGGTTTTATAGCCGTAAGTTCTGATGAAAGCGAAATATATGATGCTAGATTTGAAAATTTAACGAGCATTTATAAAAACGAGATAATTAAAAGGATTTTTGAGTGGCTCGGTGGTAAGCAATGACAAAAATCAGCGTTACAGTTGCAAAGGTCCATAGAAACGAGAACATAGCATACATAGCATCTAGAGTGAAAGCTCTAAAAAGCAAGCTATTGACAAAAGGGGATTTTGAAAAGCTGATAAAGATGGACATATATTCCTTCATAAACTTTTTAGAGGAAAAAGGGTTTGAGTACCCTGAAAAGGGAATATTAGACCTTTTACCGAGCCAATGGGATGTTGTTGAGGGGATTGTGGATCATAATTTGAGGAAAACCTTGAACAAAGTCTATTCTTTCTCCGGTGGCTTTGTTAGAAAATACATAAATGCATATTTGATAAGGTATGATGTGGAGAATTTGAAAACTTTGATAAGGGGAAAACTCGCAAACGAAAGTTTTGAGAACATAAAGCCTTTACTTTTAAGGCCGGGTTGCATTCTTAGCATGGACGACATGGAGAGGATATACAGGGAAAAGGACATTATTGATTTGATATCTGCATCAAAGCTTTTTAGAGTGGATGAAGAGCTTAAAAATGCAATAGAGGAAGCGAAAAAAGAAGGAAAAGTTTTGAAAATCGAGAATGTTTTGGATATGAAGTATTACGAGTTTTTGAGAATGTTCACCTTAAAAAACGAAGGAAAGATGAGCAAGGACATATTGCTAAAATTCGCCAAGCTTAGAGGGGACATAACAAACATACTGCTTTTGTACAAAATGAAGAGGGAGGGGTTCAAAAAAGAGGAGTGCACGAGCTTTCTATTGAACTTCGGATTGAGGCTTGGGAGAAAAACGTTAGAGTATTTGGCTTCTGCCGAAAACCTTGAGGATCTGGACGAAAGAATAAAAAACACGCCTTACGGAAAGGTTTTGGAAGGTGTGGACAAAAAAGAAACACTGTTCGAGGTTGAGGAAAGACTGAAAGCTTATTATTACAACTATGCAAAGTACATGCTTCATGAATCACCAATTTCAATAGCTCCAGTTATAGCATACATTGTGATGAAAGAATGCGAGAGCAGAAACATCAAGTTCATTTTGAGGGCTAAAGAAAGAGGTTTTGATGAAGAATTTATAAAAGGCCATGTGGTGATGCTCTCATGATAATGGAAAAAGATGTTTGTTGCGTTGGCAGAAAGAAGTTTTTGGTGGGATTTAAACTTGCCGGAGTAAAAAGATGTTATGAGCTTGGAGATGAAGAAAAGATGTGTGAAGGTCTGAAAGAAAAGCTCGAAGATTTGATTAATGATGATAGCGTCGGCTTAATAATAGTCGAGGAGAAATGCTTCAACATGCTCGAGGAAAGGGACAGAGAAAAGTATGAATCGTTGCCGATGCCAATAGTTTTGCCTTTGGGCAAAAAGATTGGCGCTAGCGAGACATTAAGGCGAAAGATCATGGAAACTATAGGTATTGATTTGTTTAGGTAAAGCCAAATTGGAGGTGAATAATCATGGCGGATAAAAAAAGCAAAGGGGAAATTTATAGGATAGCTGGTCCTGTTGTCGTTGCAAAGGACATGGATGCAAAGATGTATGATGTCGTTAGAGTTGGTGAAGAGGGGTTAATGGGCGAAGTGATCCAGATCCATGGTAACAAAACTGTTATTCAGGTTTACGAAGACACAACAGGTTTGAAGCCAGGGGAAAAGGTTGAGAACACAGGATCTCCTTTGATGGCTACTTTAGGACCGGGAATGCTTTCAACGATTTATGATGGAATTCAAAGACCTTTGACAATTTTGAAGGACATATCCGGAGATTTCATATCAAGGGGGATTTTCGTTGACGCGATAGATAAAAAGAAGAAATGGGAATTTGTTGCGGAAAAGAAGAAAGGAGATAAAGTTTTGCCCGGAGAACCAATAGGGTATGTGCAGGAATACAACATAAAGCATTATGTTCTCGTACCTCCTAATGTGCAAGGCGTTATAAAAGAGATAAACGAAGGCAGGTTTACTGTTGAAGATCCTGTTTGCGTTTTAGACAATGGAAAGGAAATAAAGCTCGCTCAAAAATGGCCTATAAGAAAGCCTAGACCATACACAAAAAAGCTTAAACCAGATGTTCCTTTGATAACGGGCCAAAGAATATTAGATGCTTTGTTTCCATTGGCAAAAGGAGGCACAGCGGCAATTCCAGGACCTTTCGGGGCTGGAAAAACAGTTACTCAGCAAACATTGGCAAAGTTTAGTGATGCAGATATAGTCGTTTACATTGGTTGCGGAGAAAGAGGAAATGAGATGACAGAGGTTTTGGTGGAATTCCCAGAGTTAGAGGATCCGAAAACAGGTAAGCCGCTGATGGAGAGAACAGTTCTTATTGCTAACACCTCCAACATGCCTGTTGCAGCGAGAGAGGCCAGTATTTACACAGGCATAACTATAGCAGAGTATTATAGAGATATGGGTTATGATGTCGCTTTGATGGCCGACTCAACATCCAGGTGGGCAGAGGCAATGAGGGAGATATCCTCAAGGCTTGAGGAAATGCCCGGAGAAGAGGGATATCCTGCCTATTTGCCAACAAGACTTGCAGAATTTTATGAAAGATCGGGAAGAGTTGTTCCTTTAGGCATTGAGAAGCCAGGATCTGTAACTGTTATAGGGGCTGTTTCCCCGCCTGGCGGAGATTTCTCTGAGCCGGTTACACAGAACACATTGAGGGTTGTGAAGGTTTTCTGGGCTTTAGATGCCAAGTTGGCACATAGGAGGCATTTCCCTGCTATAAACTGGTTAACCTCTTACTCGCTTTATTTGGACACTTTGGCAGAGTGGTTCACTTTGAACGTGGACCCAGATTGGACGGATATGGTTAAAAGGGCCATGGACATTTTGCAGGAGGAAGACAAATTGCAAGAAATAGTCCAATTGGTTGGTAATGACGCTTTGCCTGAGAAAGAAAGGTTGACCTTAGAAATTGCGAGAATGATAAGGGAGATATTCTTACAGCAAAACGCTTTCCATGAAGTAGATAGATATTGCCCGCCGAAAAAGACTGCCTCTCTTTTGAGATTGATCCTTTTGTATGCGGACTTGGCAAAAGACGCTTTGGCTGCTGGTGTTCCTTTCGAAAAAATAATTAGTGTGAAGGCAAAAGAAAAAATGCCTGAACTCAAATTCATAAAGGATTATGAGAATGCTATAGAAAAGCTTAAGGAGGAAATGGAAAAAGAGTTCGAAGCCCTTGTTGGAGGTGAGGAGTAATGGTTAAAGGAGTAAAAGAATATAAGACAATTGAGAGGATCGCAGGCCCGTTGGTTTTTGTTAAGAAAGTTGGCAATGTCGCCTATGGAGAGGTCGTTGAAGTTGTTATGGATGATGGAGAGAAAAAGATGGGCCAAGTTTTAGACACATCTCAAGATGTTGTTGTCGTGCAGATCTTTGAAGGGACGAGCGGAATTCATAAAGGAACTGGGATAAGGTTTACAGGAGAAATCATAAGATTGCCAGTTTCCGAGGACATGCTTGGCAGAATTTTCAACGGAAGAGGCATTCCAATTGATGGCGGGCCAGAGATAATTCCGGAGGATCAGTTGAGCATAACTGGAGAGGCTATTAATCCGGCGAGCAGAGAGCCGCCGGCTGAGTTCATACAAACGGGTATATCAGCTATAGATGGGATGAACACATTGGTTAGAGGGCAAAAATTACCGATTTTTAGTGGATCTGGTTTGCCTCACAACGACATAGCTTTGCAAATAGCAAGGCAAGCCAAGGTTTTAGGAGAAGATGAAAACTTTGCCGTGGTTTTTGCAGCCATGGGAATAACTAATGAGGAGGCTCAAAAATTCATCGAGGAATTTGAGGAAACAGGAGCTTTGGAAAGGGCGGTTGTGTTCTTGAACTTGGCAAGCGATCCTGCAGTAGAAAGATTGATAACTCCAAGAATGGCTTTAACCGCAGCCGAATATTTGGCTTTTGAGAAAGACATGCATGTTTTGGTTATATTGACTGATATGACCAATTACTGTGAGAGCTTGAGAGAGATAGGTGCTGCCAGAGAAGAGGTTCCTGGCAGGAGAGGTTATCCCGGTTACATGTATACCGATCTAGCAACTATTTACGAGAGGGCTGGAAAAATAAAGGGCAAAAAAGGAAGCATAACGCAAATACCCATATTAACTATGCCAGGTGATGACATAACACACCCAATTCCTGATTTGACTGGCTATATTACTGAAGGGCAGATCGTTTTAAGTAGAGAACTCCATAGAAAAGGTATATATCCGCCAATAGATGTTCTACCTTCTCTTTCCAGATTGATGAACTCTGGAATTGGGAAGGGCAAGACAAGGGAAGACCACAAACAGGTTTCTGATCAGCTTTATTCTCTTTACGCGGAAGGAAGGGATTTGAGAGGATTAGTGGCAATAGTTGGTGAGGAGTCTTTATCTGAGAGGGACAAAAAGGTTTTGAGATTCGCCGAGGAGTTTGAGAAAAGATTTGTGCAACAGGGAAGGAATGAGGACAGGAGCATAGAGCAAACTTTGGACATTGCATGGGAACTTCTTTCAGAGTTGCCGGAATCCGTTTTGACAAGGATAAGTCCAGAGTTGAAAGAAAAATACTACAAAGGGGGTAAAAAATGAGTTTGGATGTTAAGCCGACCCGTTCAGAACTGCTGAGGATAAAGAAAAGCATAGCTTTGGCTAAATCGGGCCATAAACTGTTGAAGAAAAAGAGAGATGGCTTAATAATGGAATTTTTCGAGATATTGAACAACGCTAAAAAAGTGATGGAGAGTGTTGATTTTGAGATGGAGAGGGCAAACAAAGCCTTGGCTTTGGCAGAAGCGAAAGAAGGAAGGAATAGGTTGCTTTCTGTCTCTTTGGCCATAATAGACTTCCCAAAAATAAAAGTGGAGACGAAGAATATTATGGGTGTGGTTTTGCCAAAGCTCGAGGTTGAGGAGGAGGAGTTGCACTTTCATGAGAGAGGACCCGGAATTTTTAGTACATCTGCAACGATTGATGAGGCATCATTTTATTATCGAAAGTTTTTGATCTCTTTGGTCAAATACGCAGAGGCTATTTCTTGCATTTATAAAATGCTTGAGGAGATTGAAAAAACAAAAAGAAAGGTAAATGCTTTGGAGCACAAAGTTATTCCAGAGTTGGAATATGCGAAATCGTTTGTTTCTCAAAGATTAGAGGAAATGGAAAGAGAAAACATCTTCAGGCTAAAGAGGATAAAGAAGAAGAAATAATGAAAATATAGAGAAAATAAAAAATATTTGTTTTTAATTTTATTATTACTTTAGTTTTAATGGAATTTCCCAAACCCCAATTTCATATAATCTCCCGAGAGTATATGTGTAAGCAGAACCTATATTATATGAAGCATGATCGTGAATCACCACTCGGATATATCTAAAATTTGGAATAGGAGATAAAATAAATTTTTCATAAGTATAACTGTCTCTACAATTGGAAGATTGTTTTTCTCCCTCGTCGGCAGTAACCCAATTAATGCCGTTTTGTGATACTTGCACAGAAATCGTTACACTCTCGGTTCCACAACTTCCTGTGATACTGCAACCACAAATATAACCTTGAGCTTTTACATAAATATATGCTACCGATACACTCCTTCCTAAATCCAACGTGTATCTATAAATTTTATCTCGAGTATTCTCTAAGGTACATCCGAATTTTGAAAATCCTGAGCAAACAGGACAATCAGGATAATGGCTACCGTATGTACAACTAAACCCATATGTATTCGGATTACCATCTGTAACTAAATAAGCATAATTTGTAATTCCATTTACATGTCTGTACAACGCCAAATTATTATAAGTCTCAGTACTAGTGGGCCAAATTGTCGTGCATTTTCCGTTTAAACACAATCTTTTCACATCTATCTCATTCACATTTTCAATATCATGATTATTCATGTTCAAATCTCCATTGATCACATCTCCACTCTTCCTCACAAACTCCTTAGATAATTTATTTGTCAGAGTAGACAAATCTATCAAAGACCCATTAATATATCCTTCCTTTGTTGCTATTGGATAATATTTTCCATTGATTATTGTGTAAATATCCTTTAGAATGTGATAAGCTGGGGTTTGCTCAACAACTTGTTGTTGAGTTAAAGGTCCATTGTATTTGTATGGCTTTGGATGAAACATCTTTGTAGGCATTTCCATGTTGTTATGTTTAGAATTATGTCCATGTAACCAATGAGGAATATGGAACATGAAATATCCTGTTGGATTCTTGTTTTGATTTTGATTTGTTATTTGGTGATGATCATAAACTGATAAAGTGAAAGAAGATAAAGAGAAGATGAAAATTGCTATGATCATGAGATCTTTGACTGTAGATTGGGCTTTTTTGTTTTTGGGCATATGGTTATTTAAAGAATAAACTAGTATATAAAGATTATGGTTGAGCCATTATATACTTTGAGGAATTTTATAATGAGTGAGAAAAAAAGTATTGACGCGGACGATATTTTGATATTAGGGATTCCATTTGATTCTACAGAAACAACTTTACCGGGTCAAAGAATTGCTCCATCTTCAATAAGAATGAACGCTTTATCTATAGAATTGAGTGATGAAATATCGATTTATGATGCAGGAGATGTTTGTGTTGTTCACGGATCTTTTCAAAAAACAGCAGAAAGGATTAAGAGTGTTTTAAGTGATCTTGAACCGAAAAAAGCAATATTTTTGGGAGGTGAACACACGATAACATTGCCTCTTTTGGATTATTTTAAGAGAGATGTTGATGTTTTGTTTTGGTTTGATGCTCATCCAGATTATTATGATGAATATAATGAAAATAAATTTTGCCATGCAACGGTGCTTAAAAGGATTAGAGAGGTTTTTGACGGAGAAATATATATGTTAGGGGTGCGCTGTGAAAAGGAGTGTTTGGATGAGGAGGTTAAAATCATAGAAAGTGTGGAAAAAGTGGAAAGGGAGATGAAAAACAAAAGAATTTATGTTTCTATCGATCTCGATGTTCTCGACCCTTCGATAATGCCAAGTGTTTCTGATCCTGTGCCTTGCGGTTTAAGTTATCAAGAACTGATGAAAAACTTGGAAGTTATTTTTGAAAAAGGAAATGTTAAATATTGCGACATTGTTGAGTTAAATCCGATGTTAGGTATACAAATAAGCGACAAAATAGCATCACATATTTTTGTTGAATTGCTCAAATTATTATATTTTTAAATCTTCATTCTCATTAATCGCTTAGGCGGTATTCATGGATACCGAAACTAGATTCGAACTTATAAAGGGAGTTGGAGAAGAAGTTGTTAAAGAAGAAGAACTTAAGGAGTTGGTAGAAACAAAAGATATAATTACAGCTTATGATGGTTTTGAACCAAGTGGTTTGGCACATTTACCAGTTGGTGTTTTTAGACCTTTACTCCTAAAAGATCTTATCAAAGCGAATGTTAAGTTTAAGCTTTTATTAGCAGATTCTTTTGCTTTGATAAACAACAAATTTGAGGGAGATATCAATAAAATTAGGAAAGCAGGGGAATATTTTTTAGAGGTTTGGAAAGCGGCAGGAGTCGATATGAATAAAGTTGAGGTGGTATGGCACAAAGAGTTTTTTGAAAATCCAGAATACTGGATGAGAGTTATAAAGATAGCGAAAGCGCACACGTTGAAGAGAACGTTGAGAAGCTTAACAATTGCTGGAAGGATAGAAAGTGAGAACAATCCAACAGCGTTGATATTTTACCCATCAATGCAATGCGCAGACATATTTGAATTAGATGTTGACATATGCCAATTAGGTATGGATCAAAGAAAAGTGAACATGTTAGCAAGAGAGATCGCAGAAAAAATGGGGTGGAAAAAACCTGTTGTCGTTAGCCATCACATGGTGTTAGGATTAAAGCAAAATAATTTGAGAGATATGAAAAACCTTGATAAGGATCAAGTAATGGTGTTAACCAAAATGAGCAAGAGTGATCCAGAGTCTTGCATTTTTGTTCATGATTCAAAGGAGGATATAGAGAGAAAGATAATGAACGCGTTTTGTCCAGCCAAAGTTATTGAAAATAATCCGATTGTGGATTATGTCAAGCATATAATATTCAGGGCTTTCGAGGTTTTCGAAATAAAAAGGCCTGAGAAGTTCGGAGGCGATGTGATTTACGAAAGCTATGCCGATTTCGAGAAAGATTATGTTTCAGGTAAAATACACCCGTTGGACTTGAAAAAAGCCGTTGCAGAAAAGCTTGATGAGTTGATAAAGCCGATAAGAGAGTATTTTGAAAAGAATGAAAAGGCAAGGAAGCTTTACGAAGAGGTAAAATCATTTAAAATAACCAGATAATGTTGAGGTGATTCGTTTGCTAGATATGAAATTCATAAGGGAGAATCCGGAAATAGTTAAAGAGTCGGAAAGAAAAAGGTTCAAAGATCCGAGCATAGTTGATAAGGTGCTTGAATATGATAAAAAATGGAGAGAAACAATAAAAGAGTTGCAGATGCTTCAGAAAAAGAGAAATGAAAAAACTCAAGAATTGGCTAAAATGAAAAAAGAAGGGAAGGAAATACCTAATTCAGAAAAAAAGAAGTTGAGAGAGATAAGCGAAAGAATAAAGGAGTTGGAGAAAAAAGCCGAAGAGTATTTGAAGAAAAGGGATGAGTTGAGATACAGAATAGGGAATATTTTGCACGAGTCCGTTCCAGTTGGAGATGATGAGGAGAAAGATAACGAAATCGTAAGAACCTGGGGAAAAATACCTGAATTCGATTTTGAGGTGAAAAGCCACGCGGATTTGATAAACATTCTCGATGTTGCCGACACAGAAAGAGCAGCAAAAGTTATAGGCTCAAGGTTTTATTATTTGAAAAACGAACTTGTTTTGCTTAACCTGGCCTTAATAAGATTTGGATTTGAACATTTTATAAAGAAAGGCTATACTCCTTTGTGGACCCCATACATGATAAGCGAAAAAGCGATGCGAGGAGCTTCTGAACTTGCGGATTTTGAAGAGACATTGTACGGAATAAAGAACAAAGATGCCTATTTGATTGCTACAGCAGAACAATCCATATTAGCATATCACATGGATGAAGTGTTTTTGAAAGATAATTTGCCTTTAAAATATGTTGGATTCTCAACAAATTTTAGAAGGGAAGCAGGAAGCCATGGAAAAGATACGAAAGGGATCTTCAGAGTTCACCAATTCGACAAGGTTGAGCAAATTGTGTTTTGTTTGCCAGAGGAAAGCTGGGATTGGCACGAAAAAATGATAGGTTATGCGGAAGAAATCTATCAGGCTTTAGGCTTACCATACAGAGTTGTGAACATTTGCTCAGGGGAAATGAACGATAATGCGGCGAAAAAGTATGATATAGAGGTCTGGTTCCCTGCCCAAGGCAAATATAGAGAGGTTGTTAGCGGAAGCAACTGTACAGATTACCAGGCAAGGAAGTTAAACATAAAGTGGAGGGAAAAAGAAGGAGCTAAGCCAAAAGGTTTTGTCCACATATTGAATTGCACAGGCATAGCAACTGAAAGGACGATGTGTGCCATCTTGGAAAATTATCAAAAAAAGGATGGAACCGTGGAAATTCCTAAGGTTTTAAGGCCATTCATGAACGGAATAACAGAGATAAAACCAAAAAGTGAAAAAAATGGAAAAAATTAATTCTACGGAATTGATCATTGCGGAAAAGCCATCAAGCGCTAAAAAAATCGCATATGCTTTGGCAGAAGGCGAGGTTAAAATTTTGAAAGAGGGCAAACTGAGATATTACGAGATAAAAAGAGGAAATAAAAAAATATATGTAGTTGGGGCAGCAGGTCATTTGTTTGGAGTAGGGGAAAAGAAAAAGACCGGATTTTTGAAATATCCTATCTTTGATGTGGAATGGAAGCCTTTATACGCTTTGGATAAAAATGCCAGTTATACCAAAGATTACATCAATCTGATAAAAAAGCTGTGCAAAAATGTAGATGAAGTTATAATAGCCACTGATTATGATATTGAAGGAGAAACAATAGGTTATAACATCTTAAGGTTTCTTGCAGGTAGAGAAAAAGCCAAAAGGATGTTATTCTCTGCTTTAACTAAAAAGGACATAGTCAAAGCTTACGAAAATTCTAAAAACGACATTCTGAAAGGGTTGGCAAATGCAGGCATAACAAGGCATGTTTTGGACTTTTACTGGGGCATTAATGTGAGTAGAGCATTGATGAGTTCGATAAGAAAGGCGGGAATGTTCAAGATATTGAGCAGTGGCAGAGTTCAGGGTCCTGCACTAAAAATAATATACGATAGAGAACGTGAAATTGAAAAATTCGTTCCAAAGCTGTACTGGAGAGTTCACGTGAAAGCAAAAAACACTTGGTTCACATACGAAAAAGAGAAAATATGGAGTGAAGAAGAAGCTAAAAAAATAGTTGAGGTTGTGAAAAAAGTTAAAGTTGGACTTGTCGTCGATGTTAAGAAAAAAATTGTAAAGCAGAACCCGTATCCACCGTTCAATCTTAACGATTTGCAAAGTGAAGCTTATTCACTGTATAGAATAACTCCTAAAAGGACACAAGAAATAGCGCAAAAACTTTACGAATTGTCTTTAATCTCTTATCCAAGAACGAGTTCTCAAAAATTGCCCAAAACAATAGATTTTAGGAACATTCTGAAAGGATTGGCTAACATTTACGGAAAGGAAGTTGAAAAGATAATTGAAAAGGGAAACCTTGTCCCTGTAGAAGGTAAAAAAAGCGATGAAGCACATCCGGCAATTCATCCAACAGGAGAAGTCAAAGAGCTAAATGCATTAAAAAAAGACGAAATGAAAATTTACGATCTCATAGCAAGGAGATTTCTGGCTTGCTTTTCAGAGGCATGCATAAAAGAAATAGTGAAAGTTGTCATCTCTGTTGAGAATCTCAATTTTTTTGCGGAAGGAAAAAGGATTATAAAGCCTGGCTGGAGAGAAATTTATCCATTCGCGAGAGATAAAGAAATAGAAATAGATGGTTTTGAAAAAGGAGAAAAAGTTGAGATCAAAGAAATCAAAAAAGAGAAAAAAGAGACAAAGCCTCCAGACAGATACAATCCTGCCTCTTTAATTAGAGAGTTGGAAAAAAGAAATCTTGGAACAAAGGCCACAAGGGCAGAAATAATACAGAATCTTTATGATAGAGGATACATAAAAGGAAGGAGAATCAAGATAACGCCGTTAGGCAAAAAAATTGTTGAGGCTTTGGAAAAAAATTCACCGGAGCTTTTGTCAGAAGACTTAACAAGAGAATTTGAAAAAAAGATGAAAGAGATAAAGAAAAACAAAGTTAATAATGAGTTGGTTTTGAACGATGCTAAGAAAACCCTTGAAAGCATTTGCAAAGTTTTCAAGGAAAAGGAAGAAGAGATTGGGAAAGATCTGATAAAAGCTGTTAGAGAAAACGAATGTTTAGGCCCTTGCAAATGCGGTGGAAAGTTAGTAATAAAGAGAAGTAAAAGAGGGAAAAGATTCGTAGGTTGCAATAATTATCCTGAATGCAAGGTGACTTATCCATTGCCTGGAAAAGGGCAAATAGAGGCAACAGGCAAAACATGCGAGCATTGTGGAACTCCTATAATAAAAGTTAAGGTTAAGGGTAAAAAACCCTGGGAAATGTGTTTAGATCCGAATTGCAAAAGCAAAAAATAATTAAAACCTGCATTCCAAGTTGAAATCGTTTTCAAGCATTCCTCTTTTCTTCATTTTCGTTATTATCTCTTTCACAGTAGTCAAAGAAATTATATCTATTCCTTTGTCGTTCAACTTTTTTCTTTCAGAATCAAATCCAAAATCAACAACAACGGCAATATGCGTTAAAATGCCTCCTACTTCCTCGATGGCCCTTATAAAATCTACATTGAAATCATAAAGGGAGAAAACATCATCTATTAAAACGATTCTTTCCCCATCGTTTATTTTACCCTCTATCTTACTTTTCGTTCCATATTCTTTAGGTGTTCGCCTCACGAATGCAACAGGGATGTTTGTTTTAAGGGAAACCGCTGTGGCTAAAGGTATTCCAGATGTAAAAGCGCCAACGATTTTGTCCGGATTTGCCGTTTTTATCAAATCTGATAACATATCCGTCAATATATCAAAATTCCTTGGATTTTCCAAAATTTCAGAAACATTAAAGTATATGTTTGTTCTGAACTCGCCAAAAACATTGAACTCTCCAAATTTCACAACATTAGACATGTTGAAAATATCAAACACTGAGACCATAATTTTTATATTTTAGA
>Ga0256834_1001755_pt1 | contig 14330 bp, 14 predicted proteins | sample 4281140metaG_FD_190536 | JGI IMG/M metagenome (GOLD analysis project Ga0256834, IMG submission 190536) | Hydrothermal vent microbial communities from East Pacific Rise, Pacific Ocean - 4281-140 | ecosystem: Environmental > Aquatic > Marine > Hydrothermal vents | place: Pacific Ocean: East...
TCACCCCCTGCTTATTAATAATTTTCTTCTCCGCCAGCGTTTGGGGCGCGCTACAAAGAAAATTATTAATAAGCAGAAGATAGATTTAAATCAAATTACACAGTTCCTAGAACACTCCCTCAAATTACGAATCATTCTAATATGGCTTAACTATAGCCCGAAAAAGATTAAATAATTTTATTTCTGCTCATCATCATGCCGTTTTTATATCAGCAAGAAAGCCTTCGATCTCTTGTTTCATAGAGTCAGACTGTTTAGCTAAGTCTTTTGCCACATTTAATACATCCGAGGCAGACTGCCCAGATTCTGCCGCTGCGGAGCTAACGGACGTTATATTTTGTGTAACGTCCTTAGTGCCTACCGCCGCTTCAGCAACGCTGCGTGCTATCTCTTGTGTTGCTTCTGCTTGTTGATGAATAGAGGTGGTAACTTCAGCTGATATTTCATTAACACGCAAAATTGTTTTACTAACTTCATCAATAGCATTAACTGCGCTTTTGGTGTTTTCCTGAATTTTCGCAATTATCCCTGCTATTTGATCCGTTGCAGACGCAGTTTCAGAGGCAAGCCCCTTTACTTCGGATGCGACAACAGCAAAGCCCTTACCAGCATCGCCTGCCCTTGCTGCTTCTATTGTGGCATTAAGGGCAAGTAGATTAGTTTGTTCAGCAATATCAGTAATCATACCTACAACTTCGCTTATTTGCTCTGCTGCTTCGGAAAGCTCTGAAATCACGACCTCGGTATGATTTACCGCGTCAGAAGCTTCTTGTGTGAATTTTTGTGATGTTTCAATGTTATTCATCATCTCTTTAATAGATACTGAAAGCTCTTCTGCCGCAGCAGCAACATTTTGCACATTAGTCCCGGCCTCTTCTGCCGCACCAGCAACAGATGTTGACCTGCTACTTGTTTCATCCGCCAAAGAAGTCATCGTCTGTGATGTCGCCTCCATTTGATTTGCAGCAACAGCCAACGCCCCCAAAAGCTTAGATGTTTTTGTGTCAAAACCAACAACAAGAGCATCTATTTTATCTGTACGCTCTAACCTTAATTTGCTTTCCTCAAGCTGAGCTTTTCTTAATTTTTCCGCTGCAATAGAGTTTTTCTTCAATACTATTGTTGCACGAACAAGCTTTCCGATTTCAGTTTTATTTTCGCAAGGAAGCTCCGCGTCGAGATCTCCCTCAGCAATTTTTTGTACTGAAGCAACAATATTAGACAATGGCTCTAAAATAGATCTGATAATAATAAAAGTTAGAATCAACGCTATAATAATACTTAAAATAACACCTATAAATGTAACATTTAAGCCAAAATGAGCCAATTTAACCGCTCTACCCGCCACATCATCCATATCTGATGCATGAGTTAGAGTTGCAACAGCAGCGTTAATAGCGGACTCTTTTGCATTAATCACGGCTTGTGCCTGTTTTTCAATCAACAGCTTTAATATGTTTTGAACAATCAGAGATTCAGCATTTGCCTTTGCTATTAAAATATTTCCTGACATACGATCATTAATTACATATACCTCAACGGCATTTAAATATGCGTTATTAATTTTATCCAAATGTTTAGCTATTTCTTTAACTTCATTCGGCGCAAAAGCCTTGACCTCCGATAAACGCTTCAACAACAACAATCTCGCCGCCTCAGCTTTATCCTCAGATTCATAGACCCAGCTAACAGATAAATCAGAAAGCCAAAACTTGAATTTAAGAAAACTCAAATTCACACTATTAAGCAATTCTAGTTTCTTTAGCTCTTCTTGCTGCTGTGTTAGAACCATATTTATATGATCAGCCTGCTTAGTAACGTCTAACGAGCTTTCCTTTAAACTATCAACATTGCTATTTAAGGAATATAGATAAAACCCTGAAACACTACTTATTACAACTAGAAAAGCCAATAAGACTCCCGCAAGAAAAGTTAGCTTTAGCTTTATCGTCGCATTTTCAAGGAAAGCTATATTTTTGATCATATTTTAAAGGCCTCCTGCCTAAAAAGTTAAAATTAAAACCGCATAATAAATAGGATATACACACATAAGAATTGATAATATCCGAAGATAATACCACTAAACACACTCAAATTATAGTAGAATTTTCTACTAATAAAATATAACAAGCCACAATTATGCTTGCGTTTTTTCCATACGCTCATGGCGTTCTTGCGCTTCAAGACTTAGCGTTGCTATTGGACGAGCTTTAAGGCGGCCAATGCTAATTGGTTCACCAGTTTCATCGCAATAACCATATTCATCATCATTAAGCTTGGCTATGGTAGAGTTAATTTTAGAAATAAGCTTACGCTCTCTATCGCGCGTACGTAGCTCAAGGGCGTGATCTGTCTCGGCTGCCGCACGGTCTGCAATGTCAGGCTTTTGCAACTCAGTGCTTTGCAAAGTGTCTTGAATTGTAGATTCAGATTCTCTCAATAAATCCTCCCGCCAAGATATAAGCTGTTGACGGAAATATTCCTTCATTAAAGGGTTCATGAATTCACCCTTATCATTTTCGGGGTCATAATCAGGAGTAAGAGTTACGCTATTGGATGTTGTCATATCTATTGCCCTATATACTGAACATGTTGTTTTTTAAGATGGGGGAGTGTACTTATATATTGCGTAAAAAACAAGTAAATTAATTACGTATTTTAATTATCCATAGCAAAACGCATCTTTGCAAGCTCTACTTGTGCGCGTAAATCAATTTCATCCATTATAGAGGTTAACGCAGGATCATCAATTTTATCACGGTGCGAAGCGACAACATCTGCCACATCAATCATGTGTCCAACGGTTAAATCACCACCTAGCATTTTTATACGAATTTGATCCAGCTTTTCTAAAATATTAACTGCGCGAGCTTTAACCTTGTTCTTTGCCGCACGCTGCGTTGGGTCTTCAACTTCTTGCGCTGCAAGCAATATGTCTAGCTGTGCTATTGATTGCGTAGCTCCCGCGCTTGGTGCTTGGCTAACTCCGCTATTAACGAACTGGCTAAAATCCACATCGCTTCCGCCCTTTGCAGATGAAGCTTTTTTTGTGCCCGATGTCGAGCCAACACCTTTAGAACCACCGACCTTCATTAGATAATCACCTTCATTATTGTCACCTTATATATAGTCGCACCAATTCATCTTTCAAGCAAGCAGGTAATAATTGCCTAGCATAAGCACAAAAGGCTAAAACTGCCTACTTGCACCTACTATAAAAACCCTCACAAACCCTTGAAAATCCGACAATTCAAAACTGGCACAGCTTTCGCAACGAATGGGGAGAGGTTTTGAAGACATCCTCATAAAAAGTAAAAGTAGAGAAACAAAGAGAGTTTAGAAGAAAAATGTTTGGTTTAAAATATCAAAATCAGAGATCCCCTTCGGTGATATCCGACTTGCCAATCCTGAAGAATTTAGGGTTAATATTGGCAGTCGGAGCATCATTGCTCCTGCCTACCCACTCTATTGATGCCAAAACTTCACGCATTAAAGACATTATTAATATTGAAGGCGTAAGAGACAATCAACTTGTTGGTTACGGCTTAATTGTCGGGCTTAACGGCACTGGTGACAGCCTTAACAACTCCCCGTTCACAAAGCAAAGCCTTATCGCCATGCTTGAACGCTTGGGTATTAACATTCGCGGCGAAAACGTAAATACGGGCAATATTGCCGCTGTTATTGTTACTGCTACCCTGCCCCCATTTACAAATCAAGGATCTAAAATAGATGTAAGCGTATCTGCCCTTGGCGATGCAAAATCCTTGCAAGGTGGAACATTGCTTGTAACTCCATTAATCGCAGCAGATGGTGACGTATACGCAGTTGCACAAGGAGAGGTAAATATTGCCGGTTTCTCGATTGAGGGTGACGCAGCATCTGTAACGCAAAACATCCCGACTGCGGGGCGCATCCCTAACGGAGGAATTGTCGAGCGCGAAATTGACTTTAAGCTTGAGGATTTACAACAAATACGCTTATCCCTTAAAAACCCTGATTTCACGACATCACGCCGCATTGCCCAAGCTATTAACGGCTTTACCAATGCACAGCTTGCCAGAGCGGAAAATTCTGCCAGTGTTATACTGCGCCGCCCAAGCAATTATGACGGCACTATTGTTGATCTTATCACAGATATAGAACAACTCCCCGTACAGCCAGACCAACCCGCACGCGTTGTAATCAGCGAAAGCTCGGGCGTTATCGTAATGGGCGCAAATGTAAGAGTTAGCAGCGTTGCTATAGCTCAGGGCAGTTTGACACTAAAAGTAAATGAAGCCCCCGAAGTATCACAAGCCAACCCCTTTGCAGATCAAGGCGAAACTGTAATTGTACCGCGCACAGATATCTCGGCTAATATTGGTGAAGATGTAAAGCTAGCCGTCTTAAACTCTGGCGTTACCCTGCAAGACCTTGTGACAGGCTTGAACAAATTAGGTGTAAAACCCCGCGATATCATAACAATTCTACAAGCCATAAAAGCAGCAGGTGCGCTTCAGGCAGAAATAGAGGTGATGTAATGGATACCTCCCTCGCCCTATTGCAGGCCACACAAATAAAACAGCCCAATGCGGCGATGAACAACGACATACTACGCACAGAAGAAAGCGCACGTGAATTCGAAGCGGTATTTATATCTGAAATGATGAAACCAATGTTCGAAGGCATTAAAACCGATGAGTTATTTGGTGGCGGTAAGGGAGAAGAAATCTTCCGCAGCATCATGCTTCAGGAGTATGGCAAGGAAATTGCATCACTAGATATTATAGGCATTCAAGGTCAGGTGAAAAACAAACTTATAGAACTGCAAGCAATAAGAACTACAGGAAATGAATAATGAATAGATTGACACAAAAACAAAAAAATAACTCCCTATTAGGCCGCGATCCAAACACAGCCCTTAGAGAGCTTGTGAATCTTAGCAAAAAGCTTATAGAGCTAGCCGATCAGGAAACACAAAGTCTGGTTATGAATGATCATATGAAATTCGCTTTTACAGGGCAAGACAAGGAAGTTTTGGCTGGACAATATATGAAGGCTTCGGAAGAATTCCGATCCCGCCTTGAAGATTTCCGCAATGCCGACAAAGCCATAATTGCGCAGCTTAATAAGTTACAAGCAGAGCTGAAAGATAAAACACTAAGCAATAATATATTAATCGAGCAAATTAAAAACCGCGCCGCAGCTAATACAAAATCCACACTCTTTACGGTGCAAGAACTAGGTCAAAGAGTGCAATTCAACAATGTAGAGGAAAGGGTATAATTATGGGACAAACTCATACGGATCAACTATCGAAGCTACCGCTGGACACTAACGCAGCGTTATTAGAGGTAACACACACCATCAAAAATCTTGGCGGCGTTTATGTTGAGGAAACCGAAGCTCTTAACAATATCGACAATAAAAGATTTTTAGAGCTTCAAGCAAAGAAGCTTATAGCTGCGCGGGAATATCAAAATGATATGGGGCAAATGCTAGAGCGTAAAGATGAGATTAACAAAAGCAGCTCTGCGAGCAAAAATATATTGAAAGAGGTGCATGAGGAATTTCAAGAAATCTCACGCAAGAACATGGAAGCCTTAGAGCGTATGCAAAAATGCACTGAAAAGCTTGGTAATACGCTGCGTAGCGCAGCCATCCGTGATGCGCATAAGCTCAATGGCTATAGTTATGGAGATAATGGCGCTATACCCAATGCAGCCAGCAAAAAAGTTGTGTCGTCAGGATTAAGTGAAACTGTGTAATGGAAAATAGTTAATTAAGAAAGCAAAATTAAGATGAGCTTAAATTTTTTCACACCAGAGCAAGGTTTTCAAAAAGCCTTCATTGATCCGTCAAGCAACATAGGCGCAAAAAGAGATTACACTACGTCTCTTAAAAAGAATGCGTTTAGCACATCACGATCTGCTCAAAATGATACTGAGGTTTCAGAGCGAAATAAGAAATTTGCTGAAATGATGCGCTCTATCAAGAAAAAAGAGGACTCTAATAATAGTAACAAATCCGAAAGCACCGCTAAACAAAGTGATGTACCGCAAAATATACGCGAAAAACTATCTATTCAACAAGATGCAAAAATGAGCATATTCCACACGCAACAAAGCACAATAGCGACAGAGCTAAACAACATTGAGCCCAGCGCAAGCGCAGAAGATTTGCCCATTGAGCTAATAAACATTGCCGCTCTTAATGAAGAGATACAGCGTTTAATAGAAGCTCAAAAGCACAGCAAGGGCGATGACACTCAAATTAAAATAAATACCGAGGATAAACCCGAAAAAATCGAGAGTATATTAACTCTTCTTGCTACATTCTTGAATAATGAGGGCAAAGCCGATGATAGCGAAAAAGACAGCGCCCTAGTTTCTATATTAGAGAAAATCGAAGCCATGGCTTCATCAGAAGGCGCGGCGGCAATAACTAACGGTCTATCGCCAGAGCAATTAACCCAACTACAAGATGATATCCAAAAATATGTAGCCCAAGAATTAGATCAGCGAGAAGCCAAAGCATTAGAGGCTTTAGCCGCGCAATTTGTAACACTTAACCCGCCAGAAAAGACTATATCTAAAGATGTTAAGCAATCAAGCTTGCCTGCTATATCTGATAAATCGCACTCCCCTATTCCAACGGAGCATCACTCGAAAGAGCGTTATGATGCTAAATATGAGGGACGCTATGATAATAGCAGCGAAAAACCGTTAAGTGCAGATAAAGAAAACGCTGATAAAACCGATTTTAAAACAATGCTGAAAGATGCTGGTGCAAATCCTAAAGCTATAGCTGCACAAAATGATAATACTCAAAGCGCAGGTCAACGTTTCTTGCAGATGACAGGGCTTGCTCCGCTTCAAAATGCTGGTGGAATAAGTGACGTGGCAACAGGGCAAAACACAGCTCTAAACGCTATAGCTAATAATATGCAATCACCGCTGCAAAGCAGTATGACAAATGTAATTACACAATCTCAAAGCGCAGGCGCAAACCACCCTGCTACTCAAATGGTATCCGCAACTATTCAAAAAGCGGTAAAAGCTGGGGAAGACACCAATATCAAACTAAGGCTTGACCCGCCAGAGCTTGGTCGCGTTGAAGTTAAGATGAGCATTGATAAAGACAATGTAACCAAAATAGTTCTTACAGCGGAAAAACCCGAGACCTATATGTTGCTCAAGCAAGATGTAGAGATATTACAACGCGCACTTAGCAATGCAGGGCTGGATGCAGACGGAAATCTTAGCTTTGAGCTGGCTAGCGAAGGTCATGACTTTAGCAATGACAAAAAACAAGGCGACTCTCACGGACGTAACAATAAAGGCGCGAATTCAAACGGCGCAGATAATGATCTGATTGAAACAACAATGGACTGGCAAATCAACCCTGAAACGGGGCGTATGCACTATAACGTGCTGGTTTAAAGAAAGGTAATTACAACAATGGCTTCTGACGTAACAATAAATAATGCTTTGGATTTTGCACAAAACACTGCGAATTCATCGGCTCAATTAGCAGAAGATTTTGATGATTTTTTGATCTTGCTAACAACGCAACTGCAAAATCAAGACCCTCTATCTCCTATGGATTCAACAGAGTTTACAAACCAACTTGTTGCATTCTCAGGGGTTGAACAACAAATTAACGCGAATTCAAAACTAGATAGCATGGTGTCTTTAGGACTTGGAACAGCATTTTCATCATCACTCAATTATGTAGGCAAAAATGTCAGCTACTTAAGCTCCGAGAGTTATTTCGATGGCACAAAGCCTGTCAAAATCAATTATTCTATTGATGGTGCGTCAGTTGACACCACCATCAATATATTCAGCGAAGATGGCGACCTTATAATGTCGCAAGGCGTTCCAAACGCTCAAGATGCTACTGAGTTTATTTGGGATGGCAAAGATGAAAACGGCATAATACAACCAATAGGAACATATGAAATCAGGGTTGATGCCATTGACGAACAAAACGCTCCACTAAAAACTACTACGGTTGTTAACGGACATGTCAGTGGCATAGAAACTCAAAACGGCACAACCTTTCTACTTGTCGGAGAACGAGCCGTGTCAATTGGTAATGTAATAAATGTAAACGAGGCAGACAACGCATAATGAAAAACCTCATCAATTTAACAAAATTAACAGTAACAATAACAATAACAATAACAGTAGAAGCGTAAAGGAGAAAAACTATGGGACTATTTGGAGCATTATTTACAGGCGTATCCGCCCTAACCGCCCAATCGCAAAACACGGCTATTATTTCAAATAATATTGCCAATATGAATACAACTGGCTTTAAAAGATCAGAAGCGGCGTTCTTCTCTCTTGTTACAACGCAAGGCAATACAAGCCGATATTCACCAGGGACTGTGACTGCAAATCGTATTCAGCGTGTTACGCAGCAAGGCGCTATATCACAATCAGCATCAGGAACGGATGCTTCGATTTCAGGTAACGGATTTTTTGCCATTAAACGTGACTCAGAGGATTCTGCTTTAACAGAGTTTTTATACACACGTAACGGACAATTCAGCGAAGATGCACAAGGTTATCTTAGAAACTCTGCTGGGTTTTACTTATATGGATGGCCTATTGATCAATCTGGTAATCTACCTTCTAACCAAGGTGACTTGACTTCACTTTCTCCAATTGATGTTGCGTTCTTAGGAGGACTAACCCGCCCGACAAATACAGCTGATCTCTCAATCAACCTTGATGCAAACGAAGCGGAGGAGCTTTTAGCAGATACACCTACCGCTAATCCTGACTTCACTCGTGGATTAACGGTGTATGACACGCTTGGAAATCCGCAGCCAATGTCATTTGAATTTGTAAAAAGCTATGGCCCTTCTGCAACCGAAGCAACCACGCGAGCAACATTAACAGCTACAGATCAAATGGTTAATGACTTAGGCCTTACCGATGGAGATCAATTCACGCTATCCGTTGATGGCGGTGCTGACAGGGTTTACCAAATAAGCGCCGTTGACGGTGCGGCTCTTCCTGGTGGTGTAGATGTTATGGTTTATGACATTAGTGATATAATAGATGATATCAACGCTAACGTAACCGACATGAAGGCTTTCTTAGGGAATAGCGGCGAAATTGTTCTGCAACATGGTCAATTTATATTAGGAACTGAAAACTTTGTCCTTGCAGAAGTCGGAGCAGGCACAGCATTAGCCTCCATTGGTTTTACAGCTGGTACGTACACATCAGATAACTTATCAAGCGCAACCTTTTCAAACGGTACGCCTGCGGATACGCCCCCATACAGCACCGAAGACTTCCCCACCATGCAATTCCTACCAGGTGATCCTAAATATAACTCGCATGGCTGGTGGGCAATGACCGTTAAAGATCCTAGCAACAACACCATTACAACAGGTATGCTTAACTTTAATGGTGACGGCTCTATCAACGCTTTGTCAGATAGCCAAGGAAATATTGATATTGAGCTAAATAATATTAACTGGAATAACGGCTCTGATTTGCAAAGTATTAATGTGAATATCTCTAAATTTACACAATTTGCCAGTGATTACACAGTTTTATTCTCGGATCAAGATGGCGCGGAACTTGGACTTAGAACAGGTATCGAAATTAACCGTGAAGGCTTTGTCGTAGCGCAATTCTCCAACGGTGCTAGCTCTACCCTTTACAAGCTCCCCCTCGTAACCTTTGCCAACGCTAACGGTCTTTCCGAGATTTCAGGAACAGCTTACAGTGAAACTGAAAATTCTGGTGAAGAAAACCTTCGTGAAGCAGGAAGCGGTGGTGCTGGTTACATCGAACCATCAACGCTGGAAAGCTCTAATGTTGATCTGGCAGATGAATTCGCCCTGCTTATTGTCGCGCAACGCGCCTACTCCGCTGGTACAAAAGTTATTAATACAGTGGATCAAATGACACAGGAGCTACTGCAACTCAGATAAGAATATAGTTAAAGTGATTATTCTACATACCATGGCAATGATAGTATCTAAAGGATTTAGATAGAAGACCTATTAAAACCATAAACACGTTAGAGTAAGTACGAGAACTATTTAGGATGCTTAGTTTTAGGAAAATGCTACCCTGCATCCCTAACCCCTAAAGCTCAGTATCCAAAAACTCTGTGATAAATTAGTGATACAGAACGCATCATTAATTCCACAGTTCGGGTGTATCGGGGCATTTGGAAGAATCCAAGCCTTGATACATCCCCCTTTTTCTTGGCTTAATACACACACAAATAAATATAATTTAAAATAAACTTAACCTTTTATTAAACATTGTGCTAGTATTATATAGTATAAAGCTGGAATAGGATGTTCCAGTGGTACAACCTAGGAAAGGAACTTACTATGTCTTCAGATGTCGTATTAACCGCAGCCCTTAGAAATAACCTTCTATCGCTGCAAAGCACTCAAAATCTTATCGATCAGACACAACTTCGCCTTGCAACTGGCTTGAAAGTTAACTCTGCCCTTGATAGTCCAGCAAATTTTTTCGCAGCACAAAGTCTTGATAACCGTGCAAATGACCTTAACCGTCTGCTTGATGGTGTGTCACAGTCGATTCGCACAATCGAAGAAGCTGATAACGGTATTACTGCTCTAACAAATCTGGTTGAGCAAGCTCAATCAATTGCATCATCCGCTCGTGATGAACTTGCGTCTTCAACTGGTGAGGCTCGCCTTATCGGTAATGTCGATCTAAGTACTGTTGATGATCTTGGTGCTGACCTTACAGGTATTACCGATGGGGATCAAATTGTTATATCAACTGTGAATGATTCTGGCACAAAAATCACTGAAACAATTACAATTGCTGATGGTGATTCAGGTAAAACACTTGTTGCTAAAATCACTAATGCATTCTCAGATAACAGGGAAAGTGAAATTTCTGCCCGCCTAACTGATGATGGTTTCCTTGAAATATCAAGTACAAACGGTCGCTCATTCAGAGTTACAACTGATGAAACAAATGAGATTGCCTTAGCTGGCTTCACCGATCTTGGTATCGGCGATTCATTCGCACTTGAAACACGTGGTACAGCCGCAGCAGATGCAGCAGAACTTGTCGCTACCACAGTTATTGCAGGTAACACAGCAACATCAATATCGCTAAACGAATCTTCTGGTGATGTGGCTGAGGCTGGTGACTTGTTGGTCGGCACATCTTATCTTGATAATGATGCAAACACAGTCATTAGTGCATTGGCCGCTGGTGACGTGATTGATATCGATATTAATGATGGAACAGGCACAACAAAAACCTCATCATTCACGTTAACTGCTACATCCACATTCCAAGATCTAGTGGATTCTATCAATCAAGATGCCGACACTAAAGACTTGGTTGAGGCAAACTTCGATAGTGGTATCGGTACATTCAGCATAACATCTACATCTGACAAGGTTAAAAGTGTTAAGATTGAGCTTACTGACACGTTAACAGCAACTGACGCGCAATTTGACCTTAGCTTCGGCGACACAACGGGTAATCTTGATGCACCTGGTGCAATCGGTGCGGTAGATGCTGATAGAATTGATACAACAATATCATTCAACACATCAACTGAATCACTTGACGCACTCGCTGCCGATTACAACTCACTAAGAACTCAGATCGATACATTGGTGGATGACGCGCAATATCGTGGTGTTAACTTGCTTAATGGTGATGACCTTACAACATTCTTTAATGAGGACAACACAAGCACGCTAACAACTAGTGGCGCTACATTTACTGCAAACGGTCTTGGCCTTACAGAAGCTACATTCAGAAGCTCATCAGCTATTGAATTATCTGCAACTCAATCACGTAATGCGTTGGGTTCAGTTCGTAGCTTTGGTTCATCATTGGCTAACAACTTGTCGATCATTCAAACACGTGAAGATTTCACAAAGGCTACTATTAATACTCTAAAAGCCGGTGCTGATGACTTGACCGTTGCAGATCAAAACGAAGAAGGCGCAAACTTGCTAGCGTTGCAAACACGTCAAACACTGGGTGTTACATCCCTATCATTGGCGTCACAATCACAGCAAGCTGTGCTACGACTATTCTAATTTTAGAACAAAATTTAAATATCTATATATTTTTGAGATATGGCGGGGAAAGAAATTCTTCGCCATCTTTCTTTTTATCTTTATTTTTATTTACAGTTTATGATATAATAAAACATTACACAGCAATCGCAGAACGCGACTTTACAAAGAGGAAGAAATCCATGGCTTTAGTAATCGACTTAAAACCCCAAGAAAAAATACTCATTGGTGAGGCTGTAATAACAAACAGCTCACAACGCACACGCCTTCATATCGCAGGTGACGCGCCAATTATCCGTCAAAAAGACATCATGCAAGAAGAAGACGCAAACACCCCTTGCAAGCGGATTTACTTCATAATTCAATGCATGTATATATCCCCAAACCATAAAGACTATCACGAAAAATATTTTGATGCTGTTAACGAAGTGCAAAAAGCAGCCCCCTCCTCCTCTACATTTTTCATGCAAATAAATGAACAAATAATGGACGGTGCATATTACAAAGCGATGAAAGTCACCAAACAATTAATTGAGCATGAAAGGGAGCTGTTAGAAAATGTCACAAAATAAAAACAACCCTTATGCGAACGCTGCCAAAACATATGACACACATGCGCAGGCTCATACAACAAATCAACGTGAGCTAGAGGGGCGTGTCCTTCTAAAATCTAATCGCAATATACAAGAGTTGATAGATAATTGGGATAATCGCCCAAAAGAGCTTCTTGAGGATGTGCTTGCTTACAACCGTCAAATATGGCTTCTTTTTTATGATACAGCTATCGAAAATAAAGAAGGTGACAGGCCAAATGATTTACGCTCTAACATAATAAACTTGGCTAACTTTATTTTTAAACGTGAAATTGAAATAATGTCAAATCCCGAGAAAAAGAAATTTGATATATTGATAAATATAAACCGTGAAATCGCAGCAGGCCTAATGACTCAACAAAAAAACAGTGAGACACAAGCTCCCGCAGCAAAACCCCCACCACCAACGCACCAACGCACAGATATCTCTGGTTAGTATAGTAAGACGATAAAACTGTTAAAGGGAATTAGGCAAGCACGCTAACGCCCGTAGATGGCGCAGCTTGAGCTGATTGCGCACCAGCCGATAAAGCAGCGGCAGCGACCTCAGGCGATGGAAGTGAAACATTAGATGGAGCGGAAGATGTAACATCTTGAACCGTAATAATATCAGTTGATACCGCCTCGTAATTAGAGCCAGCACTGCCCCCAACAGAATCATATTTAACCTCACTCACGGGAGCATCAACCCTACTAACTCTTTGTGCATTTTCGTGCTTTGCTTGCAGCTGGCTTAATTGTGCCAAGCGACTTTTTGTTGGAAATTGCTGCTTAACATCACCTGTATCAGAATCTCTGATTTGCAATACAGCCTTATTATGAGTTACATCAATAGAAATATAAGGGCTAATATAAGGAGCTTTAGGAGCTTGCGTAACTTTTTCCACAGCAACAGGCACAGCAACAACCGCCACGCTAGATACATTTGAGGACCCTGCATTTCCGCGCAGAACCTGTGCATTTGCTATAGATGAGTTCACCGCTTCAATCATGGCGAATCCCTAACCTTTCTGTTTCTAATTTGCAAAATCGCAAAAAAAGATATACTACCCTACTATCATGGTATAACGCCAATGTACAAAAGTCAAGTAAAACGAAAAATATCAAGTGGATAAGATTCACCTTAATCTCAAATATTAACCCTTTAATAAACATTGTCATTTGCAAGATTAACAAAACTACAGTAAGTTTAGATGACATATACTAAAATAATGACGAATCACCCCCTCGTCTTATGTGGTGTATATGTGCTACAATCACGCTACCTCTATCTTCTTTGGGGTTCTAGTGTCTAACAATTCAAGGTAAGTAAAACGTGAATAGCTTTGTTGCAACATTAAATCAGTTAGGCCCCGCAAGATTAGGGGTTATGGGCGCAATCTTACTTGGTTTGCTAATGTTCTTTGTTTTTATCTCCATGCGAATAACCACACCAGAGATGAAATTATTATATACTGACTTATCATCAATAGACTCTGGCGCAATTGCTGCAAAGCTTGAAGAGAGCCAAATAATTTATGAAATTTCATCTGATGGATCACGCATATTAGTTCCAGGAGACACAGTTGGCCGTGCCCGAATGTTACTCGCCGATGCAGGCCTTCCTAATGGCGGATCTATGGGCTATGAGCTTTTTGACAAGCAGTCGGGCTTTGGTACAACTAATTTTGTGCAAAACATAAATCAGGTAAGAG
>Ga0256834_1001756_pt1 | contig 14329 bp, 14 predicted proteins | sample 4281140metaG_FD_190536 | JGI IMG/M metagenome (GOLD analysis project Ga0256834, IMG submission 190536) | Hydrothermal vent microbial communities from East Pacific Rise, Pacific Ocean - 4281-140 | ecosystem: Environmental > Aquatic > Marine > Hydrothermal vents | place: Pacific Ocean: East...
AATATATTTTCGCTCTGCAGAGCCGAAGCGAAACGGTATCCGTACAGGGTCTCCCCTATTACGAATCTATCCTCGCAAACGGCGTGATAGCTGTGTACGAAATACAGATAGATCTCTTTAGGCAAACCTTTAAAAATGGGGGACTCTTTTTTTACAAAAAGCTCATTCCATCCCATATGGGGTATTTTCAACCTCTCAAAAAATCTGCTCCTATCAAAAGGAACCACCTCTCCCTCAATCAGTCCAAGCCCCTCATGCTCTCCGAATTCGTAGCTCTTTTCAAGCAGCAGCTGCATCCCAAGACATATTCCCAACAGAGGTTTTCCGCTGGCGGCAAACTCCTTGATGGGTTCGACCATATCGTATAGTCTCAAATGTTCCATCGCATCTCCGAACGCTCCCACGCCAGGCAGAATCATTTTATCAAATTTCCTAAACTTTTCGGGATCTTTGAGTATCGTAGCTTCGGCTCCGACTCTCTTTAGAGCGTTAACTACGCTGGCTAGATTTCCCATATTGTAATCGACCACCGCCACTTTCATATCAATCCTCTTCCCTCGACTGCATAGATTTTAGATAAAAGGAGAGTCCAAAGAGCAGCATCGTAACCGCCGCTATTAGGAAAACGGCGTAGACGATCTTTTCCGGACCGATTATCGCGAATTTGAAAACCAGCATCAAAGCCTCTATGGATAGGGCGATAATTATGGAACCCAAAAATCTTATCATGGTTTTATGAATATCCGAAGCCTCTCTCTTTTTGTGATGACCCAGCACCTCCTCTTCGAAAAGGGTCTTTACAAGATCGAAAATAGCCAACGACAGCGTAATCAAAATCGTCGACTCGAATATCTCCTTTACGTCAAGATTGTAAACGTGAATACCGTGAACCATTACGCTCATCATTCCCTTGAAAAAGAGCAAAACGGCAACGATCAATAGCGCAAAGGTAAATAGAAAATAGGCTATCTTGGAAAAGTTTCCGAAAACCGAATCTACAGAGGTAGGGTGGAAAACTTTCAAGATATCGTTCAAAGAGAGATCTATGCAGACGATATATACCAGCTGTTTTTTGTCGTTATATATCGGATATGAAGCCGTAACCGTCAGCTCATGCGTCAAAAGCGAAGGATAAGGGTCGGTCAAAATACATCTTTTCTCTTTGACGGCCCTATAGTAGTAGGCTCTCATACTCCTATTGATCCCCTTTCCTCTTCTATACTGAGGATTGTTGGATATTGCGTCTATAATCTGCATACCGCTCTTGTCAAGCACGTAAAAAGCCTCGGCCTGCGGCAGCTCCTTTTTTAAAATCTTGAGCGTGTTTATTATGTTGTCAAGAGAGGGATCGGGCATATAGTTTGGAATGTATCTTTGCAAAAGATAGCACAGATAAGCCCTGGCTTTGGTCCTAATCTCTCCGAAATGTTCTATCTCTCTAACCAGCATCGTTTACCTCTTTTTCCACAAATTCCGAAAAAATTTCGTAATAACCCCTGTTCCGTGGAAGTTTTGCGGACATCAAACCCAAAAACTCCCTATAGTCCTCAATAGTCAAATTCCCTTTGAGCAGCTCATACTTCAAAAACAGAATATAGGTGTTCAAAACGTCGCTCTCGCAGTACTCCTTTATCTTATCCAGCTCTCCGTCGTAATAGAGATCGAGCACCTGATCCCCGCTGACGTCGTATTTCCCCGGTACTCCGGCCATAGCGCAGACGGTATCCAGTTTCAGCCCTCTAACGGCTCCGTAATGGCCGAACACCTCCAGAAGATCTAGATGAAACTGCTCTGAATATCTGGATCGGTAGTTGTCCCACCTGGTCTTATTTAGCGAATGGTTCTCCTGTTCGAAAAAGGCGGGACAGGAGAGATTATATTTCAAGGCTCTGATAAATAGCATCGGAATATCGAAACCTCTGCCGTTGAAGCTGACCAGCCTGGGATTATAGCGGTCTATAAATCCCAAAAAATTCTCTATCATCTCCTTTTCGCAGGCCCCTTCTATGGAGCTGACTTTGGAAAATCTTCCGTAGTCGTCGGCTATAACAGCCGATATGGCCACAACCTGATGAAAAGGCACCGGTAAAAAACCGGACCCGGTTTTGGATTCTTGTTCCTTCATAGCCATGAGCGACAGCTCTTTGTCCCTTATCTCCGAAGCGAATTGGGAAGTGGCCCTGATCAAAGAGGCATCGGGAACAGTTTCGCAGTCAAAAACGCAAATCATGCCGTCTCCGTTAAACTTATGAGCCTAATTATACAAAAATTGTCAATTTTTTGCAGTTTTGATAAAATTTTAACCGTTGTTTAAGGAGCCCGATGAAGATAGCCATAGTCCGTTTGAGCGCCCTCGGCGATATTGTCCATTCAATGATAGTATTACAGTTTATAAAAAGAGAGTTTCCCCAAAGCCGCATCACATGGATAACCCAATCCGGTTTTACCGAACTGCTCGAAAAAAATCCGCACATAGACGAGATAGTGGGAATAGATCCGAAAAAGATAAAAAAAAGACCTCTCCTCGCCGTCGAATACGCAAAAAAGCTGCGAAATCTCGGCGAATTTGACAAAATAGTCGATCTCCAGGGACTGTTAAAATCTGCGCTCATCTGTCGTATTTTAAAAGGAAAGAGATACGGTCTCGAATTCGGATCGGCCAGAGAGTGGGAAGCCGCCCTTTTATACGAAGAACGCATTACCGTCTTTTGCGAAAAAAACGTAATTTATAGAAATCTCGACATGGTCTCGAAAGTTTTCGGTTTTGAGTACACCAAAAGCGAAGTCTTAAACAAAAAGCCCCTTCTGTATTTCAACATCGAGGGAACGGAACATCTCAAAACCTATTTCAAAGAGCGCGAAAACGTTCTCATAGTTCCCGGTAGTAGCCAGAAAAACAAAAACTATCCGCCCCAAAAGATGGCCGAGGTGGCAAAAGCCTTTAAAAATCCGCTGATCATTTGGGGAAACGAATCGGAAAAGAAAATCGCCAAACAGATCGCCTCCGCAAGCCGCGCCACGGTTTTACCGAAGTTGTCCTTCAATCAGCTAAAATATGTAATTTCCAGATCGGATATGGTTATAGGGGGCGATACCGGCCCCACCCATATGGCATGGGCCATGAACCGCCCTTCAGTCGTTCTTTTCGGCTACACCCCCACGAGCCTGATGTTCCAAACAGAAATTAACGCGGCGGTAAAATCCCCTTCGCCGGCCGGCAAATGCAGATTCGACAAAAACGACGATTCCATAAAGCTGATCAAACCCGAAACGGTTATAGAAAAAGCAAAGGAGATTCTTGAGAGACAAACTCTATCTATGGCTCTTTAACGCCTTCAGAGCGATGGTCAGAAGAAGTTCACCGAAAATTTACGGCCCAATTTTCTCGATATTGGGATCCGTTTTGCCTTTTATAGACAGAAAACACGCAAAAATAGCGATGATAAATCTGGACTTCGCCTTCGGCGACTCGCTCTCAAAAACAGAAAAGAAAAAGATAATAAAAGGATGCTACGAAAACCTCCTTTTCAATCTGGCTGATTTCGTAAAAAATCAGGGTATAGATAAAAAGGAGCTTCTATCTAAGGTAGAGTTCGAAAACGAATCCATAGTAGAAGACGCAATCAAACGGGGAGAAAAAATCGTTTTCATCACGGCACATTACGGCAACTGGGAGCTTCTGCCCCTGGCGGTCGCTGCCAGATTCGGACCGCTGACCGGGGTAGGCAGAAAACTGGACTCGAAACCCATGAACGAGATTCTAAAAAGAAACAGGGAACAGTACGATATTAGAGTACTCGACAAAAAAGGGGCAATGAAAGGTCTAATAAGCGATATGAAAGAGGGGCGTATGGTAGGGCTTTTGGTAGATCAAAACACGGCGGAAAAGGAGGGGGTCCTAATAGAGTTTTTCGGCAAAAAGGCCCGGCATACCCCGTCGGCTTCGTTGCTGGCTAGACGTTTTAATGCTAAAATAATACCCGCGTTTATTACCAGCGAGGATAGAATCAGATACAAAATCAGATTCTACGATCCCATCCTCTGCGAAAAGAGCGAAGATCAGCAGAGCGATATTCTCGCCTGCACGCAAAAACAGGCGGACATAACCGAAAAAGTTATCAGAGAAAAGCCCTCTGAATGGTTCTGGTTCCATAAAAGATGGAAAAACCAGTACGAGGAGATCTACGAAAAAGGACTAAAATGAAACTGGCAATTGTGGGAACGGGTTACGTCGGACTAGTTACCGGAGCCTGCTTCGCCCAGATGGGCAACAACGTAATTTGCGTAGATATTGATCAAAAAAAGATTTCCGACTTGAAAAAAGGGATCATTCCTATTTACGAACCCGGACTCGAAGAGATAGTAAAAAACAATTTCAAAATCGGAACCCTGCACTTTACGACCGATATCAAAGAGGCTCTTAAAAACAGCGAAATAGTCTTTATCGCAGTAGGCACCCCTCAAGGCGAAGACGGCAGCGCCGATCTGCAGTACGTTCTGGCGGTGGCGGAAGAGATAGGAAAATATATGGTCCATCCGGTAATAGTGGTCGACAAATCCACTGTACCCGTAGGTACGGCCGACAAAGTTAGGGCCACTATAACCGATCAGTTAAAAAAGAGACTGAAAAACAAAGATATCGACAAGGCGACTTTCGAAAAACTGATGGAGTTTGACGTGGTCAGCAATCCCGAATTTCTAAAAGAAGGAGACGCGGTAAACGATTTCATGAAACCGGATAGAGTCGTTATCGGAGCGGACAAAAAAGAGTCGATGGAGAGACTAAAAGAGCTATACGCCCCTTTTACGAGAAGCCACGAAAGATTTATAGGAATGGACATTAAAAGCGCGGAGTTGACCAAATACGCCGCCAACGCCATGCTGGCAACAAAAATAAGCTTTATGAACGAAATGGCCAAAATTGCCGAAGCCGTCGGAGCGGACATAAACATGGTCAGAGTCGGAATAGGAAGCGACAGCAGAATAGGATACTCCTTTATATACCCCGGAGTAGGTTACGGCGGCAGCTGTTTTCCAAAAGACGTCAAGGCTCTTGAAAAAATAGCTCTCGACGCCGGAGTCGACCCTAAAATCGTCAAAGCCGTAGAAGAGGTAAACAAAGAGCAAAGAGTCTATTTTCTGAACAAAATATTGAATAGATTCGGCAACTCCCTAGAAGGAAAAACTTTCGCGCTATGGGGATTGAGTTTCAAGCCGGAAACCGACGACATGAGAGAAGCCCCGTCGATTACCATAATCCAAGAACTAACTAAACGGGGCGCCAGAATCAGAGCCTATGACCCAAAAGCGATGGAAGAGGCCAAAAACTTCTGGCTAAAAGATATCGAAAACGTAGAGTATTTCGATAACAAATACGACACCTTGAACGAAGCTGATGCAATGATCCTGGTAACGGAGTGGAAAGAGTTCAGAAGTCCGGATTTTATGGAGATGAAAAAGAGATTGAAAAGTCCCATAATATTTGACGGAAGGAATCAGTACAAAAAAGAGAAACTAAAAGAGCTGGGTTTTGAGTACCATCAGGTGGGAGTTAGATAGATGAAAATATTGATAACGGGAACCGCCGGATTTATAGGCTTTCATCTGGCCAAGAGACTTCTTGAAAGAGGCGACGAAGTAGTAGGTATAGACAATATCAACGACTACTACGACATCAGGGTAAAATACGGAAGATTGAAAGAGTTGGGTTTTGAAGAGAACGACTTCGAATACGGTAAAAAATACGAAAGTAAAAAATATCCGAACCACACATTTTACAAGATTGATTTGGAAGATAAAGAAGCGATTGATAAACTGTTTATCGAAGAAAAATTCGACAGAGTATGCAATTTGGCCGCACAGGCGGGTGTACGATACTCTCTAACCAACCCTGATGCATACATCCAAAGCAATATCGTAGGATTTTTAAATATACTCGAAGCCTGCAGACACAATGATATAGAACATCTAGCCTATGCCAGCAGTTCCAGTGTATACGGACTAAACGAGAAGATGCCTTTTAGCGTCGAAGACAACGTGGACCATCCCATCAGCCTATATGCCGCAAGCAAAAAGTCAAACGAACTGATGGCGCATACCTACAGCCATCTATACGACATTCCTACAACGGGTCTTAGATTTTTTACCGTATACGGTCCGTGGGGCCGACCGGATATGGCACTTTTTCTGTTCACCAAAGCGATTCTGGAAAATAGACCCATAGACGTATTTAACTACGGCAAAATGAAAAGAGATTTTACATATATAGACGATATAGTAGAAGGCGTGGTCAGGGTTATCGACAATCCCGCAAAGCCAAATCCCGAGTGGAGCGGCAAAAAACCGAATCCCTCTTCCAGCAAAGCGCCTTATAGAGTCTATAACATAGGCAACGGCGCTCCGGTGGAGCTGATGGATTTTATCAAAGCGATAGAGAAGGCTCTCGGCAAAGAGGCAAAGAAAAATATGCTCCCGATTCAACCAGGAGACGTACCTGCCACATGGGCAGATACCGGCGCTTTGGAAAAAGATTTGGGATATAAGCCCGGAACTCCTATAGAGTACGGAGTCGAGCAGTTCGTCAAATGGTATAGAGAGTTTTATGGAGTCTGATTGGAAAAGCTATCTGTAGTAATCATCGCTTTTAACAGCGAAAAATATATAAAAGAGGCCGTAGAATCGGCATCGTTTGCCGATGAAGTATTGGTACTTGACAGCGGCTCAACCGATAATACCGCAAAGATCGCAAAAGAGCTCGGTGCCAAAGTGGAGTATCAAAAGTGGCTGGGATTTGGAAAACAGAAACAAAAAGCGGTGGATTTGGCCAAAAACAGATGGGTTTTCGTGCTTGACAGCGATGAGAGAATAACTGAAAAGCTGCAAAAAGAGATAAAAGAGATTTTAAAAAATCCCAAGTTCAGAGCCTACGAAGTTCCAAGATTAAACTACTTTTTTGGCAAACCGATAAAGCACTGCGGACTCTATCCTGATAAAACTATAAGACTTTTCGACAAAGAAAAAGCGAGATTCACTTCCGACGAAGTTCATGAAAAAGTAGTAACCGATAGCAAAACTGGCTCTTTAAAAAACCATATGCTACATCTTGCATATGATAGCGTAGAAGAGTTTATAGATAAGCAGAACCGATACTCATCTCTTGGGGCAAAACCGAACAGAATAAAAGCAGTCATAAATCCCCCCTGGACTTTTTTTAAGATCTTTTTTTTAAAACTCGGTTTTCTTGAGGGCTGGCACGGTTACCTGATAGCAAAACTCTACAGCCAATATACGTTTTGGAAATATATTAAGGTAGAGCCGTAAAGAAAAAGCAAACTGCTTTGCTTTTTTAGGCTCGCACGGCGATGGCGATGTGCAGAGCGAAGCGATTGCACCGCCAGACGCCGGTTTATAGAATAACAAAGTTGAAGGATAAAGATATCTTGGAAAAAACCAAAAAGATAAAAGTACTACACACAGAGTGGTCAGATGGATGGGGCGGACAGGAAATCAGAATCATAAACGAAATGCTTTCTGTCAGAGAAAGAGGTATTGAGGTCTATCTCGCCTGTAGAGATCACGCCAAAATAAAAGAGCGAGCTATTAAACACGGTATCAAAGTATATAGCTTGCCTTTTAGAGGGAACGCCGATTTAAAGACTCTTTTTGGTCTGATAAAAATCATAAAAGATGAAAAGATTGACATAGTAAACACCCACAGCGGAAAAGATACCTGGGTGGGAGGATTTGCCGCTAAAATTGCCGGAGCAAAATTTATTAGAACCCGTCATCTTTCAAACAAAATAAACCCTTCAAGACTGAACTTCATAAACGAAATGGCCGATTTTATCATAACCACCGGTAAGGGCGTAAGAGAAGATATGATACGTTTCAACCGTATAAAGCCCGAGCGTATAGCCTCGATACCCACAGGGATTGATGAAAGTATATTTGATCCCGATAAATTCGACAAAGAAAAAAACAGAGAGTTTTTCGGGATAAAAAAAGATCAGATCGCTATAGGAATACTTGCGGTTCTAAGAGGCTTCAAAAGACACGATCTCTTTTTAGAGATGGCAAAAGAGATATCTAAAAAATATCCCCAAACCGTTTTTTTGATAGCGGGAGACGGTCCCAGAAGAGATAGCATAAAAAAAATGGTAAAAGAGATGGGACTTGAAGAAAGAGTCAAAATGTTGGGACATGTAAACGAGCCTGCAAAATTTCTGTCGGCTCTTGATATTTTTACTCTCACTTCCGATTCAAACGAAGGAGTGCCACAATCAGTTATGCAGGCACTTATGATGAAACTGCCCGTTATTGCAACTGATGTAGGCAGTACAAAGGACCTGTGGCACAATGACAACTTTATGCTGATTGAGCCTAAAAATATGAAAAGTTTGGTTCAAAACGTAGAAAAATTGATACAAAATCCGCGTCAGAGAGAAAATTACGCCAAAAACGCAAGGGATTTCGTGGTGAAAAATTTTTCAAAAAAGGTTATGACAGATAAAATTATAGATATCTATCAAAACCTTCTTAACTGATATGCTCCCACTTTAGTGCGGTACCTCTTTCTAGATCATAGCATGCTTTTTTACCAAGGATCTCCGGCAAATATTTAGGGTGAAGTCCGTATCCGGGACGAATAGAGCGAACATTTTCCCTTGTAAACTTCTCACCTTTTTTTATATCCTTTACAACATATAAACTTCGTGAAAATTGTCGACCTTTTTTAGGTTTATAATTTACTTCTCCAAGCATTTTTTCCGTATCCCTGATAGTTTTTACCATCTCTTTGAACTCTTTTGGAGTCAAACTAAACTCTTTATCGGGACTATCCAAACTATTATCCAAAATAAAATGCTTTTCAACTATCCTGGCTCCCAAAGTAACCGCAGCAATGGGCGCAGTTATACCTAACGTATGATCACTAAAACCAACTTCCACACCAAAAGTCTCTTTTAAATTTGGTATTGTCTTAAGATTAATCTCATCTATAGGAGCAGGATATGCAGAAGTACATTTTAATAAAGCAATATCGACGTTCCTTTTTTTACAAATTTCAACAACATCCTGGATATCTTGAATAGTGGCAATACCAGTTGAAATGATTATTGGTTTCCCTTTGCTTGCTGCATAATCTACAAGTTCATAATCTGTGATTTCAAAAGAAGCTATCTTGTAAGCCGAAGGATTAAAGACTTCTAAAAAATCAACAGCTTCTTTGCTAAATGGGGAACTAAAAACTTCCATTTCTAAACTTCTTGCATACTCAAAGAGCTCTTTATGCCACTCAAGAGGAGTCATAGCCCATTTATATAGTTCGTAATAATTTTCCCCATCCCAAAGTGTACCGCCTTTAATAATAAAATCATCTTTTTTGCAATCTATCGTCATCCAATCAGGCGTATAAGTTTGAAGTTTAATTGCATCTGCACCAGCCTCTTTGGCGGCATAAATAGTATCTTTGGCAATTTGTAAATTACCACTGTGATTTGCACTAAGTTCGGCTATTATAAAAACTTGTTTATTAGTATCAATCTTTCCAATTTTCATAATTTCCCTTTTAATTTATAAATTTTTGTATAAAAACCTTCAGTTAATAAATGTTCAACTTTCTTTAAATCCTTTTTATAATGAATTGTCCCTTTACCTCTTTGTTTTCTCGGTTTAATCTTTCCTCTTTTTATTTTAAACCAATTTTTTTTAAATAACATCTGTATATGAAAATGAAGTTTTTTGTACGAACTGTTTAATGTTTCGTCATCGGATATTACAACTCTTCTTTGTAACAATATATCTCCTGTGTCTATACCGTGATCTATTAAATGTATTGTAACTCCACTTAAAGTATTTTCAATATGAGACCAAATATTTGGATGAGCACCTCTATTATAAGGCAAATAAGATATATGTAAGTTAATAAATTTATTAGGAAGAAGTTGTAATAGATCTTTTGATATTATGTATTTATAATTATAACTTATAATAAGTTCAGGTTTTAGTTTTTTTATATCATTTTTGGTAATTTTTTTTGTAATGACTAAAACTTTTTCTTTACTCTTTAACCATTTTATCAAAGGCTTTGTAATGTCATTATTTGTCAGAAATAAAATCATCAATTTTTCCTATCTCTCTTCTTATATCTATCACAGTGATTCTTTTTCCTTTTAAATATCTTTTTACATGCTCTTGATTATCTGCAACTTGAATAGCTATGAAAGGAAGTTCCATATAAATAGCCTCCCAAGTTATTGTACTTGGTGTTATTATCCCAAATTTACTTTTTGCCATTCCTTCAGCTACATTTTCATCAATATGCAATTTTATCCATTTATTTAAAAAAGCAAACTTTTTAATTTTATTAAGATGTTTATTTACACTAGTCGTATAAAAATTCACTTTTGGCTTACTTTTTTTCAATACTTTTAGAATTTGCAAACCAATACCTTTTGCATCTGTGCCACCCAAAGAAATAAAAATACCTTCTTTTTTGAATCTCTTCCTCTTTGCTTTTTTAAACTCTTCTCTTATCAATGGTTTAATTATTTTTATATTGCAAAACGAAGGAACAAGATCTTTATATTTCTCTTTTTTACCATATAGATTGGGGTTTATCAATTCATCACAATAATGTTTAAAATATAAATCATCAAATACACTAAGTTTTATATCAGGAAATAGTCTTTTAAACTCTTTTTCTTTCTCATACTCAAAATCATAATTATCTATAACTACCTGTTCTGGTTTATATCTCTTTACTATCTGAAAAAACTCTTTTTCCTCTTTAATAGTTATTAAAGGATATGGAACCAAACTTTTTTCATTGGATCTACTAACAAAAACCACTTCTTCAAATCTTGCTCTTTTTATATAAACTAAAGAACGCATCAAATGTCCGAGTCCGATTTTGCTTCCAAAATCCACTCTAAATATTATCATATTTTCTTTTGCTCCACATGCCTGTTGATTTCATATATATGTGGATTTTTTTTCAAAATCTCTAGTAACTCTTCATAACTAAAATCCGTTTTGCATTTTAAAAGTCTGTATATCTCTTTTATCGCTTCGAAATCGGCCTCTTCATCCAACGTCAGGCGATATTTTGAATTGTCCACTTTGTCTTTGAAGCTGCATATTTTGAACTCATTTTTGTGCGTCGTATGAATATAGGTCGTTACATGCTCTTTTTCGTAATCCAAGGTAGCATTTTCATAAGCTTTTTTAAGTGCGTCGAAACCGAAAATTTCTATGTCGAATCCTCTTGGAAATGTTCGCTCTATTGTATTTGAGAGATAGTCACATTTTTCTATTTTGAATTCATCTATCATCTCTTTCAAAATATTTTGATCGATCAACGGACAATCGGATGTGAGTCTTACTATCGTATCACTTTTCTTTGCACCAAAACTCAAAGCCGCTTTGTAGTATCTCTCAAGTACATTGTGCGTATCACCCCTGAAATATTTCAGACCTCTTCTTTCACAAAGTTCCACTATAGGTTTCTCACTTCCGTCATTTGTAGTGGCAATAATTATATTTTTCTCAAAACTTTTTAGTCTATCTATCATAACTTCCAAAACAGTTTTGCCGCATAGCGGCAGCATCACTTTTCCGGGGAGCCTGGTTGAGGTCATCCGAGCCTGAATAATGATAAATAGATTATTTTCTATTTTCATTAACCAACTTTTTTAGAGTTTTTATTACATACTCTTGCTCCTCTTGCTCCAAAGAGGGATACATAGGCAAAGACAATGCCTCTTTATAGTATCTGTCCATTTTTGGAGTCTCCTCTTTGCCATATCCCAAAGAACGGTAATAGGGCTGTTTGTTTATAGGTATATAATGTAGCTGTAGCCCAATGCTCTTTTCCCTCATTTTGTGAAAGAGTTCCGCTTTGGTAATAAAGAGTTTTTCAAAATCTATTCTAACTACATATAGATGGTAAGATGAGCGGCCGTTGTATCCGTATAGCGGCTTTATGAGTTCTTCTTTTTCGAACTCTTCATCATACTTCAAAGCTATATCTCTTCTTCTTTTTATGAAAGTGTCCAGCTTTTCAAATTGAGAGATTCCAAGCGCACACTGCATATCGGTGATGCGGTAATTAAATCCCAAAAGCTGCTGTTCGTAGTACCAGGGATTGAGGTTGCCTTTTTCGTCATATGCCATATTCTTATCTAAAAACTTATTTTCATCCTTTGTTATTCCATGGTTTCTAAGCAGAAGAAGTTTTTCATATATACTTTTCTCATTCGTCGTTATCGCTCCGCCCTCTCCTGTTGTCAAATGCTTTACAGGATGAAAAGAGAGAATCGAACAGTCGCTGTTTTTGCAGCTTCCGGCTTTTATCTCTTTATATTCCGCCCCTATAGAATGGGCGCAATCTTCCAAAATCTTTATACCGTATCTCTCTTTTAAAACTTTTAGTTTTTCCTGTTCTACGGGATTACCGCTAAAATGTACCGCATATAAAGCTTTTATGGAAGGGTCGTTTTTTAGTATCTCTTCGCAAAGATCAAGATCTATATTTCCGTCATCTTTTATATCGACAAAAACCGGCTTTGCCCCCGCATATAAAATAGCGTTTGAGGTGGCAACGAATGAGTTTGGAGAGGTCAGCACCTTATCTGCGGGATTTAAAATAGATAAAGAGGCCAGATGAAGTGCGGCCGTACCGTTTGAGACCGCCACGGCATATTTTGCTCCGGTATATTCACATATTTTTTCTTCAAACTCTTTTACTTTCGGCCCCTGAGTAATAAAAGGGGATTTCAAAACCTCTTTGACGGCTCGTCTGTCTTTTTTGTCTATATACTGCTTTCCATAAGGTATAAAATCCATCAAAAATTTCCTATCATATCAAGAAGTTCTTTTTGTGTCAGCCACCAGTCGTTTTTGTCGGAGCTGTACTCAAAACCCACTTCCACAGGCTCGCCCTTTTCTCCTATAGCGTTTGTCTCAAACTCAACTTTATGGGCAAACTGTATGGTAGGTTTTATTACATAATGATCTTTAAACTCCAGTGTCAAATGGCTGTCATCTTTTGGACACATAACCTCATGCAGCTTCTCCCCAGGTCTTATGCCTATGATCTTTATAGGCAGATCGGGAGCCATGGCCTTCGCCAAATCCACTACTCTCATGGAAGGAATCTTTGGTACGAATATCTCTCCCCCTTTCATCCTCTCAAAGTTTTTTAGAACAAAGTTTACCCCCTGTTCGAGTGTTATCCAAAATCTTGTCATTCTCTCGTCTGTTATGGGCAGCTCTTTTGCACCGTTTTTTATAAGTTTTTTGAAAAAGGGAACGACGCTCCCGCGTGAACCCACTACGTTTCCGTATCTTACAACGCTAAATCTCGTCTCTCTTTTCCCCACTATATTGTTTGCCGCAACAAACATCTTGTCGCTGGCAAGTTTAGTGGCCCCGTATAGATTGATGGGATTCGCCGCTTTGTCGGTCGAAAGAGCCATAACCTTTTTTACGTTATTCGCTATAGCCGCCTGTATAACGTTCTCGGCCCCGTGGATATTCGTCTTTATACACTCCATCGGATTGTATTCTGCAACCGGAACGTGCTTTAGTGCAGCAGCGTGGATAACGAAATCCACATCCTGCATAGCCGTCATCAGCCTCTCTTTATCTCGTACATCCCCTATGAAGTATCTCATGCACGGCTCGTTGAACTCCTGTGCCATCTCGTACTGCTTCAATTCGTCCCGCGAATATATTATTATCTTGTTCGGCCTAAACTCCCTTAGCAAAACCTCGGTGTACTTCCTCCCAAAACTCCCGGTACCCCCCGTTATTAATATATTCCTGCCGTTAAACAACTCTGCTCCCTCTTGTGTGCTGTCATAATCTCAGAAGTTATTGTATTATAACAAAAATGTTTTAGGGAAAGAGGTGAGAATTCTTCTAGTCAAGCTAAACCATATAGGCGATACCCTGCTGATGACTCCTACCATAAAACATATAAAAGAGTCCTTCCCAAACGCCCGAATAGACGTGGTGGTTAGAAAAGGTTGCGAAGGGGTTTTGGAAGGAAACGAGCATATCGAGGAAATTTTCACTATAGCGAAACCGGAAAAGAAAAACAGAAAATTTGGGGAATCTCTCAAAGAACTCTACAAAGTCTCCAAAGCTTTGATATCAAAAAAATATGATTGGGCGTTTGACTTATCAAACTCCGACAGAGCAAAGCTGTTGATCCTGCTCAGCGGCGCCAAATATAGAGGTATAAACAGATGGAACGCGAATTTAGGCTTTAAAAAGTATCTATTTAATCGCTTTAGTGATTACGCATGGGGGAAAAACCATCAGGTCC
>Ga0256834_1001757_pt1 | contig 14328 bp, 11 predicted proteins | sample 4281140metaG_FD_190536 | JGI IMG/M metagenome (GOLD analysis project Ga0256834, IMG submission 190536) | Hydrothermal vent microbial communities from East Pacific Rise, Pacific Ocean - 4281-140 | ecosystem: Environmental > Aquatic > Marine > Hydrothermal vents | place: Pacific Ocean: East...
ATACCATTTAACCGTTTTTCGAATACCGGTCTCGAATGTCTCACTTGGTTGCCAGTTCAGTTCATCATTCATCTTGGTGGCATCAATTGCGTAGCGCCAATCATGGCCTGCTCTATCTTTCACAAATGTGGTTAACTCTTCATGGGGTGCCTTTTCTGGTTTATGTTCATCCATCAACTGACAAATCAATTTGCAAATATCAATATTGGCCCATTCATTAATCCCGCCAATATTATAAACTTCACCCAATTCACCTCGACGAACAACAGCGTCAATACCCGAACAGTGGTCTGTTACATAAAGCCAGTCACGAATATTTGACCCATCTCCATAAACAGGGATTTCCTCCTGCGCTAAACATTTTCGAATTATTGTAGGGATAAATTTTTCGTTATGTTGGTACGGGCCATAATTATTTGAGCAGTTGGTGGTGGTAACCGGTAGGCCGTAGGTATGAAAGTAAGCTCTAACCAAGTGATCAGACCCTGCTTTTGATGCCGAATAGGGTGAGTTGGGAGCGTAAGGGGTGGTTTCACTAAAGGCAGGGTCATCAGCTTTTAGTGTGCCATATACCTCATCCGTTGAGATATGATGAAAACGGCACTGCTCTTTGCTCCACCCTTTTTCACCTTGCCAATATTGGCGTGCGGCATCCAGCAGGGTAAAAGTACCCATGACGTTGGTTTTCACAAAGACTTCCGGGCCAGAGATTGAATTATCAACATGGGATTCAGCAGCAAAGTGAACAATGGTATCAATATTGTGTTCACGCAACAGTCTATCTATTAGCGATCGATCACAGATATCACCTTGCACGAAGGTGTGGCGGGATTCATCAGGTAGACCCTTCAGGTTATCCAATGAGCCAGCATAGGTGAGCAGATCCAGGTTGATGATTTTTACTTGCTCATCAGTTTCCAGCATATAACGGACGTAGTTGCAGCCAATAAATCCGGCACCACCGGTCACTAAAATAGTATTAGGTGTGTAGGGGGAAAGTGATGAATCAGAGCTATTTTCTATGGTCATTTTTTCTATTTTTCAAATTAGTTTATTTTTACCGAAAGCACTTTATTTTGTGACAAAACGACTGGAACCAATGGGTATCAAATCACTTGCTTAACCACTAGCTGGGACACACATTGTGGCTACAAAGCTAACCCTTGTTTTTCTCAATTATGATATGTTCAATGACACTTGGCAGCGATTCGGACCAAGGCTTCAGTTTTATCTCAAATGTTTTTTCCAACTTGGTGCAATCCAACTCAGAGTTAACAGGGCGCTTGGCAGGTGTCGGGTAATCATCGGTGGTGATGGCGTTTAGTCTGTTAATTTTCAGTTGCATACCTTGCTGCTTGGCTTCTGAAAATATTGTTTCCGCAAAACCAAACCACGTTATCACATCGGGCTGAGCAATATGGTAAGTACCCCACGCCCGTTTGTTACTCATCAGCATCACATAAATCGTTTTAGCAATTTCATTGGCAGATGTTGGTTTACCGTATTGGTCGGCAACAACACCTAACGTCTCCCGCTCTGTACCCAAGCGTAACATTGTTTTGACGAAATTATTGCCGTGGGGGGAAAAAACCCAGCTAGTTCGCAAGATGTAATATGAGCCACAAACACTTTTTACCGCCTCTTCGCCAGCACGTTTTGTTTCACCATAAACGCCAAGGGGGGAGACCACATCATCTTCTGAGTAGGCACCCTTTTTACTACCATCAAATAGGTAATCAGTCGAAATATGGACAAAAGGAATATTTAAATCAGCACACGTTTGGGCTAAATAACCCACCGCCGTTGTATTGACAGCCAGTGCGGCTTCAACATCTGATTCGGCTTTGTCTACTGCCGTATAGGCCGCCGCATTAATAACCGCATCGGGCTGCTTCTCTGTGACTATTTTTTGTACTGCTTTCTGGTCTGTAATATCCAGAGTACTGCGATCAAAGCCAATCGCTTTGCAGCCATAGTTTGCTGCTAAAGCCATCAATTCCTGGCCAACTTGACCATGACAACCCGTGATCAAAACGTTCATATTAGTAGTCTGGTAATAATGAGGAGTCAATATCAGAGAGAGGCAGAAGAGCTATATCTTTATCTGATAGCAGTGGCTCTTTTAAAGGCCAGTTAATGCCAACCTCAGCATCATTCCACAAAAGGCCACCTTCATCATCGGGTCGATAATAGTCAGTACACTTATATAGAAAGTCAGCACTTTCTGATAATACACAAAAGCCGTGGGCAAACTTGGGTGGAATCCATAGCTGGTGGTGATTCTCTTCACTCAAAACACAACCATACCACTGACCAAAAGTTGGTGAACCCAGGCGAATATCAACCGCCACATCAAATACCGAGCCGGATGTTACCTGAACCAGCTTCCCCTGAGGGTGATTAACCTGGAAATGCAACCCACGCAAGACTCCCCTGCTCGAACGAGAGTGGTTATCTTGCACAAAGTCGACATCGGGAAACCCTGCCGCCGTATAACTCTCCTTGTTGTAAGTCTCCAGAAAAAAACCACGCACATCACCAAAGACTTTAGGCTCGAGGTGTAACACACCCTCTAAGTTGGTTTTATTTATCTTCATCCGGCTCTACTGCCCAGTAATCTCAACAGGTATTGCCCGTAACCATTCTTTTTTAGCGGTGTTGCCAGCTTAAGCAGCTCTTCATCTGAGATGTACCCTTTTTGCCAGGCAATCTCTTCAAGGCAAGCAATTTTTAACCCTTGGCGTTTTTCTAATACTTCAACAAATTGTGCTGCTTCCAACAGTGAATCGTGGGTGCCGGTGTCCAGCCATGCGGTACCACGCCCCATTCGCTGAACATGCAGAGCATCCATCTCCAGATAGGCTCTGTTCACATCGGTTATCTCCAACTCGCCCCGCGCTGAGGGCTTAAGCTCTGCGGCAATATCAACCACCTGATTATCATAGAAGTAGAGGCCGGTTACTGCATAATTTGATTTTGGGCTTTCAGGCTTCTCTTCGATGGAAAGTGCTTTGCCGTTTTGATCAAAGTCGACCACACCATAGCGCTCTGGATCGTGCACATGATAGGCAAAGACAGAGGCACCACTCGTTCCAATTGCAGCTTGGTGTAACTGATTGGATAGACCATCACCATAAAAAATATTATCCCCTAGAATTAGAGCTGATGGCTTATTGCCTACAAAAGTTTTACCAATATGGTAAGCCTGCGCCAAACCATCCGGGCTGGGTTGCTCCGCATAGGAGATCGACAATCCCCATTGTGAACCATCCCTCAACACATGCTTAAACATCGGTAGATCATGAGGGGTTGAGATCAACAGTATTTCACGGATACCCGCTAACATCAGCGTTGACAACGGATAGTAGATCATCGGTTTGTCATAAACCGGCATTAGCTGTTTACTGACCGCGAGTGTTAAGGGGTGCAACCGGGTACCACTGCCACCGGCTAAAATAATACCTTTCATTTTTTATAATAACCTCTACACCACTACTTGGTGACTCATAGAACCCGGCTGAAACTCAACACTACACACGTAGGAGCAAGCTTCAGCTTGCGATCCCCCCGTGTAGACAGCGCCTCGGTGATTCGCTATCTTTCGCCATCTAAAGATGGTTCCTACAGTGGTTTAATGCTTACATTAAACCTTGTAGTAGTCACGATACCAATCAACAAATCGCTGAACACCCTCTTCAACTGAAGTGGCGGGTTTAAAGCCAACATCATTGACCAGATCATCAACATCAGCGTAGGTAGCGGGAACATCGCCCGGCTGGAGGGGCAACATATTTTTATTGGCTTTTTTACCCAAAGCCTTTTCAATTGCACCAATGTAATCAAGCAGCTCAACCGGGCTGTTGTTACCGATATTGTAGATACGGAAAGGTGCGTAACTGGTGCCACTATCTGGTGCATCACCCGTCCACTCCGGATTAGGTTTTGCGGTGTTGTCGAGTACTCGGATAACACCTTCGACAATATCGTCGATGTAAGTAAAATCCCGCTTCATCTTGCCATGATTAAATACATCAATCGGGCGATCTTCAAGAATCGCTTTGGTAAATAGAAACAGAGCCATATCCGGGCGACCCCAGGGACCATAAACCGTAAAGAAACGCAACCCGGTGGTGGGCATGTCATATAGGTGAGAGTAAGTGTGGGCCATCAATTCGTTGGCTTTTTTACTGGCGGCATACAGTGACACCGGGTGATCCACATTGTGGTGAATTGAAAATGGCATTTTAGTGTTGGCACCATACACTGATGATGATGATGCATAGACCAGGTGCTTCACTTCATTATGGCGGCACCCTTCAAGAATATTGGTAAAACCGACAATATTACTCTCAATGTAGGCGTGGGGATTAATCAGTGAATAGCGCACACCCGCCTGGGCTGCCAAATTGACTACCTTGTCAAATTTTTGTTCTGCAAAAAGTGCTTTGGTCTCTTCACGGTCTTCCAGGTTCATTTTCACAAATGAAAATCCAGGTTGCCCTTCCAGTTGAGCCAAACGATCCAGCTTAAGCTGCACCTCGTAGTAATCATTGAGGTTATCCAATCCGACAACCTGATCACCTCGGGCAAGCAGACGCTTCGATAGTGTCGAGCCGATAAAGCCTGCGGCACCCGTTACCAATATTTTCTGTGACATTTTTATTCCTAATTACGCATTACTATAAACGCCAAAAATCAAAACCAGCAGCAGCAAGTACCTGACGATCAAAAGCAGATTTTACATCCATAAAGGGGGCATTTTCCCCTGTTTTCTTCACTAGCTCATTCAGATCATAGCCAACGATTTCATCATGGGATACTGCAGCCACAACGGCTTCGACATGGTCAATTGAGTTGATATCCACAAGATCAATACCATATTCATGCTTTGCTTCGGCAGGCTCCGCCACAGGATCCCACACCAACACATTAACCCCGTAATGACGTAATTCGTTAATAACATCGATCACTCTGGAGTTACGCAGATCAGGGCAGTTCTCTTTGAATGTCAATCCCATAACCAGCACAGCAGCATTTTTAATCGGGCGACCTTGTACAATCAATTTTTTAACCGTCTGTTCCGCAACGTACTTACCCATACCATCGTTTATGCGCCGCCCCGCAAGAATTACTTCAGGGTGATAACCGAGCATCGATGCTTTATGGGTCAAGTAGTATGGGTCAACGCCAATGCAGTGCCCGCCAACAAGGCCGGGGCGGAACGGTAAAAAGTTCCACTTGGTACCTGCCGCTTCCAACACATCAACCGTGTCAATATCGAGCTTTTCAAAGATAATAGAGAGTTCATTCATCAATGCGATGTTCAAGTCACGCTGTGTATTTTCGATAACCTTAGCTGCTTCAGCCACTTTGATTGTTGTTGCCCGGTGGACACCCGCTTCAATGACCTGCTCGTACAACCAGGCCACCTGTTGCAGGGTCTCATCATCTTGACCTGAAACCACTTTGACGATCCGTTCAAGAGTGTTCACTTTATCACCCGGGTTAATTCGTTCAGGTGAGTAACCCACAAAGAAATCAACTCCGCATTTCAGGCCTGATCCCTCTTCAAGTAAGGGGACACAAATCTCCTCTGTCACACCGGGGTAGACAGTCGATTCATAAATAACAATCGCCCCTTGTTTCAGGTTTTTTGCTACGGTTTCACTGGACTTGATAACCGGTGTCAAATCAGGCTGTTTGGCTGCATCGATGGGGGTTGGTACCGCAACCACGACAAAGTCAGCCTGTTTAATTATTGCCGGATCAGTACTGTAAGTAATTTGAGTAGCAGCCTGAAATGCTTCAGGTAACATTTCATCCGTTGGGTCAAAACCCTCCTTGTATGCTTGAACTTTTTCATCAGAAATTTCGTAACCAAGCGTTGGCATCACTCGACCAAAGGCAAGAGCCAACGGCAGTCCCACATAACCAAGACCAACAACACAAACTTTTTTACTCACAAGTACGTCCTTCTGTAACAATTAAAAGTCAATTTATAACGAGATAATACCACGTTCATTGAGAACTGAAACTACCTCATCAGCACACTCATCCAGGGGTTTTTCACCGGTTTTTGCAACAATTTCAGGATTGACCGGTGCTTCATAGGGCGAATTAATACCTGTGAATTCGGGTATTTCACCCGAGCGAGCCTTCTTGTATAGACCCTTAACATCCCTACCCTCGCAAACTTCTAGCGATGATTCGCAATAAACTTCAATAAAATCACCATGGGGCACCCGGTTGCGCACCTGTTCGCGATCAGCAATAAATGGGGAGATAAAGGCGGTCAGGGTAATCACACCGGCCTCAGTAAACAGCTTGGCCACCTCACCGATACGGCGAATATTTTCGGTCCGATCCTCATCGCTAAAACCGAGATCTGAACACAAACCGTGGCGAACATTATCACCATCCAGCACAAAAGTACGACAACCCAGCTTATGAAGACGTTCTTCCACTGCATGCGCTAACGTTGACTTGCCAGAACCGGAAAGTCCGGTAAACCATAAAATGGCACTCTTATGATTATTCTGTTTTTCACGCAATTCACGTGTCACGGTGGCGTTATGCCATACAACATTGCTACTTTTTTGTTCCATTGAGATATCCATTTAAATATGATTTTGGTCGGTATCCTAGGAGATAACTCCAAGGTTCTTGCATATCGCCAGTGTTGATACAGATTGGTTCATGGTGTAAAAGTGCAGCCCAGGTGCCCCCTGTTTGAGCAGAGAGTGACACAAATCACTGGTCACCTCTAATCCATACGCTTTTAACCCCTCGATATCATCACCAAATCCTGCCAGCCGTTGGCGCAACCAGCGCGGGATTTCGGTACCACAACCGTCCGAAAAGCGTGCTAGCTGAGTATAATTGGTGATCGGCATAATACCTGGCGTAACCGGTATATCAAGTCCCATTTTCTCACAGTCATCAACAAAGCGTAAATAGGCGTCGATATTGTAAAAATATTGCGTGATTGCCGCATCAGCCCCCGCATCAACCTTGCGCTTAAAATTGAGCAGATCATCTTTGGCGCTCTCTGCCTGGGGGTGAAATTCGGGATAGGCTGCAACCTCCAGATAGAAGTCACCTCCATATTCGTTACGAATAAATTCAATCAATTCATTAGCATAACGAAACTCACCCGCCTCACGCATACCGGATGGCATATCACCCCGGAGCGCAACAATTCGACGGATATCGTTTAATTTGTACTGATCAAGAATGGATCGAATATTCTCTCTGCTGGAGCCGATGCACGAAAGATGAGGTGCCGCATCGATCCCCTCAGACTTAACAGTTAAAACCGTCTCCAAGGTTCCCTCTTGCGTGCTGCCACCGGCACCAAACGTTACCGAAATATAGCTGGGATTAATCACCTTTAGTTCATTAATGATATTGCCAAGTTTCTCTTTACCCTGCGCTGTTTTAGGCGGAAAAAACTCGCAACTAATATTTTGTGGATATTTTTTTTGGGTCTGCATCTTAGTGCCTCAAACCGTGTAATCACAATTGTCGAGCCATAAAGCCGGCTCGACAGTTAGGAAAATACGTTTAATAACGATAGTGATCAGGTTTATACGGGCCATCGACCGGCACTCCAATATAGTCAGCCTGCTCCTGGCTAAGCACCGTCAGCTTGGCTCCAATTCGCTCAAGGTGCAGGCGTGCCACCTCTTCATCAAGATATTTTGGCAGAATATGTACACCCAATTCATATTTTTCTGGTGTGACAAAAAATTCAATCTGCGCCAGCACTTGATTGGTAAATGAGTTTGACATCACAAAACTGGGGTGCCCCGTGGCACAACCCAGGTTAACCAGACGACCCTCAGCCAGCATGATGATGCGCTTGCCATCAGGAAAAATAATGTGATCCACCTGTGGTTTGATATTCTCCCACTGATATTTTTTTACACCTGCAATATCAATTTCGTTATCGAAGTGACCAATATTACAAACAATCGCCTGGTCTTTCATTGCCGCCATATGGTCATGGCAGATAATATCCTTATTACCGGTTGTGGTAACAAAAATATCAATCTCTGCAACAACGTCATCCAATGTCACAACACGGTAACCCTCCATCGCCGCCTGCAAAGCACAGATGGGATCAATCTCGGTCACCCACACGGTAGCGCCCAAACCACGCAGTGACTGTGCACACCCTTTGCCCACATCACCGTAACCACAGACCAGTACAATTTTACCGGCAATCATCACATCGGTAGCGCGTTTAATGCCATCAACCAGCGATTCACGGCAGCCGTAGAGATTATCGAACTTGGACTTGGTGACCGAATCATTTACATTCATCGCCGGGAACAGTAGCTCGCCATTGGTAACCATCTCATACAGACGATGCACACCGGTGGTGGTCTCTTCGGTCACACCACGGATATTATCCGCCTGTTTATGCCAATACTGTGGATCTTTGGCAATGGTACGCTTCAGGACATCTAGAATGCACTTGTATTCATCGTTATCATCCACTGTCGCTTCAGGTACTGCACCGGCGTTTTCAAATTCAACACCTTTGTGTACTAACAGTGTTGCATCACCACCGTCATCAAGAATCATATTTGCGGTTTCGCCATTCGGCCAGTTAAACGCCTGCTCGGTACACCACCAGTACTCCTCCAACGTTTCCCCCTTCCAGGCAAAAACAGGAATACCCTGTGCCGCAATCGCCGCCGCCGCATGATCCTGGGTAGAGAAGATATTACATGAAACCCAGCGCACTTCAGCACCCAATACAATCAGGGTTTCAATCAGTACCGCCGTCTGAATTGTCATGTGCAGGCTACCCATGATACGGGCACCTTTAAGTGGTTTGGATTCAGCGAACTTCCGACGTAGTGCCATCAACCCCGGCATTTCGGTTTCAGCAATTCTTATCTCTTTATGGCCCCAGTCAGCCAGTGTAATATCGGCAACTTTGTAATCGGTAAATTCAGTCATTTTTCTCTCCGAATAAACATAGCGCCGTTTAAAAATTTAACGCCAACGATCAAGCCTGGCAGGTTCAAACCTGTTGCAGCGCTCCTCAATAGGTGGCGTGATTAAAAAATCAAATTTAGAAGATAGAGTCTCTTATAAGCTCGCAGCCTCGCGTAGTGCATCGGCCTTATCGGTAGATTCCCAAGTAAAAAGGGGCTCTTCTCGACCAAAGTGACCATAAGCTGCTGTTGAGGCGTAACGCGGCTTGAGCAGATCCAGCATCTCAATAATCCCCCGGGGGCGCAGATCAAAGTGATCTCGAACCAGTTCAATAATGCGTGACTCTTCGAGCTTACTGGTGCCGAAGGTATCAATACTAATGGAGGTGGGTTCCGCAACCCCGATGGCATAGGAGATCTGAATCTCACAACGCTCCGCAATACCCGCAGCGACTAAATTCTTAGCCACATAACGACCGGCATAAGCCGCTGAACGATCCACCTTGCTGGGATCTTTTCCGGAGAAACAACCTCCGCCATGACGGGCCATGCCGCCGTAGGTATCAACAATAATTTTACGACCAGTCAAACCACAATCACCCACCGGGCCACCGATAACAAAACGACCGGTCGGGTTAATATAAAAACGGGTTTGACTGTCCACCCACGCCTCAGGCAGGGTGGGTAGAATAATCTCATCCATCACTGCCTCTTTCAGGGTGTCATGGGCGATATCAGGGGTATGCTGGGTTGAAAGAACCACCGCATCAATACCAACCGGTTTGCCATCTTCATAACGAAAAGTGACCTGACTTTTTGCATCCGGGCGCAGCCATGGCAGGGTACCGTTCTTGCGTAGTTCAGCCTGACGCTTAACCAATCGATGAGCATAAGTGACCGGTGCTGGCATCAACACCTCGGTCTCATTACTGGCATAGCCAAACATCATCCCCTGATCACCAGCCCCCATATCTTTGTTTTCGCCCTCGTCAACACCCATTGCGATATCAGCAGACTGCTTATCAATAGAGGTCAATACTGCACAGGATTCGTAATCAAAGCCCATTTCAGAGCTGTTATAACCGATCTCTTTTACCGTTTTTCGTACCACTTCCTGCATATCCACCCAAGCGGAGGTAGTAATTTCACCGGAGATAATCACCATCCCTGTATTGACCAGGGTTTCACAGGCGACTCGTGCCCGATTGTCCTGCTCTAAAATCGCATCTAAAATCGCATCCGAAATTTGATCTGCAACTTTATCAGGGTGACCTTCAGAGACTGATTCAGAAGTAAAAAGATGCTGGTTTGCCATTGTTATCAATACCTATGCTGGAAGCGTGCGGAATCACGCAAAATAGTTCAACTTAGATTAATCGAGACCTTCGCTCGAGACATTACCCGAATCGGAGAGACGCACTTGCTTGGCCTTACGAATAAACTCACGGAAAAAGACAAAAAATATCGCAAAAAAGAGACCTAACACCATACCCAATATTGTAATTAATGCCCGCTTGGGTTTTACCTTCTTTTCCGGGGTTACCGCCGGATCAATGACCTTAAATGTATATTCAGAGCGCACATTGGCCAGCATGGTCTTTTTAGTCTCCTCTTCGATTAAACCATAGAGCATCTGCTGCATCTCCAGAACACTGGTTTGATTGATCTGCTGATGAAGGTAGTCGATACTTCGAGCCGCCTCCTCAATCGCATGACGACGCATATATTCATTTAAATCCACAACTAACTTATTCGCCCAGCTAGCGGCTAAAACAGGATCAGACCAGCTAATGGAGAGGTTTATCATACCGTTGTCTTTATCAATACTCGTTGCAAGAATATTTTCAGTAAATAGTTCGTAGGCCTCCCATAGGGTTGGCTGTAACTCAGGATCACTCTCGCGCCACTGTTTGGTCGACTGATCCCACTGCTCTTCAAATAACACCGGCAGCAGTGACTCCTTGACAAAAAGATCATTCAGAAACAGGCGTGACTTCAATACCGCAAGCCCCTCCTCCGTACCACCGCCACCAAGTGAACCTGAAACACCGACCAGAGATGCCAGCCCCCCCAATCCTCCCAAAGAGAGTCCGCCACTCTCTTGTTCGCTCACGGAGGCTAGTAACACTTCGGCTTTATAGATTGGCGTCATCAATAACACCACAACCACCGCAACAGCAGTTATCAGCGAAGTAATCGCAATAATCAACCCCTTGTTACTCCAGAGTAGATCCCAATACTCCAATAGATCAATCTCATCATCCTCAACAACCGGATAATAAACAGGCTGCTGCATTTGCAAGCTTGCATCACATTGAGTATCAGGCCGTTCATTTTTTTTCGTCATGACCAATTCCTACAACAAACCAACTGCATTCCAACTGGCAACCGCGATACCCAGTTGATAAACAATTTGACTCACATTGGTCCAGAGGCGAAGTGTACTCAAATAATCCGCATCCAGTGGCACCACAATAGTATCGCCCGGTTTCAACTCCACACCTGATTTGAACCAACCCAGTCCCGATGTCACCACGGAGCCATTCGCCCTCACCACATAGACTCGGGCATCATCGGCCCGTTGCGTCAAACCACCACTTCGGTTGATATATTCAGAGACAGAGAGCGCATCATCATACAGATGAGAGGTAGGATGAAAAACCTCGCCCAAAATTGAAATCTCCTGGGTTCTGCTCGGCACGATCAGGCGGTCACCTGACTTCAGCGCAATATTTTTATCTTGATTGCCAGAGAGCACTCCCTCCAGGTCGATAACCAGACGCCCCAGTGCTTTGGTTGACTCAAGCCTTGAGGCTAAATCATTCCCAACAATGATAGCACCTTGTGACGAAGCTCCCGTCATACTGGCTTTTTCGAGATTAATTGCCGCGAGTTCCCTCTCCAAACGCATGCGCATATCATCCAGATTACGCTGCTCTCTTTTGCGCAACTCTTCACGCAGAAAAATAGCTGCATGTGGATAAGCCTGTTCAGTAACCCCTCCGGCACGACGCATCACATCAGCCAGTGTCTCTCCTTCCAGAAAAGCATAGATGCCTGGGAATTTAACTTCGCCACTCAATTCAATAGTTTTTCCATCTCGCCAGTTTGGCAGCTGTTTTATGGTCAGGGAGTCGTAAGGCTCAAGCAACTGATCAAAGGATCTCTCCCCCGCCATAATCTGGCCCAGATTGACCGTTTGATGTTCAATTTCCCGGGTACTTCCCTCCCTGATTACATAGCGACTCAACTCCGCCTCCAGTGAGTAAGCTGACTCCTTCAGATAGCCTGCTGCCCGTATCAGGTCACTCAGGTACATCCCCTCTTCCAGTGGATACTGCCCCGGGTTTTTAACCGGTCCGGTAATGGAGACCACCTGGCGTGGCTCATTAAAATCACCCTGTTCAGTTAATCTGGATAGCAGACCAGCCAACTGCTGCTGACGATCTTCAGTTTGATTAAAAAAATAGACCGTATCACGCGCCTTAAGCGACGGGTCAACCGCAGCCGCTCCATTTTTAGTTAAATCATAACTTTTCAGCTTAAGCTTTCTGGCAGGGCCTATTTCACTTTGCACCAGCACATAGGCGAGGTCTGTCTCTGGAAGCACATCCACCGTAGCCTCAACAAGATCAGAGAGGTGCATACCCTCTGTGAGTGGATATACCCCCGAATAACGCACATTGCCCGAAAGTGTCACAATCTTTTCAGGGGCTCCAGGGCGACCTTGACTGATGAGCTGATCAATCAGTGGCTTGATCATTTCGACACGCTTACTGTAGAGACCAAAAACTATCAATACATCGCGTTCAAATAGTTCAATATTGTATTCACTATTTGATGAGCTGAATAGATCGCCAAGGGGGATCTGCATAATCATAATGTGGCGTTCAGGGCCTATTTCCCGACGGATCAAGGCATATTGAAGATCAGCCTGGGGCTTTAACACATCAATAGAAGGGATCACATCCGAGACACGCATACCATCAAACCATTGATAGCGAGCGGGGCGCTCCACATGCCCCTGAAGCAACACGGTATTTTCAACCTTGTCCAACACGGAACTCACGGTAATCGAATCACCGGCTGACAGTGTTTGATCGGCTGTTTTTTTATCATTCAGATCAATATCAATCAGGCGGCGTTCATTCGATGAATCAATGCGAACAATCCGTGTCGCCTGAGGGTAGGCTGTGGGCAGCAAACCACCAGCAAAGGTGATCGCATCAGCAATGGTCTGATTGCCCTTAAGCTCATAAATAGCTGGGCGAATAACCGCGCCTTCGACTTTAACCACATCACCGATTGGCGGCACAAAAATCACATCTCCGGGTTGCAACCGTCGATCGGCACTGGTATCACCTCTCATCAACAGGTCATACAGATCAAATTGGGTAATCACTTCTCCATCACGCTTTAACTCAATCCGTCGCAAACTACCGATGGGTGTTACACCACCACTACTAAACAGTGCATTTGTTAAGGTCGACAACGCACTTACAGTGAAAGAGCCAGCACGCGTCACGTTGCCCATCACAAAAATACGGATTGAACGCAGGGTGCCCATGGAGATGTGTGACTGAACACCGATAAATTGCTTTTTAATTCGCTGGGTTAGTTGTTTTTTAACTTCATCAAAACTCAAACCAGCAACACTGATAACACCAATACGAGGAAAGTTCAGCGAACCATCTCGCGAGACAATCAAAACGTAATCGGCATTCTCTTTTCCAAAGATCTGGATATGAACTTCATCACCCGGACCAATAATATAATCGCTGGGGACAGGGATATCCGTCGCCGGGGCGAAGGTACTCGGAACACCACTAAAAACGTCATAACCAAAGTGAATAATTTCATCTTTGGCTGGGGCCGCAACAAAAATATCGCTAACTTTTTCCTCTTCTTTTTTGTATTGTTTGCTGTTTTCAATCAGTAAAGGCGTGGTTTGAGGGATTCCCTGGTCTTGCCAGTTACTGCGTTTAACCGAATCGGTAATATTTTCTGTACGGTATTTTTCAATAAGCGAGCTTTGTTGTTCCGAGTTCAGGGATTGAAAGATTTGAATTTGCTGCGGCGTTGGGGTTGCTGCCATCACTAATGAACAAGCAAGCAGAGACAAAAACAATAGAATAAGTATTTTTTTCAACATTAACCCCAAAATCTCCCACACCGACATTTTTTCATACGATAGAAAAGCACCGCAGATTAACACATTATGAAGATAGATCACCAGCAAAGAGACTATCGCACCCAGGGCAATCGGGCTTAAATGGTATTGAAAATAGGATTTAGATGAGGTATTGAAGTTCACCATTTGAATGGTATCAAATGACAATTCCTCCAACTGCCTCAATCCTGCACCACTTTTCTAATATAA
>Ga0256834_1001758_pt1 | contig 14324 bp, 13 predicted proteins | sample 4281140metaG_FD_190536 | JGI IMG/M metagenome (GOLD analysis project Ga0256834, IMG submission 190536) | Hydrothermal vent microbial communities from East Pacific Rise, Pacific Ocean - 4281-140 | ecosystem: Environmental > Aquatic > Marine > Hydrothermal vents | place: Pacific Ocean: East...
AAATTAGGTAAGTCATCTACTTCGGGGCATATGGCTACACCGCACGGGCATGATCTAGGCAATGTTGAAGAAGGAGTAAATGCTAATGTAATGTAGTGAAGACAAGTTCCGAACATGCGCATAAGATGGGTAATGAAGAAGAAGCAAATCCTATTAAGGGCAAGCCTACAATGAAGTCAAAGAAAATGGCTGGTGCATCATCTAGCGTAAAAATGGACTCCCCGCATGGACATCAGTTGGGCAATGATGAGGAAGAGGTTAATACATCGGCTCCAACTGTTGCAACACACGCGCATAAATTAGGTGATGCAGAAGAAGGTGCTAATACTTCTACTAAAGTTGTAACTGATGAGCATAAACCTCAAGCTGGTCAATAAGTAGAATTAGTTATTAAATGAATAACGATTGAACCATTGGTTTAGCCAGTGGTTTAATCGTTATCTTCTACTCGAACTTAAAGCATATACTTTTAATATGCATCTGTTGTATTGATTAAATCGTAAAAGGTATTGACCAATATATATTACCCTCATAGACTAAACAGCATGTTGCATAAGTTTTTTATTTTTTTATTTCTATTTAACGCTATTATTCCTTCTGCTTTTGCTATGCAGGGCGCGAGTGGTTGCGGTATGGTTATGGAAGAGTCAAATCAATCACTAATGCCTCATTCGACAGTGGCTATGGATTGTGAAATGATGGAAAAACCGAGCTGTAGCATATTCCAATGTGCAACGAACTGTACTCCTTCTATTACTCCTTTAATAATTCATTCTCAAGAGCAATTATCTATTTCTTTTGATAGTAGCACCTGTCCTCAATCAAATTTAGCGTATTTCTACTCAATTATTTATCCAGTGAGTACACCTCCCCCCCTCGTATAATTTCTCAGCATTAAACCTTCAAAGTAACTTAAATATCTAGTATTCCTAGTTACTTTTTTGGGTTGTTCGATACATGCTAAGTTTTAGCTAAGTTTTAAGATTTATCCTTGGCTGGAACAAATTCTTTCAATTTACAAAAGAGAAAATATATGAAAAAGATAATAGTTACACTATTAATCGCAACCTCAATGGGGGCGGTTTATGCGGGGCCAGCTGGTCATAACGATGGAAATAAGGCAGCAGCTCACTGGATGTCTCCTAAGCAAGATGCTGAAAAACCTAATCCCATAAAAGCTGATGCTGCGTCAATAGATCGCGGTAAAAAATACTATTTTCAAAACTGTGCATCTTGTCATGGCGCAAAGGCAATGGGGGATGGCCCTGCGGCTGTGGCATTGAATCCGAAACCAACAAATTTAGTAGCAATGTCTGGTGGGCATCCAGATGGTGACTTTGCTTGGAAGATCGCTAATGGGCGAGGCTCAATGCCAGGATGGAAAACAACATTGAGTGAAAATCAGATTTGGGATTTAGTGAATTACATCCAAAACTTAAATCCTAATGGAAAAATGATGGATATGTCGAAGATGGATCATAGCAATATGAGTAAAGAAGACATGAAGAAGATGATGGGTAACATGGGCGGAAAAGGGGGGCATTCAGACAGTGATGGACATCATGATGAAAAGCCAAAAGTTAAATCTAGCCATGAGGATAAACCACATGGACATTAAGAAGGTTGGTAATAAAATGAAAACACAATTAGCACTAAGTGAAAACGAAACGAAGCGTCGACGATTTGTAAAAGGATTAGCAGCAGGTGGTGTTGTTACTAGCTTAGGATTAACGGGATGTAGTGCAACTACATCAGTAGGGCCAACGAAGAGTGTATCCGAGGCTAATGCGGGTCATAGTGAAAAAGAGCCTGAATTAAAAGGTAAAGTTTTTAATATTACAATTGATGAGTTACGTGTGAATTTCACGGGAAAAACACGTATTGCTACCGCATTTAATGGCTCTGTTCCTGGGCCAACCTTGCGCTGGAAGGAAGGAGATACTGTTACGCTCAATGTGACAAATAATCTTTCTGTGGATAGCTCTATTCATTGGCATGGACTAATTTTACCTACGGGGATGGATGGTGTGCCAGGGTTATCATTTGATGGGATTCAGCCTGGTGAAACATTTGTTTATCAATTTCCTCTAATACAAAGTGGCACATATTGGTATCACAGTCATTCAGGCTTCCAAGAGCAAACTGGAATGCATGGAGTAATTGTTATTGAGCCTAAGGACTCTTATCCGTATGAATTTGATCGTGATTATGTCGTGTCACTTGCAGATTGGACTGACGAAGACCCTAATCGAGTTTATAGTAAATTAAAAAAGCTGAGCCACTATTACAATTACAATGAACGAACATTGGGTGATCTTGTTAAGCAGATTAAAAAGACAGGCCTTAAAAGTACCATCAATGATCGTAAGATGTGGAATGAAATGCGCATGAGTCAACGTGACTTATCGGATGTGACAGGTTACACCTATACCTATCTTATGAATAATAAAACACCACGTGAAGGTTGGAGAGGGATATTTAAACCAGGGGAAAAAATACTATTGCGTTTTGTCAATACTTCTGCAATGAGTTTTTTTGATGTGCGAATTCCTGGTTTAAAAATGACAGTAGTTGCCAGCGACGGGCAATATATAAAGCCAGTTTCAGTTGATGAATTTCGTATTGGTGTGGCAGAGAACTATGATGTGATTGTTGAGCCAGATGCTTCACAAGCTTATACAATCTTTGCACAGTCATTAGGTCGCTCTGGTTATGCACGTGGAACATTAGCACCTAATACAACCATGACAGCCGCTGTTCCTAAAGTTGACCCTGTACCTGATTTAACTCATATGGATATGGGTATGGATATGAGTAACATGAGTGGTATGGATCATTCTGGTATGGATATGGGAGGTGGAAATACTGGAGGCATGGATCACTCGAAGATGGATATGAGCGGAGATGCGAAGAAAGGTATGGATCATAGCAAAATGGACCATTCCAAAATGGGTGCTATGGGTGCTATGGGTGCTATGGGTGCTACGAAAGGTATGGATCATAGCAAGATGGACCACTCAAAGATGGATATGGGTGGTGATAGCAAGCCAAGCAACCGAGTTAAACATGCTGCTACAGAGTATGGACCTCATGTTGATATGCGCGCAGAAGCACCACGGTTAGGTATTACGGATCCTGGGATTGGTTTACGAAATAATGGACGACGTGTTTTAACTTATGCTGATTTGAAAAATCTCTACCCAACGAAAGATAAGCGTAAGCCGTCACGTGAAATTGAACTTCATTTAACCGGTAACATGTCCCGTTATATGTGGTCAATCAATGGCATAAAGTATGCGGATGCGAAGCCGATAGAGCTTAAATTTGGCGAACGAGTACGTTTTACATTAGTAAATGACACGATGATGAGTCACCCTATGCATTTGCATGGTGTTTGGAGTGAATTAGAAACAGGTGATAGTAATTACTTACCTAGAAAACATACTGTAATTGTACAGCCAGGCGCAAAGGTTTCATATTTAGTTACCGCTGATGCCCATGGACGTTGGGCATATCATTGCCACTTGTTATATCACATGCTAGGCATGTTCCGTGAAGTAAGAATATCTTAGGAGGATAAAAAGTGAAAAATAATGTTAAAAAAATCATATCGTCGATAGTTGTAGGGTTCACTATTGCTTCTCCTGTTTTTGCAGGAATGGAAGATGATCCAGTTGAATTGAAGCTAATGTTAGATAAATTTGAAGTGGGTCGTGTTGATGGTAAAAATATAACTTCATGGGAAGGAGGTTTTTGGGCTGGTAAAGATATAAATAAACTCTACTTAAAGACAGAGGGTGAACGTGCTGAAGGTGAAATAGAAGGTAGCGAAAATCGTTTGTTATATAGTAGAGCTATTTCACCTTTTTGGGATCTCCAAGTGGGTTGGCGACATGATACAGTCCCAGGAGAAACTAGAGATTACGCAAATTTTGGCATACAGGGTTTAGCCCCTTATTATTTTGAAACAGATGCCAATATCTCGTTTGGAGAAAATGATCAGGTCAAACTTAACGCCAGTTTTGAATATGAAATGATGCTGACTCAAAGGTTGATTTTATCACCAGAAATTGAATTCAATGCTTACGCGAAAGACGATGAAAAAATGGGCGTTGCTTCGGGGCTTTCCGATGTCAAAGCAGGTGTACGTCTTCTTTATGAAATTAAACGTGAGTTCGCTCCCTATATTGGTTTTAACTGGGGGAAAAAATTTGGTGGAACAGCGGATTTAGCTAGAGCAGAAGGTGAAGATACGAGTGAAACCATGTTTGTTGTTGGGATTAGTGCCTGGTATTAAATTAGTATTTATCAGGCTTAATTTAAAATGATAAAAATAGGGGCGGTGTGCTTACAACGAAGTGATTTTCAACTTCATTTAATAAGGTAAGTACACCACCTTTATGGTTTTATTTAGGAGAACAATAATGAAAAAGCAATCACGCAGAACATTTATAAAATCTGCAGGAGCGAGTTTGTTGCTACCTTTGACCGCATCTCTATCAGCAAAAACTACAACAGCAGGGTTAAATACCTTTGTTGTTCCGCCTTTAAATATAGGTGTGAGAGATGGCAATAAAGTTAGCTATAAGTTATCTATTAATTCAAGCAAGACGGAGTTTTTTAAGGGGGTAAACACACCAACCTTAGGCTTAAATCAAAGCTATCTTGGCCCTGTATTACGTGCAAAACGTGGCGATATAGTAAATATTAAAGTAGAAAATCACATTAATGAAATAACTACCGTACATTGGCATGGTATGACCTTGCCAGCAAAAATGGATGGTGGTCCACATCAATCAATTAATCCCAATCAATCGTGGACATCAGAATTTAAAATTCGTCAAGAAGCAGCAACGCTGTGGTATCACTCACATGCCATGCACAAAACAGGCCCGCAGGTTTACCATGGCTTAGCAGGAATGTTTATTATTGATGATGAAGGCAGTGATAAGTTAGGTCTGCCAGATGAATATGGTATTGATGATATACCTTGCACCATTCAAGACCGTCGTTTTAATCAGGATGGCACGTTTAGCTATATGACTGCAATGCCTGACCGTATGATGGGCATGATGGGTTCAATTATAATGGTCAACGGTGTGGTAACCCCCACTTTAGTTGCTAAAAGTACATTGATGCGTTTGCGCTTACACAATGGTTCTAATGCTCGTACTTATAACTTAACTTTTAATGATGGACGCCCATTTCATATAATTGCTGGTGACTGTGGTTTTTTACATAAGCCCTTTAAAACGAAACAAATACGTCTTGCAGCAGCAGAGCGTATTGAGATTCTTGTTGATGTTTCAGATAGAAAAGAACTCATATTAAAAAGCATACCTAGCAGTGATGGTGGTGGAATGGGAATGATGCGCATGATGAGTAATAATGAAGAACTAACCATCATGAAAATTGACGCACGACAAGCAAAACAATCAACACGAAAAATACCAACAATATTGCGAAACAGTAACTTTAAACTAGACCAGAAAGCAGTGAACCAAACTCGTAAGTTTTCATTACAAATGGGTATGGGGGGAGGTATGGGCATGATGAGAGGAATGATGGGTCGCATGGCTAATGGTGGCAATGATACCAATAACGAAAATACGATGTTCCGCATCAATGGAAAAAGTATGGACATTAATCGTATTGACTTTCAAGTAAAGGCTAATTCAACTGAAATTTGGGAAATTACTAATGACTCCCCAATGGCACATCCCTTTCATGTTCACAATGTGCAGTTTAGAGTTTTAGATATTAATGGAAAAAGACCGCACCCAAGTGAATCAGGCTTAAAAGATGTTGTATTAGTTCCAGGTCACCATGCGCGCGTTAGAATAATTATGAGATTTCCAGAATACAGCGATGCAAAAATACCTTATATGTATCACTGTCATATTTTAGAGCATGAAGACCAAGGCATGATGGGGCAATTTACCGTTGTGTAAAAAATATTGAATTATTAAAGGAGAAGAAAAATGTTAAAAAAATTAATATTAGTATTGGGATTATTCGTAATCACAAATGTACTTGTCGCTTGTGGTGGAAAGGCCGATGGTGCTAGTAAGGATGCTGAAATATCTGATAAAAAAGTAGAGGGTCGCTGGTATACCAATGCACAATCAAAACAAGGCAAAGGAGTTTTTAAAGATAATTGTGCCGCTTGTCATGGGGCTAGTGGTGAAGGCTTAACTGCAGATTGGAAAAAGCCCGATGCGGCAGGCAAGTTTCCAGCACCACCTTTAAATGGTACAGCGCACACTTGGCATCATTCCAAAGGTCTGCTCATGCGTACCGTTAATGAGGGAGGTATCGCATTAGGAGGAACAATGCCTCCATTCAAAGATAAACTAACAAACCAAGAAAAGGAAGCTGTATTAGCTCATGTGATGAGCCTTTGGCCACAGAATATTTATGAAGCATGGCAAAAAAGAAACCCAGCTACAAAATAAGTTGAAACCTATGAAAACACCCGAAACATCACGACGCTTTTATGAGCTAGATATACTACGTTTTCTAGCGGCATTAGCCGTCGTGTTTTTTCACTACACCTTCTTAAATATAACGGAGTTTGAAACGCTTCCTAGCTATCCTGTTTTAGGCGAAGTATTTAAATATGGTTATTTAGGTGTAGAGCTTTTTTTCATTATCAGTGGTTTTGTGATTCTTTTAACAGCGTCTAAAAAGAATTGGCAAGGTTTTATTGTTTCTCGAGTCGCAAGGTTATATCCCGCCTTTTGGATCGCTGTAACACTAACATTTTTAGGTATCGTGTTATTTGCTGGTGATGCTATGCAAGTATCATTTTCACAATACTTGTGGAATTTGACGATGGGCAGTGAGTTTGTAGGTGTGAAAAATATAGACCCTGTCTATTGGACACTACAAGTTGAATTGAAATTCTACTTTTGGATATTCTTGATTCTCTTGTTCAATAAAATTAAATACATAGAGGGCTTTATCATTGTATGGCTTTCCTTTTCATTTATTGAAGTCTACCAATTAAATCATTCGCTTATACGAACTGCTTTAATGCCAGAATGGGCTCCTTATTTTAGTGCAGGTGCACTTTTTTATATTATTCAAATACAGGGTTTTAACTTAAAACGTCTGGGCTTACTTATAATTGCTTATCTATTATCCCTATATTTTACATTTGAGGGAATAGAAGAAAAATCTCAACTATATGGCACAGAATTTTCACCCCTAGTTGCGCTAGGTTTGATCACCTTTTTTTACGGCTTATTTGCCCTGATTATTATGGGTAAAACTACTCGTTTGTACCACCCTTGGGTTACGCTTCTTGGGGCTACAACTTACCCTTTATATTTAATTCATCAAAAATTAGGACAAATAGCCTATCTTGCTGTTGGTGATAGTATTAATAAATACTTGCTCCTCTTTTTAGTTGTTATGTCGATGATAGTGGTCGCCTATCTATTGCATCGATATTTTGAGGTGGTTTTTGGAAAAGGGATAAAGACAAGGCTAGAGTATTGGATGAAAACAAGTAGAAATAAAAAAATAACACCCTAATATCAAATTGAAAATATCTGTTATGTAACTAGCGTAGTAAAAAGTGTTTAACTGTTTAAACAGCATCGATTTTTTAGAGTGAAATCATGAATTAGCTACTTATTTCTTATCTCACCCCCCCTTTATTTCGATGATTTGTATCATTTTTCCATATAAATCATCGAAATAAAGGGGGGGTGAGTATGTGTAAAATAGCGATAATGATGATTATGAAGTCATAAATGCAGTATTTTTGATAGTAATATTGTTTTTTTAGTTAATAATATTCTTAGCATAGCTTAGACGAGTGTTCTGAAAAATAGTTGGAAGCAAATAATTCTGCTACTAACTGTTTTTATGTGTGGTAACTTTCAGATCTTATTCTCTTGCTATAAACTCTATTCTTCAAATCATCGTTTAGTGTGGAACTACCATGGATAAGAGCGACATCAAGCAGGCTGGTTTAAAAATTACTAAACCAAGAATAGAAATACTAAAACTGCTAGAAACTTCTGAGAAACAACACTTTTCTGCTGAGGAGCTTTATCAGGAATTGCTATCAAATAATATAAAGGTAGGTATTGCAACGGTATATCGTGTGTTAACCCAATTTGTTGCAGCTGGGCTGATAATTAAACATAATTTTGAAGGGGATCAATGCGTGTTTGAACTTGACCGCGGCGAGCATCATGACCATATGGTGGATATGAAGACAGGTAGAATAGTAGAGTTTCATGATGAAATCATTGAACAGAGACAAATAGAAATTGCTGAAAAACATGGTTTTACGCTTATGGAGCACTCCTTGACACTTTATGGTGAATTTAAATAGCAAAGTCTACATTTTCTTTACAGAGTCAATCAGTGCTTTCTTACTAAACAATAATGTAAATGATAATTATTATTGACAACTAGAGAGGGTGGATATACTATTTGATTCGTATTAAGAGTGATTATCATTATCTATTTTTGAATGAGCCTCTTTATCTATGGAGAAAATAATGTCAGTTTCAATTAACAAGTTTGCTATCACGATAATCTTAGGAGTTTTGGCAACCAGCCTTGTCCTTATGCCAATGCTTGCATCAGCAAATAGTGAAGTTAGCCTTTATTCGGCACGCAAAGAAAAGCTTATCAAGCCCTTGCTTGATAGATTTACTGCAACCACTGGAATAACCGTTAATTTATTAACAGGTAAAGCGGATGCTCTATTAAAGCGTTTGGAGGTTGAAGGAAAAAATAGCCCAGCGGACTTATTTATCACTACTGATGCGGGCCGATTACACCGTGGAAAAATTGCAGGTGTGTTTCAAAAAGTTGAATCTGATGTGCTAAATAAAGCGATTCCATCAAACCTTAGGGATAAAGATGGTTTGTGGTTTGGTTTATCTCAACGCGCTCGTCCAATTATGTATGTTAAAAGTAAAGTGAAACCAGAAGAATTGTCTACTTATGAGGCTCTAGCGGATGATAAGTGGAAAAATAGAATTTGTATTCGTGGTTCAAGCAATATCTACAATCAATCTTTAGTCGCATCAATGATTGCCAATATTGGTGCAGAGAAAACAGAGACATGGGCAAAGAAATTTGTCGTCAACTTTGCTCGCCCTCCTAGAGGCGGAGACCGCGACCAAATTAAAGCTGCTGCTGCGGGGCAGTGTGATATTGCTATTGCAAATACCTATTATCTAGGAAAAATGATTCATGGCAAAGACGAGACACAAAAGAAAGCCGCCGATGCCGTTGCAGTTTTTTGGCCTAACCAAACTGATCGTGGCGCGCACGTAAATGTAAGTGGAATCGCTATGACTAAATCAGCAAAGCATAAAGATAATGCTAAAAAGCTGATGGAGTTCCTTGTTAGCGATGAGTCTCAAGAGTGGTACGCCAGTGCAAACCATGAATACCCTGTGCGAGAAGGCATTAAATCAACAGATACATTAAAAAGCTGGGGAAAGTTTAAAGCAGATAGCCTTAACTTGTCTAATCTCGGTGAGCTGAATGCGGATGCAGTACAGTTAATGGATAGGGCTGGCTGGAAATAGTTTATAGCTAACCTCTTTTTAGCTATAAATTCTTCATTGGGAATTTTGTAGTAAATGATTGATCGAGCTTTTTAGGGAGGAGAGGCTGGGCTACATAAGTTAAGGTAGGTTTGATTAAAAACCTACTTAGTTTCTAATAATAATAATAATGAGAATGAGAGTGTTTATTGTCTTCAGACAAGTTAGAATTAGCGCCCCTATCAATAGATGATAGGGGCGTTTTTATATCTTTTAGATAATCTATTTTAATGAAATCACAAACCCATTCAACGAAGTATTCTGCTAAATTATTTAGCCTTTCAAAACCTAATATTTGGGTAGTGCTTACCGTTGTGATTGCATTGATAATGTCTTTGCCAGTATTGGTTGTTGGCAGTGCTATTTTCCAACCATTAAATGAAAATTGGCAACACCTTAAAGATTTTTTACTCAATGAGTATATCAGTAACTCACTTATTCTAATGATAGGGGTAAGTTTTGGTGTGCTTACGATGGGAGTTATTACCGCGTGGCTAACTAGCATGTGTGAATTTCCTAATAGGCGTTTATTTTCTTGGTTGTTACTATTGCCGTTAGCAATACCTGCTTACATTATTGCTTATACCTACACTGGATTACTAGATTTTGCAGGCCCGATTCAATCACAATTGCGTGAATGGACGGGGTGGGGCTATAAAGACTACTGGTTCCCAGAAGTTCGCTCTATCGGTGGTGCAATAGCCATGTTGTCACTCGTTTTATATCCTTATGTTTACATGATGGCACGCGTGGCATTTTTAGAGCAATCTGTAGGTGCCTTAGAAGCTAGTCGAACCTTAGGTAGTACCCCGCTGAATGGCTTTTTTCGGGTTGCATTGCCACTAGCACGCCCTGCGATTGTGACAGGTTTGTCATTAGCCTTGATGGAAACATTGGCAGATTATGGAACCGTGCAATATTTTGGTATTGCTACATTTACTACAGGTATTTTTCGCACATGGTTTGGCGTGGGTGATGGCACAACAGCTTCACAATTAGCGGCGATGATGTTGGTGTTTGTTTTTGCACTGATCATGTTAGAACGCTGGTCACGTAGACGTGCAAAATTTCATCATACCTCGCAAAAATATTCTGCGATTAAGCGTTTTCAATTAAAGGGGAAGATGGCATTTTTAGCATGGATAGCGTGTCTACTCCCTGTATTGTTTGGTTTTATTTTGCCCGCCTTACAACTACTTTATTGGGTTTTCACGACAGCAGAAGAAACGATTGATGCATCCTTTTTTAGTTTAACGCTTAATACGATGTTGCTTGCGATTAGCGCTTCCATTATAGCTGTTTCAATCGCTTTACTACTTGCATATGGTAGGCGTTTGCATCGTACCCCTATTATTCGTACGGGGGTAAACATCGCTTCATTAGGCTATGCAGTCCCTGGTACGGTGATTGCAGTTGGTGTAATGACTCCATTTGCCTTCATTGATAATACTGTGGATTCATGGATGCGTGAAACCTTCGATATTTCAACAGGGCTTGTTTTATCAGGAACAGTATTTGCTTTATTATTTGCTTATACGGTGCGTTTTTTGGCAGTCTCTGTCAATGCGATTGATTCAGGGCTAGGAAAGATAAAACCCACAATGGATGATGCTGGTCGTTCAATGGGTTTGTCACCTTTAGCAGTCTTGCGAAAAATTCATCTACCGCTTATGCGTGGAACAGTACTTACAGCCTTGCTATTAGTATTTGTAGATGTATTAAAAGAACTACCAGCAACACTTATATTAAGGCCTTTTAATTTTAATACGCTTGCTGTTCGCGCACACGAATTAGCAGCAGATGAGCGTTTGGCAGATGCAGCAACCCCAGCATTGATGATTGTATTAGTGGGAATTCTACCCGTAATTCTACTAAGTCGAGCTATTAGCCATTCTCGCGCAGGAGAGAAGTAGCCTTATGCAGGATAAGAATATTATGCAAGAGAAGAGTTCAATGCTCAGTGTGAGAGATATTTCCATCGCTTATGGCAAAAATGTTGTTGTACAAGGAGCATCGCTACAATTAGAAAAAGGTGAAATCGGTTGTTTTCTGGGTCCTAGTGGGTGTGGTAAAACAACCTTACTTAGAGCCATTGCGGGCTTTGAGCCTTTGCAACAAGGTGAAATATTATTAAACAATAAAGCAGTCAGTAATTCTGCTATTCATTTAGCGCCAGAAAAACGTAATATAGGTATGGTCTTTCAAGACTTTGCCTTATTTCCACACTTAACGGTCGCAGATAATATCGCTTTTGGAATGAATGATCTAAAACGAGCTGAACAACGACAGCGGACTCAACAATTATTAAAAATGGTGTCACTGGATAACTACGGTTCACGTTATCCGCATGAACTATCAGGCGGTCAGCAACAGCGCATTGCACTCATCCGAGCGCTAGCCCCCAAGCCTGATCTACTGCTATTGGACGAACCCTTTTCCAGTATGGATATTGAGTTGCGAGAAGAACTCGCTATAGAGGTGAGAGATATTTTAAAGCACGAAAATATCACAGCTATCCTTGTCACACATGATCAAAACGAAGCCTTTATTGTCGCTGATACCATCGGTGTTATGCAAGATGGAAAACTTACCCAGTGGGCGGATGGCTACGAGCTATATCATGAACCTGCGAATGCTTTTATTGCTGATTTTATCGGTCAGGGAGTATTTATTGAAGGTGAGGTTTTATGTGAGCATAGTATAAAAACACCATTGTCTATTGTGCATGAGAAAGTCCCTGATGGTTGTAAACCCGGTTGCAAGGTTAATGTGTTTGTTCGCCCAGATGATATTATTCTTGATGAAACGGCTAGTTTAAAAGCAAGGGTAGTAGGGCGAGAGTTTCGCGGTGCTAATTTCATATACACTCTTAAACTAGCAGATGGTAGTAAACTTTTAACGCTAAAGCATTCTCATCATAGGCATGAAATTGGTGATGAGGTTGGTTTAAGTTTAGATTTAGAACACGTTGTCGTATTTGCTAATAAAATACAATAAATGGCGTCCCGAGGAGGATTCGAACCCCCGGCCTGCCCCTTAGGAGGGGGCCGCTCTATCCTGCTGAGCTATCGGGACAATATTTATGTTTAACAGGCGGATTGTAGCGAAAAATGCTGGGGCTTTCAGGTTATTATTATAGTAAAGGCATTCAATTTTCGTACAAATCATCGAGCCGAGCGTATGCGAGACCATGTTGGAGCGTAGCGACGACTACCCGTAGGGTGCATAAAATGCATATAAAAGAGGGGGGTGATATGTAAAAGTACCACTTAATCTCTATTCTTTTAGTCTAGTTACGACGCCAAAGTGTCTCAGCACCCTTATCTTCTAGTGAAATGCCTTGTGCTTGTAATTCATCACGAATTTTATCAGCCGTAGCCCAATCTTTATTTGCTTTAGCATCTATTCGTTGTTGAATGAGCGCTTCAATTGCATCGTCGTTAAGTCCATCAGCGTTATGACTACCACCTTTAAACCATGCTTCGATACTATCAACGCCACCTTCCATTAAGCCTAACTGATTAGTGAGCTGTAGCATGAGCGCGGCTAAATTCGATGCCTTTGTAGCATCGTCTGTCGTACGATTAATATCACGTGCTAAGTCAAATAGTGCGGCTAGGGCTTCTGGCGTATTAAAGTCATCATCCATCGCTTTAATAAAGCGCTTTTGATAATCTGTATCTTTTGGTGCAGTACCAATTTCTATCCCGCGCATTGCTGTGTACAGCCTGTCGAGTGATGCACCAGCGGCATCAAGCTGATCTGTACTGTAATTTAGAGGGCTACGGTATTGGCTGGTTAGCATAAAGTAGCGTATTTCTTCTGCCTTGTATTTTTGTAACACTTCTTTAATAGTAAAAAAGTTGCCCAGTGATTTAGACATTTTTTCTTCATCAATACGGATAAAGCCATTGTGCATCCAGTAGTTTGCAAAGTGCTCACCGGTACAAGCTTCTGACTGAGCAATTTCATTTTCATGATGTGGAAATTGTAAATCGTGTCCACCACCATGAATATCAAAATGATTGCCTAAAATCTTGGTTGCCATGGCAGAACATTCAATATGCCAGCCTGGGCGACCTTTGCCCCAAGGTGAATCCCAATAAGGCTCATCGGGCTTTGACATTTTCCATAATACAAAATCGAGCGGATCATTTTTATCGGTATTAACCGCTATGCGATCACCTGCACGTAAGTCTTCAATTTTTCTACCCGAGAGTTTTCCATAGTCTTCAAATTTGGCAACAGAATAATAAACATCACCCTGACCTTCGCCATTAGGAGCGCCCTGATAAGCAAAGCCCTTTTCAATAAGTGTGGTAATCATAGCGATAATTTCATCAATATTGTCAGTTGCTTTTGGCTCTCCTGTTGGTGGTAAAATACCTAAAGCCCGTTCATCATCATGCATCGCATCAATGAATCGCTCGGTGAGTGTATTAAAATCTTCACCATTTTCATTAGCACGAGCGATGATTTTGTCATCAATATCGGTAATATTACGAATATAAGTTACATCGTATCCGCTGGCTTTGAGATAACGAAAGACCACGTCAAATGCGACCATAACGCGCGCATGCCCAAGGTGGCAGTGGTCATACACCGTCATGCCACAGACATACATGCGTACTTTATTGGCTTCTATAGGAGTGAAGTTTTCTTTTTGATTGGTGAGGCTGTTATAGATTTGTAGCATGAGTATGCCCTTAAAAATTTTTGTGTTTTTCTTCTACGTGAAATGCT
>Ga0256834_1001759_pt1 | contig 14318 bp, 14 predicted proteins | sample 4281140metaG_FD_190536 | JGI IMG/M metagenome (GOLD analysis project Ga0256834, IMG submission 190536) | Hydrothermal vent microbial communities from East Pacific Rise, Pacific Ocean - 4281-140 | ecosystem: Environmental > Aquatic > Marine > Hydrothermal vents | place: Pacific Ocean: East...
CAGATGTGACCATAGCCACCCCTACTTCACCTGTTGCTCTTGCATATCCATCAGCAGCATGTACCGATGCTTGTTCGTGACGGTTCAAGATATGCTCGAACCCTTCTTGCTTATATATTTCATCATACACGTGCATGATAGCCCCACCAGGGTAACCAAATACAGTAGTCACACCCTCAGCGATTATCGCTTCACACACCATTTGTGCACCAGACATTTGTCCCATTACACACTCCATATAAATTATTTTTTTGATTATATCTAATTATTATTGATAAGGTTCTTTCTTAAGTTAATAAAAAATATCATTTGACATTTTTTGACATTTTTACTTTATACTTTCGCCATGAAGTGTAAACGTTATGTTTCGTTTTTCATTGTATCCTTGTTTATTACAATTACACTTCAGAAAAGTCTTTTAATCGCTTTAAGTAGTCATTCAAACAATCTCTCTCCATATTTATTTTAATCTTTAAAACCAATAACTGTTCAAAATATTTTCCTATGAAATTTTTTTCATACACTACCTATAACTTTTGACATTTTTTGACATTTTTCAATTATACTTCGGGCATGAAGTGTGGACGTTGTTTTTCCTTTTTTTCATTTTAACATCGTTTATTGTAAGATTCACACTTCTAAAAGTCTTCTACTTTAGTATTAGATGGAATTTGTACTTATCCCCATAAATTTAATTCCATCTTGATTACTTAGTAGGAGCACCATTCTTACACTCATCCAAAGCAACTCCCTCACGTAAACCATCATCTATAATTACACATGACTCAAATCCTAATATCATATAGAGTTGTTTATAAATAAGTATCCCCGCAGCGATAAGGTCTGAACGTCCTGTTCCTACAGCTACTTCACGTGCTTCAAAAGGCATACTTAACAATTCTTTAAGATAAAAACCTAATTCCCTCTTCTCTAATGACGTTCCGTTGATTTTAGAAGCATCATAGGTTTCATAGGTTAACCCTAATTTCATAGCTGCAACAGTAGTAGGTGTACCCGCAGTAGCTACAAAAGACCTTGGCTTATTTTTACTTGCATAGATTTTATTACAATAGATTTGCATCTTTAACATTTCTAAAGGCAATGCCTCTTCTATATTTTTTAAATTTTCATAACTTTGTGCAATAGTCACAATGCCCACAGGGAAACTCTTTGAAAAAGTCTCATCACCATAGTGGAAAATGAGTTCTGTTGAGCCTCCTCCAATGTCTATAAGCACAAAAGAATCTATTATACCATGTAGTTTCTCTAGCCTATTTGTTACTGCTTTTAATGTAAGTCTTGCTTCTTCATCACCAGAAATAACCTCAAATCCAACACCAGTCTCTTTTTTAATTTTTTTGAGTACCATATCTGAATTAGTAGCTCTACGTACAGCTTCAGTTGTCACTGCTCTCATCATGTGCCCATGAAAGTCTAGTTTGGTTTGTGCTTCTTTCAAAGCAGAAATGACCCTTTGTACAGCATCATCATTTACAATCCCATATTCAGCCAAACCATCTGCTGTTTTTACTACTTTTTCATAAGCAAAAGTTTGTTTGCCTAAAGTGCAGTCATACGCTAAAACACGTAAAGAGTTTGACCCTAGGTCTATAGCTATCATTTAATGTATCTCGCAAAAGGCAAAACCGCCCTCTTTTAATTTCTCCCGTATTACCCCTTGATGCTCTTCGCCTTTAGTCTCTAAGGAAACAGAAACATGGGCATCACCAAAGTCTAAGTCTGTAGACGTTCTATCATATCCTATTTGTACAATGTTGGCTCCTATATTGGTAAGAATCCCTGTAAAATCTTGTAAGGCTCCTGGTCTATCTACGAGGATCACCTGAAGTTTCATCTTTCGTGCAGACTTCATCAAACCTTTTTCTATGATAAGAGAGAGCATGGTAACATCGATGTTTCCACCACTGAGTACTACGGCTACTTTCGAGCCTTTGGGGAGGTCTATCTTCCCATGCATGAGTGCCGCCACTCCTACAGCACCTGCACCTTCGACTAAAACTTTTTGCTTCTCTAGTAAAAAAAGTATAGCTGCGGCTATTTCATCTTCACAAACTGTCTCAAAACTATCTACATATTCTAAAATACATGCTAAGGTTTTGGCTGAAGTGTCTCGTACCGCAATGCCATCTGCTATGGTTCGTACCGAATCACTATCTAAAGGAGTGTTAGCATCATACGATTTTTTCATGGCTGGTGCTCCCTCTGCAGAGACGGCAATGACTTTAGTTTGCGAATTCAGCGCTTTAGACACTAGAGAGATACCAGAAATAAGCCCTCCTCCTCCCACAGGTACAACAAGGGCATCAACGACGTCCATGGTATCAAATATTTCTAGGGCTACAGTCGCTTGTCCTGCTATCACTTCATCATCTGTAAAAGGGTGTACAAATGTGTGCTTGTGTATTTTAGAAAATTCAACTGCATAGGCATATGCTTCATCATAGTTTTCACCTTCAAGTATGACATCTGCACCTAGTTCTTTGACTCCTAGTACTTTTGTAAGTGGTGTAGCTTTTGGCATGACTATAGTTGCTGTTATACTAAAGTGTTTTGCCCCATACGCTACACCTTGTGCATGGTTTCCTGCCGAAGCTGCCACCACAGAGATATTGCTTTCTTTTTCTACCAAGGAAGCGACCTTGTTAAACGCTCCCCTTAGTTTGAAAGAGCCAGTATGCTGTAAATTTTCTTTTTTTAAGTAGACCTGATAACCTGTTATTTTAGAGAGTGTGGGTGCATATGACAGGGGTGTATGGTATACCACATCTTCTAGTCTTAGCTGTGCTTGCTTTACCATGTTTAAGTCTAACATTACATTTTCCTAGATATTATATTGATAGAATTATACCTAAAAAGGATGTAAAGAATGGAATGTGAACTCCCAAGAGTAAACTCAAACTTAGATGAGATGAAAAAATATTTTGAAGAAGCTAAGAGCATCGCTGTCATAGGGGCTTCTCCTGACGCAAGCAAAGCCAGTCACCATGTAGCAGAGTACTTAAGAGATGTAGGGTACAACATGATACCTGTCTACCCTAAACACGATGAAATTCTAGGACAAAAAGTCTACAGAAGCCTTGCTGAGATAGACATTCCCGTAGACATGGTCGTAGTCTTTAGAAAACCAGCAGCCCTTGATGCCATCGCAGATGCAGTCATAGCCAGAGGTGATGTAAAAACCTACTGGACACAACTAGAGCTCATTAACAATGATGCAGCTCAAAAGGTTAAAGATGCAGGTATAAATGTGGTACAAAATTATTGTGCGATGGTGGAGCATCGATTACTTTTTAACTAAGAATACTCCAGATTCTACATGTTGTGTATGTGGGAACTGATCATACATGGCAGCCTCTAGAACACGATGTGTCTTTGTCAGTGTTTCTAGGTCACGCGCTAAAGTCTCTGGATTACAAGAAATATAAATAATATACTCTATGCTAGAAATAAGCTTAACCGTACCTTCATCTAACCCCGCACGAGGTGGGTCTACAAGAACGGTTGAAAAGTCGTAAGATTTGAGTTCTATACCTCTGAGTCTTTCAAATTGACGTACACCATTTAAGGCTTCGCTCATCTCCTCAGAAGAGAGTCTTGTAAAAGTAATATTTGAAATATTATTTAGCTCACAGTTTTCTAATGCTGCTTTTATAGACCCTTTGCTTATCTCTGTTGCTAAGACTTTATCAAAATAATGAGAAAGAGGAAGCGTAAAGTTACCTAAGCCACAATAGGCTTCTAAAAAATCTCTCTTTTTAACTGTTTTGGCTTGCTTTATTGCCCACTCTATCATTTTTATATTGACCACAGGATTTGGCTGTGTAAAACCACTTTCATATTGTACATAGGTAACTGTTTTATTGTCAATGTGAAGTTTTTCAGTTACAAATTCATCACTTAAAATAACTTTTTGTTTACGACTTCGTCCCATGATTTTACAGTCTAGTTCAGTTTCCAATGCTTTTGCTTCTTCCGTCCAACACTCGTCTAACTTTCTATGATACAACAGTGTCACAAGACATTCATCTGTAGTAGTAGCTAAAAATTCTACGGCAAACAGTTTAGGTTTTAGCACCTTTTGTGAAGCATTTATTTTTTCTAGAAGCTTCCACATTCGTTTTTCTATTGGGGTGATGACCTTTGGACACTCTTCTATGTTTATAGCGCCATCTTTTGTGCTGTTACCCATAGCATAATCACAAATATCTCCATCATGCCAAATACGGAACTCAGCTCTTGCTCTATAGTGAGAAGAAGGAGAATCAAATACTTCTAAATTTTTTTGATAAAAAGGGTAAAGTAAGGTACTAACCTTTTTTTCTTTCTGTCTCAATTGCTCTTCATAGCTATGTGCGTGGAGTCCACAGGAACCACAAGTTCCAAAATGTTTACATGTCATCTTATGCCTTTAATTACAATTTGGTATAATCGCAATACTAATATTTACGTAATTTTATCTAAAAGGTTCTCAAAATGTCACTATCTGTCGTAATACTTGCTGCTGGAAAAGGGAGTAGAATGAAATCTACTACCCCAAAAGTACTCCATGAAATCTCAGGAAAACCTATGCTTTTTCATGCTATTGATGCTGCAAAAGAAGTCTCTGATGACATCACGGTGGTACTTTACCATCAAGCCAAACGCATACAAGAACAAGTAGAAGCACAGTATACGGGTATTCATTTTCATATGCAAGATGCAGAAAAATATCCCGGTACTGGTGGTGCGATGAAGGGAGTAACAACCCAAAATGAACGTACACTTATACTTAATGGAGATATGCCACTCATTACCAAAGACTCTCTTTTAGCCCTCACTTCTGAAAATGCAGATATCAATATGTCTGTCATAAAACTAGAAGATCCTAGTGGCTATGGACGTGTTATTATAGATAATGAAAAAGTGCTTGAGATTGTAGAGCAAAAAGACTGTAACGCTGCACAACTTAAAACGAAAACAGTCAATGCAGGTATTTATGCTGTAAATACTGCACTTTTAGAAAAGTATATTCCTCTTTTAGACAATAACAATGCACAAGAAGAGTACTACCTTACAGACATCATCAAAATGGCTGTAAATGAGAACAAATCTGTACTTCCTGTCTATGTAGAAGAAGAAGAATTTAAAGGTGTAAACTCTAAATTTGATCTCTCTGCTGCTGAAGAAATTATGCAAAGACGTATCAAAACGGAGTGGATGAAATCTGGTGTTACGATGCGTTTACCTGAGACTATCTACATTGATTCTCGTGCTACTTTTGAAGGTGAATGTATGCTAGAAAACGGTGTGAGTATTCAAGGAGCGTCCCACATTGTTTCTTCACACATAAAAACACATTCCATCATTGAAGATTCATATATAGAAAACTCTGATGTGGGACCTATGGGAAGGGTAAGACCCAACTCAAAACTCATTAATACCCATATAGGTAACTTTGTTGAAGTAAAAAAATCAACCCTTACAGGCGTCAAAGCTGGACACTTGGCATACATTGGTGATGCAAGTATTGATGAAGGTACAAACATAGGAGCAGGTATGATTACTTGTAATTATGATGGGAAAAACAAACACCAAACTATCATTGGGAAAAATGTCTTTATAGGCTCTGATACACAAATTGTTGCTCCTGTAACCATAGCAGATGATGTGATTATCGCAGCAGGTACTACAGTCAATAAAGATGTAGAAAAAGGTAGCTTGGTCATTTCACGAACTGAGATGAAAATAGTCAAAGACTTTTTTTATAAATTTTTTAACAAATAAATAGTATTGGGATAGTATGCAAGTTGATTTAACAGGAAAATCTGTACTTTTAGGTGTTACAGGTAGTATATCTACCTATAAAGCATGTGATTTAGCACGGCTATTTATTAAAGCTGGTGCCTCTGTACATGTGATTATGACGCCTAGCAGTGAACGTTTTGTCTCAGCACTCACTTTTGAAGCACTCACACGAAACCCTGTGCTTACCGAAGATTCTGAATCATGGAGTTCTAAACTTAACCACATAGATATAGGCAAACTCTGTGATGTTTTTGTCATAGCACCTACGACTGCAAATACGCTGAATAAACTAAGCCAAGGCATCGCAGACAACATACTTACGCAAACGGTACTTGCTTTTAAAGGTGAAGTACTTATAGCTCCTGCTGCCAACACACAAATGATTGATAATCACTACACAAACCAAAGTTTAAAAGCACTCGAAAAGTCTAACTATACCCTCATAAGCTCTCAAGAAAAACTACTGGCTTGCGGTGATACAGGCAATGGTGCTTTAGCCGAACCTAGTGAGATTTTCTTCCATGTTGCGAAATCACTCCTAAAAGAATCGTTTTGGGAAAATAGACATATTGTCATTACAGGGGGAGGAAGCAGAGAAAAAATAGATGAAGTACGTTATATCTCTAACTTCTCTTCAGGAAAGATGGCAAAGGCTCTGTGTTTAGCACTCTACCTCAAAGGTGCAAAAGTCCATTATCTTACCTCCATGGGCACACAAGGCTTACCTTTAACCCTTAGTAGTGAAAGTTTTGAAGATGCCCATGCATTGTTGGACTTAACCCAGACATCACTTCTTCTAGCAAGAAAAGAGTCTAGTACAGAACCCTATTTATTCATGGTTGCTGCAGTGGCAGACTTTACACCACTCACACCAGAAAAAGGGAAGGTGAAAAAATCTTCTCTTGGGAAAGAGTGGAACATTAAACTCACACAGACAACTGACATCCTCGCAAGCTTAGATAAAACTGGCATTAAAACCATAGGCTTTAAAGCTGAAATGGACAGTAACAAGGGACTAGAGAACGCGGTAAACCTTTTGACACAAAAAAGTGTAGATGCAGTTTGCTATAACCTACTTAAAGATGCAAAGAGTTTTGGTGGAGATAAAAATGAAATTACATTTATTAGCAAAGATTCACAAATACCTCTAGGACGATCCAATAAACTAACTCTCGCTTTTAAAATCATAAATGAAGCCCAAAAGCTAAATACTAAACCCCATAAAGAAATAGAGTAAGTTATGACAGAAGACATCCCTTTAAAACATTTAGCCATTATCATGGATGGCAACGGAAGATGGGCAAAAGAGCGTGGACTAAAACGTACCAAAGGTCACGAAAAAGGTGCCGATGCTATTCGAGATATTACGACCTATTGTTCTGATCATGCTCATATAGAAACGGTAACATTTTATGCTTTTAGTACAGAAAACTGGAAACGTCCCAAACTTGAAGTTGAATTTCTTATGAAACTACTAGATACGTACTTAAAAAAAGAGTTGCCTGTGTATCAAAAGCATCATGTACGTTTTCAAGCTATTGGTGATATGAATGGATTTTCAAAATCTTTACAAACACGTATTAGAGAAACTGAAGAACTTACTAAGAACAATACAAAACTTACACAAATTTTAGCACTGAACTATGGTGGTCGTGCTGAGATTGTAAGTACCGTGAACCAACTTTTAAGAAATGGGAAAACTGCCATTACCGAGGAAGATATCTCTCAAGAGCTACAAACCCCTTACTCTGATATAGACTTGCTTATTCGTACTTCAGGAGAAGAGCGGATTTCTAACTTTTTATTGTGGCAAATATCATATGCAGAGTTTTTCTTCACACCCACATTATGGCCGGATTTTGCAGTCAAAGAACTCGATACAATCATACAAAATTATACACAACGTACAAGACGCTTTGGAGGTGTTAAATGATAGAAACAATAATAGGCTCAATGGTATTCATCTTTGGTATTATGATAGGCTCCTTTCTCAATGTAGTCATCTACCGTATACCAAACAATGAAAGTATCGCCTTTCCAGCTTCAAAGTGTCAGTCTTGTCAAACTCCCTTAAAGTGGTACCATAACATTCCCATCTTTTCCTGGCTCTTCTTAGGTGGCAAATGTGGTTTTTGTTCAGACCCTATTGCTAAGCAATACCCTATTGTAGAGTTTGTCACGGGTCTACTGTTTGTAGCCCTTTACATGAAAGTAGGGTTAGTCTGGTATCTTCCTTTTGTGGCTGCTTCTTTTGCTGCACTGTTTGCTCTTGTGATGATAGATTTTAAGTACATGGCAGTGCCTGATTCTGTAAATTTTGTAGCCCTTGCTTTTGCATTGGTGCAACCTGATATTCTCCATGCACTTATGTATGCTACCTTGGCCGCTGGAGGACTTTACCTTGTGGGGTTAATCTCTTCCCTTATAGCGCGTAAACAAGCTATGGGTGGTGCAGATGTTATCGTGGCAGGTACTATGGGTGCTCTACTTGGCTTTCCTAACTTTTTTGTGGCTATTTTCCTCTCTGCCCTACTTGCCATTATTCCTGCAATGATTTGGAGAGACAAAGGTGTTCCTTTTGTTCCCTTTTTAGCCCTTGCTACATTCATTGTCTACCTTTATGATACCCAAGCTTCACAACTGCTGGATACAATTATTTATGGTTAATGTTAAATGGTATATATCGTCAAACTTTACAAAGTCATTTTTAACGATATTTTTACCTTTTTTTCTCATTATCTCTCTGGTTTATCTTGTAAAAATATCTTCACTTACTTCAAAAATACAGATTAACTTTACTGAATTACTTACCCTTTATAGCTATTCTGTACCTGATATTATATTCTATACCCTCCCTATTTCTTTTGTAGCAGCACTGGGAAATGTACTATTAAAACTCTCCCAAGACAATGAGTTAATAGCTCTGTATTCTTTAGGACTTAAAGCAACTAAAATTTTAAAACCTCTTTTGCTCCTTGGTCTTTTATTTTCTCTACTCCTTGGAGCTATTTCATTTTTAGCTATGCCTTTGAGTAAACAACTCTACAAAGAATTTAAAACCACTAAACAATCGGAAGCAAAACTTAACATTATTCCAGGAAAGCTTGGGCAAAAATTTGGAAATTATTATATTTATGTCAAAGAAAAGAAAGACGATACTTTTCATAATCTTGTCATTTATAACCGTACCAAAAAAAATGAAGAACAATTCTTTTCCTCTCAAGAAGGCAAACTAAACAAAAAAAACCATATCACATCATTACTCTTAAATGATGGCTATGGCTATACCTATACAGAAGAAAAACTACAACAAGCTAAATACAAAAGCTTGGAAGTATTTGATACCACACAGAACCAAGCATTTACTTTTGAAAACATCATTGCCTTATGGAGTAAAGCAACAACAGATATTAAGATGTTAAGAAGGGTTTTATTTTTCATCTTTGTGAGTCTCATTCCATTTTTATCTGTCTATCTTGTAGCTTCCTTTTCTATGATAAATCCTCGATATCAAAAAAACTATTCTTTTATAGTCATATTTTTTACTACCTTAGTCTTATATACGATAGCATCATCTTTAGAAAAGTGGGGAACATTTCCTATTTTGTTTATTGTTCTTATAGCTCTCTTTTTTTTAGGTCGGTGGCTCTTTCATAAACGTGTTTCTAGGTACTTTTAGTGTCATTATTACAACGTGTCAAAGCAGTCATTACTTATGATGGCTCTGTCTATTATGGTTTTCAAAAACAAAAATCGACTACCAAAACCATCACCTATGACATAGAACAAGCATTGGCTTCCCTCCAAATACAAAGCAGTATTGTCGGTTCTGGACGTACAGATGCGGGGGTACATGCTACAGGTCAAGTAATACATTTTGATATTCCACTATACTGGGATGATTTAAAAAAACTTACACTCAATCTCAATAGAAAACTTAAAACTGTCCAATTTAAATATATCTCTAAAGTAGATGCAAATTTCCATGCACGTTTTTCTGCAAAAAAACGTCTTTATCGTTATGTATTTAAAACGAAACAACCTTCTATTTTTGAACAAAAATATATCTCTTATTATCCTATATTTCATGCACCTATTCTCTTGTCTGCACTTTCTATATTTAAAGGTGAACATGATTTTAACATGTTCCGAAAAACAGGTACGCATACACATACAAGTGTAAGAAATATATATAAAGCACACTATCTACAGCGAGGTAATTATCACTTTATTTACTTTGAAGCCAATGGGTTTCTACGTGCTCAAGTACGTATGATGATAAATGCATCTATGCTTTGTGCTACATCTAAACTTAGCCTAACACAACTTAAGGAACAAGTAGATAACTATAAACAACATACAACTAACCTTGCTCCTGCTGAAGGACTCTATTTGGCAAAAATACTATACTAAAAAAATCATACTGATGTTGCACCTTTTTCATATTTATTAGCTAAAATATATCCATGAAAACCTTACTATTTATGATAATATCACTCCTTAGCTATGCAGAGACATCCAATTCAATGGAAGCACTCTATTTAAAAAATGCTTGTAACGCATGTCATGGTATGTATGGGGAAGGTATGGGAGCTAGCCCTAGACTTCAAGGAGTTCAGGAAGAAATACTCCTAAGACGTTTTAAAAATTTGAAAAAAGGAAAAACACGTAGTGCAAATGGAGGAATTATGATATCTTTTGCTAAAGTATTAGATGAAAACCAAACTATACAAATGGCCAAGTATCTTTCAAACTTAAAAACAAAAATAGATGATGATAGATATGATATAGAATATGACCCAGCAGGAGATGGTGGATCATAACAATTGGAGCATAAAATTTATTTATTCATTTTCAAAAAAACTTTTCATATCTGAGGCTAATCCCTCTAAAGATTCTTTATAACCCTTCATATTTTTTTCACTTATGGCATCTTTTATTGTCTCACTTGCTTTCGTTACTAATGTTTTTTTTTCATTCACTTTTGTCGGCTCTGGAACGGAAGGTACTTTAGGGATAGTTATTAGTTCTTTATTCTGGGGTACTGGATTTAATTTCACTACTTCCTGTGGTTCTACTTGTACTACTGAATTACTTGCTGTAGTAACAGTACTCTGTGTTTTAAGAGAAGTAGGTTTAGGGGTATTCACTGTTTCTTCTTGGAAACTATTTTCTTCTAGAGGTTTAGCTTCCTCTAGATTAAGACTTGGAGTACTGATAGGTTCTGCTATTATCTCTTTTACTTCTTTTACGGGATTCTCTACTGTTGAATCTATATTTTTTAGCTTTTCTTTCACCTCTAAGATTTTCTCTTCTAATTGAGTACTTTCTTCTGTTATTTTATCTACTTCAGAAGAGGGTTTTTGTTCTGATGTTACTTCTTTTTGTGTACTCTCTTCTTTCTTTGCTGTACTGATAACAGTTTGTTCCGATACATCTTTTTCTGTTTTCTTTTCTTGACTATCTTCTAATGCTTCTTGTGCATCAAAAAGTTTATCATCTATATTTTTCACTCTCTCTACATTTGCACCGTAAGTATAGACAAGTTCTCCACCTTCTTGACCTTGCTTAAATGTAAGAACAATAAACCCTAGTAAAGCAATAAAGAAGAGTACTTTTAAAAACTTTTTACCTGTCATTGCTAACAGTTTAAAAAAGAGTAGAAGTAATGTTCCCAATAATAGATACGTACCTAAAAGTTTGTGTTCTTTCAATTCTGCCTGACCCTCAGTTGGAAGTAAGTCATAGGCTTCTTTTCCATCTACTACACCAGTAAAATATGCCGCTGCGAAGATTACTATTGTTAAAACAAGAAGTATAAATGAAAAAACACCTATACTTTTTCGTTTTGCAAAAAGATTATAAAACTCTAAAAGTAAAATAATCACAGGTAATGCTATTGCAAAATGATCCACCGATGGGTGTAGTAATACTGGAATATCAAAGGGTAAGTCTATTTTAGGGAGCGTAATTTCTGGTAATGTCATCTATAAATCCTTTTTTAATTTAATTTAATAATTATACCATTAAAAAGGCTTGACAACAACCATAATAACAATAAAAATCATAAGTAAAGTTGGTGCTTCATTATAAACCCTAAACCACTTAGAACTCTTATAGTGTGGGTCAGTTATCATGATAAGACGTATTTTTCCTAATGAAATATGGTATGTCAATAAAAATGCCAAAGCAAATAACTTTGCATACATCCACATGCCACTTGAAAAAATAGAAGTATTTATATACAACATGATTGCACCAGAAAGAACAGTAGCCCACATGGCAGGGACACCTATTATTTTTTGAAGTTTATATTCTTGCACTTTGACAACATCTGTAAAGCCTAAAGTATCTGCATTTTCTCTATGATAAATGAAAAGCCTTGGCATATAAAATAAAAATGCCATCCAAGAGATAAAACTCATCACATGAAATGCTAAAATCCAATTATAGTATGCCATTATTTCTCCAATATTTCAAAATCATTTTTAGAATACACTACTAACTGTACTCTCTTATAATATCCAATATGTGCATAGTGTATCTTTATATATGTACCATTTTTAGGACTGCTATTCTTCTTTTTAAAATAGATAGGGATTTTTTTACTACCCACATACAAATAACGGTTTTTATATAGCCCTGTAATATTTTTAAGTACTTCATTTTGCCTAAACATCTCTATTTCCATAGTAGGATAGTCATGCATAAAATCTTCTTGATTTAGACTTCCCTTATCTTTTAGTTTGTATGCATGGGTCACCTCTTTTAAGCCTTTATATGTCTTAATACCTTCAACCAATAAATCATACCTCTGTCCTGCTTTAAGCTTAGACGCACAGCCATAAAGTAATATACCTTGCCCTAATCTACTTTGTTTCACTATGGCAATACGTCCTCGTTTTAATACAACTACAACATCTTGAAGTTCTATTTGTCTGTCTAAAGTCTCTATTTTATACAAATATTCTATAGGTTTTTTTCCTACTGTTTTGCTAGTAAACTTTTGTGTATCTCCTATATATGCCTTAGTATCAAAATAGGCATACACAGGTAAATGGTCAGAGTAACCTTTTGCCATATGTTTACCATTTTTATACCGCCACCTATTGATATATCCTCTTTTTGTAAAAAGATAATCACGTTTAAATACCCCAAAAGAGTCATTAACATATTCAAAGCCCTTACCATCAAACATCCCTCTTGGCAGTACTATTTGATCAAGACTTGACTTTTTACCATAAAACTTATGTGACCATCGGTCATTTACCCCTAACTCTTTCCACAATGTATAGTGCCATCCTTGCTTAGCCGTTGGCATTTCATACTCTTCTATCTTGGTTTTTAAAATATCTGAAAATCCTGTTTTACCCTCTGTGTCATTTATCTTTTCATCTAATGTTAAGTAGGCATTATAATCTGAGTTAAAGTCACCTAATATAATGTACTCTTTACTAGAAGACAATCTAGCAATGCGTGCTTGTAATGCTTTAGCATATTTGATACGCTTACTCTCATAGCCTTTATACGCCTTAGACTTCCAGTGATTAATAAATAAAGTAAGTGACTTTCCCTCTATAGAAACATCCACTTCAAGTATGTTTCTTACTCGTGGGGAATAACTTACCTGTATATCTTTTTTTTTCTTCACAGGAAAACGAGACAGAAGTGCTACTTGTATGGCTGCACCTTTTTTATTGGTAATAGCACTATAGGTATATGCGCATCCAACTTTTTTTAGTTTAGTAATGAGTTGCTTAAAGATGTGTCTATTTTCAATTTCTTGGAGTCCAACAATATCTGCATCTAAGTCACAGATGACTTCTGCTGTATGATTGAGTTTTATCTCTACCATTCGTTTATTCCAATTATGTTTATCTGGAATATACTCTTCATATTCACTGCCTTGAAAAGCAGCATCAAAAAGGTTTTCCACATTATATGAAGCAACTTTAAATGGTTTAGCTAGTACAAAAAATGGGAGGATAAAGAGAAATAAATAACGCAAAAAATGTCCTGTTTTTTTGTGAGTATATCAAAAGGAAGTGAGATGTTCTAAAAGTATGCCAAAGTGACATACTTTTTGAGTAAAAGGTTAAATAGCTATGATTAACGGAACATTTTTCCTAACATATCCATTGCACTACCGCCACCACCAACTTGTGCTAGCATGTCTTCTATCATAGAACCTTCACCTGTGGTTGCTTGGTCTACCACTTGTGGTAAAGCATCCGCCAACGCTCCTTTGGCAGAGTCTGTAGAAATACCTAAACTTGAAGCAAATTCAGAAATTTTGTCTGCACCCAAAAGGTCAGTTACTTGGTCCATAGAAATAGGTGAGTTTTCACCATTTCCTAGCCAAGAACCTACAATTTCCCCTAGTCCATTTTCACCTAATCCACCCACAAGTGAACCTAAGTCTAAACCACCTTCAGAACCACCCAATAATCCACCAAGTGCACTTGTAATACTCTCTGTATCTAGTCCTGTTGTTGCATCATCACTGTTACCTT
>Ga0256834_1001760_pt1 | contig 14309 bp, 15 predicted proteins | sample 4281140metaG_FD_190536 | JGI IMG/M metagenome (GOLD analysis project Ga0256834, IMG submission 190536) | Hydrothermal vent microbial communities from East Pacific Rise, Pacific Ocean - 4281-140 | ecosystem: Environmental > Aquatic > Marine > Hydrothermal vents | place: Pacific Ocean: East...
GACGGGCCCGATACCGCCATGGCCAAGTCGGCGGTGATTGTCAAGATGACCCGCGTCATCATGATCGCGCCGATGCTGATTCTGCTGGGGCTCTACCTCTCCTACAGCGCCAAAAAAAGCGGCGGCGAAGGGGGCGGCGTGAAGCTGGTGATTCCGTGGTTCGCCGTCTATTTCATCGGTATGGCGGGGGTCAATTCCCTGATTCAGGGGTATATCGAAAACGGCGCGAGTGAAAGTACGGCCGCCGCGATTCAAAACACGATAGCCACCATCAACCAGGTCGACACCTTCTTGCTGACCATGGCGATGACGGCGTTGGGCATGGGAACGCGTTTTGCCAAGTTCAAAGGGCTGGGACTCGCGCCCCTCTATACCGCCGGGGCGATGTTTGTCTGGCTGGTGGTAGGCGGCTACTTTGTCACCAAAGGGGTGACGGCGATTTTCTAAGAAAGAAAAATTCCTAGGAAATATTAACATTCTATTTACGTTCATTTTGTATAATGCTCTCTTCTATGAAAGAGAGTATGATGAAGCGTATGACCATTGTGATTCCGGTCTATAACGAGGCGGAGAACCTTCCCCGTTTACGGCGGGTTTTGCACGACTATCTGGCCGAAAGCCCGGTTGAGACGAAAATTTTACTGGTAGACGACGGCTCGACCGACGGTGGACTGGAAGAGATTCGGGTCATGTGCGAAGATCCGCGGTTCGACTATTTGGCGTTTGCGCAAAATCGTGGGCTCAGCACGGCGATCAAAGCGGGGTTTTCTTGTGCCGATACCCCTTTGGTCGGCTATATGGACGCCGATTTGCAAACGACACCGTTCGATTTTGACAAACTTCTTTCCTTTATCGACGAATATGAAGCGGTGGTCGGTTACAGAGAGAAGCGGCGGGATACGCTCGCTAAACGGATACAGTCCCGTCTGGCCAATGCCGTACGGCGCCGATTGATCGGTGACGGGATCATCGATACCGGCTGTCCCTTGAAACTTTTTCGGATTGAGGCGGTACGGAACATTCCCTTTTTTGACGGTATGCACAGGTTTCTCCCCGCTCTTATCATGATGGAAGGGGGACGGGTGAAACAGGTGCCCGTTCGCCATTTTGAGAGGGTGGCGGGCTATTCAAAATTCAACCTTTTCAACCGCTCCCTTCGGCCTCTTCAGGATATGCTGGCTTTTCGTTGGATGCGTGCCAGGCGTATCGAGTATCGTATCAAAGCCTCCTCTCTTCAGAGGTGTGAATAATGGTGCATACCGTATACGGTATAGGTTTTTTGGCCCAGGCACTCTTCTCGGCCCGGACGCTGGTACAGTGGATCGGATCGGAGCGGGTTCGGTATGTGGTGACGCCGAGTCTTTATTGGAAATTGAGTGTATTGGCATCTGTTTTGATGTTTGTGTACGGGTGGTTGCGGGATGATTTCGCGATCGTGTTGGGCCAGGCGCTTACCTACGGGGTCTATCTGCGAAATCTCCATCTCCAGAAAGAGTGGGAGAAGCTCTCCCCCTGGGTTCGCGCTCTGCTGTTGGGGATGCCGGCGGCGGTCGTGCTTTACGGACTGGCTGACGGAGAGGCCCACCGGGCACGTTTTTTCCACAACGAGGCAATCCCTTTTTGGTTATTGGTATGGGGGAGCGCGGCCCAGATTCTTTTTACCCTCCGTTTTGTCTACCAGTGGATCGTTTCGGAGAAGATGCGCCGATCCCACCTTCCGGCGGGATTTTGGGTATTGAGCCTGATGGGATCGGGCATGATCGTGTTATATGCCCTGTGGCGCAAGGATCCCGTTTTGCTGCTCGGCCAGCTTTTTGGAACCGTGGTCTATTGGCGTAACCTGCGTTTTATTCTCCGTGAGAGGATGGGGCGCGTGAGGTGAGAGGGAAAACCGGGGGTGTGTGGCTACTGGCGGCGCTTGGCGTATTGTTGTGGTGGAGCGCGGGGTGGTACGGCGTTATTGAAACCAGTGACGCCCGGTATGCCGAGATAGCCCGTGAGATGCTGGTAAACGGGGATTGGCTCCACCCCTCTCTTCTGGGTATTCACCACTACCACAAGCCCCCCGTGACCTATTGGTTGGCGGCCTTGGGTATGGAGTGGTTCGGGGTCAACCCTTTCGGGGCCCGTTTTTTTCTGCAGGCGGCGTTACTGTTGCAGCTTTGGCTTCTTTTTCGCCTGACGCGGACTTTGGGTATGGCACGTCAGGGCGCCTTTTGGACGGCGGGTATCTACCTCTCCTTCTGGTTGGTGTTGGCGTCGGTAAGAAACCTGACGACCGACGCCTTTTTGACAACGGCGGAACTGGGTGCCGTTTATCTGTGGGCGGCCTATCGCTTGCGGGGCGGAATATGGCGACTCTATCTTATGGCGGCCGTACTCGGCGCGGGTTTTATGATCAAAGGGCCCGTGACGGTTGTGGTGCCCGCCATGTTTATGCTGGCGTGCCGGCAGATCGGCACGCCCTTTCGTACGGGTTGGCATCGATGGGGGGCGGTCGCGCTTTTTACGGTAACGGCCGGGTGGTGGTTCGTCTATCTCGCTTACGAGAATCCGGCGTTTTGGAGTTATTTTATCGAGCACCAAACGGTTGAACGGTTCGCCAAAAATGTTTTTCACCGTCATGAGCCTTTCTGGTACTACTGGCTCTATGTTCCTTTGGCCGGGTTGCCGTGGTTGGGGCTACTGCCGTGGCTGGCCTATCGGCAACGGCGTCGCGGGGGGGTGCCGACGTGTGCCGGGCGATTGATGGTGGCGACGGCCGTGGCGATTCTCTTCTTTTCCCTCTCCGAATCCAAGCGGATCCTGTATGTCTTACCGCTCTATCCTCTCCTTGCGTTGGTACTGGGCATGATGCTGGATCGGGCCGATGAAACCGAACGGCGGGTCGTGCGCCTGACGGCACGCTGGTTCGCGGTGGCGGTTGGCGCGGTATTGGGTGCGGCGTTTGTCTATATTCTGCCGGGGGCGCAAAAACTTCTGGGTGCGGCGGTTTTTGGGATCGGGGGCGCTTTGTGGTACTGGTTGGGGCGCTGTGGCAGGCCCAACGCGCCGGTTTGGGGTATCGCCTCGCTCTCTCTTGTCGTGATGGTGGCGGTCTCCCTGGCGATCTCGTGGCGTCCCGACCTGGTTCGCACCCCGGTCGCCGTAGCGGCGTGGATGAAAGCCCGGCACCTTGAGAATCGTCCCGTTTTGGTATATGACCGACGTCTGCCGTCGCTGGCTTTTCATCTGCGGCGCCCCATCATCAGCCTGTATGACGGCAGTCGCTCTTTAAACCGTGAAACGCAGTTTGAGACCGACGATCGTTGGAAAACGACTCTTTTCAATCTCAAGCGTCTCTCCGAACATCGTCGGCTACGCGCTCAACTGGATGGTCAACCCTATGTGGTTGTTACCTACAGAAAAAAAATTCCTCCCTATCGGGCATGGCTGTTACATCCTTTGCGTCATTCCCATCGAATCGGTGAATGGGTGATCTACTACTGATTTTTTGCGCCCAAAAAAGAAAGAGTCGGCGAAGCGTAGAGCAAAGGGCTGTCCAGGTCGGCGTAGCGGATAGTTTGGGGAAAAAGCGCGCAAAGGGCCCGTGCCGCCTCGATGGAGGCGGGGGTTTCAAGCATGGAGCCCATCATGCACGTGACACCTCGCGCTTCGCACCATGCCAAAATCTCTTTGGCTTTGGCGATACCGCCGCACTTCATCAATTTGACGTTGATCATGTGGGCCGCTTCGGTTTTAATTACCGTTTGCACCTCTTCGAGCGAAAAGGCCGACTCATCAGCCAGAATGGGGATGGGACCAAGGCGTGTAAGGCGGCGCATACCCTCCAAATCGCCTGCCGGCAGGGGCTGTTCGATCAGTTCGACGCCAAGCTCCGTCACGGCCTCAATCACTTCAAGGGCGTCGCCCTCCCTCCAACCCTGGTTGGCGTCCAGCAGTAGCGTGGCCTCTGGCGCGGCTTTTCGCACGGCACGGACCCTTTGGATATCGGGTTTGACGCCCTCTCCCAGCTTGATCTTGAGGATCTTCAGCCCTTTGGCGACAAACTCCGCCGACTGGGTAGCCATGGCGTCGGGCGCGTCCAGGCTCACCGTCACCGCTGTCTCTATTTGCGACTCCACGTTAGCGCCCAGAAACCGCCACAGCGGCAGTTTCGCTTTTTGGGCCGCCAGATTGTGCAGGGCTATGTCGAGGCAGGCTTTGGCAGAGGTGTGACCTTTGCAGGTGCCGTGTATCGCGGCCAGCGCCTCTGTCAGCGTCAGGCGTTGGCCCATGAGGGCAGGTAGCAACCTCTCTTGCAAGACGGTACGCATACTCTCTATCGACTCCCCCGTAATCGCTTCGGTCGGCGGGGCTTCCCCGATGCCGATATGTCCAGATTCATCATAGAGTATCAACCGTAGCGCCGTTGCCGTTTCGACCCGACGCAAGGCCGTGACGAAGGGAGTTTGAAGCGGAATATGAACGGTCGTTATTTTGTAGTGTATCGGTGCGAGGATCATAAGAGATTGTAGCGCACTTTTTGCCCAAATAAGCAACAACTCAATCCGATATAATTGGCATTAAGACAAAGCACAAAACGCAACGTGAAATTGCGCAAGGCAACAAGGATGGAACAATGGCCGATGAGATACGCCTGGCCAGCCCCTTTGACAGGGAGGGACAGATTTTGGGCTTTTACGCAACGGTGGGACTTTGGGCCCTGATGCTTTATGCCGTGTGGCGAAACGTGGGTGTCGACCCGGTGGCGCGACGGCAAAGGCGCGGGGCAAAAGGTCACCGGGGCCACAAACTGCGCCTTAAAGGGCGAGGGAGTATGATGATTTGTGCTTTATTGGCGCTTCGAGGCGATTTTGCCTGAGGCCTTTTGCTCCCGTGAAATAGATGCTTAGCTCGCCAGAAGCTGTAGCATATACCCCACCGCCAGGCCGCCCACGGTGCCTGTCAGGTAGCCCGCGACGGCCATCAGCACGGCGACGGGAACAAGGCTTTTGTCGTAGGCGGCGGCGAGAATGGGGGCGCTGGCGGCGCCGCCGATGTTGGCCAGCGAAGCGACGCCGATGCTGAAAAGATCGAGCCTGAAGAGTCTGGCGGCCAGCACCAAAAGGGCGCCGTGAAGCGCGAGAACGGCAAAACCGGCGGCCAGGTAGAGCGGAATGGCCGAAAGGTCGCCGAAACGGGCCCGTGAGCCGATCAGCGCCACCAGGAGCAGTAGCATGGTCTGGGCCAGCTCCTGAGAGCCGTTAAGGCGCCCCAAAAAAGTGCGGGCGCCCAACAAACCCAGCAATGAGGCGATCAGCACGCTCCAGGCGGTGGTGCCAAGAAGCGGCAGATGCGCCGCCGTAAGGCGTGAGATCAGGGCGGCCAGCAGTGCGAAAGCCAGCAGGAGCCAGTAGCGGCGGGGGCCGACGGTGCAGGCGCATCCCAGCGCCGGACTTTGCGCGGCTTTCGCGTCGGTCGCCTTACTCCAGGCGTTGAAGCGGGGGGCGTAGGGCACCAGGGCCAGCAAAAAGGCGACCCATACCCCGTAGCAGAGGGCGTCTACCGCCAGGGCGTACCCCATGGCGCCGTCGCCGACCCCGAAAGCGTCGCCTACGGCGAGCATATTGGCCGTGCCGCCCATCCAGCTTCCCGCCAGGGCCGCGAAGAGTCCCGCCTCCTTTTGCGTGAAACCAAAAAGGGCAAACACTGTCACGAAAGCGACCATAATGGAGAGGGTGGCGGCGGCATAGGCGATGAGCAGGCGGCGTCCCAGCGCGAGAAATCGGCGCAGGTCGACGGTGAGCATCATCAAAAAGAGCATGGCCGGCAAAAGGTTGCCCTTGGCGGTGGCGTAGACGGTGTCGATGGCTTCATTGCGAGCAAAGAGTCCGTTGTTGGCCATCACGGCCGATACGGCGTAGATAAGGACGACGGCAGGCAGATACTTAAAGAGCGGGCGGGCCCGTTGTTGGCGCTCCAGTATGCCGAAAAACGCCGCAATGGCCCCCACGCCCAGCAGGTAGCCCAGCGGGGTGGTCATCACGGCTCGTGGCGCAGGTTATGCACAAGCGCGCGCAGTTTTTTCATGAAAGCCTCTCCCGGGTCTTGCTTTTGGGTGCGGTAGTCGGGGTCTTTCTCTTTCCAAAGGGGTGAGTTCTCAAACTTCGTGTACTCATAGTGGCCGATAAGGTAGCGGATAGTCGGGTAGCGGGTGGCCAGGTAAAAAACCAGCTCCGCGTCGGCTTTGAGCTGGGCTTTGGTGAGGTCACTGCCGTCGGCTTTGCCCACGTTTTCTATGCCTATGGCGCACCAGTTGAGCCCGATGACGTGGCGGGCCATTCGGGTTTCGGGCATGAGGCGGTAGATGGTGCCGTCGCGGTCAACCAGGAAATGGGCCGAGACGTTCAGCGCCGAGGCGTCGGCGATGTCGGAGCGGCGGGCGGGCAGGCGTTCGGGGTTGAACATGGCAAACGCCTCATCCGCCGTTTGGGTGGCGGTGGTGTGGATGACGATCATTTTGGGGGTGATGGCGGTGTCGTTGGCGTCGATGCCGTAGTGCTCTTTCATATATTTGAGTGTCAGCGCCTTGCGTTCGGGGCCAAACTGTATGGGTCGGTCGATGATGTCGGGCTTTTTGTAAGAGAGGTAGAGGGGAAAAAGCGCGGCCACCAGGGTGAGTGAGAGCAAAAGGCCAAGCAGGGCAAGCAGGGGTTTGGGCACGGTTATCTCCTTCGGAAGCTGAGCGCTTCAAGAATATGGGGTTTTTCTACGGTTTGGGAACCCTCCAGATCCGCGACGGTGCGGGCCACCTTTTTGATGTTGGCCGACACCCGGGCGCTTAGGGCAAAACGCGCGACGGCCTGGGCAAGTACCGTTTCGGCCTCGGGTGAGAGGATACACCATTGGTTGACCCCTTTTTCATCCAGTTTGCCGTTGGGTTGGGGTTGGCCCCTCTCTACGCGGCGGCGGAAGGCTTCGATGACCTTTTCATGCAGTTGGGCCGAGGTGAGGGAGGGGCGGTCGTCGGGACGGGGTTCGCGCATCTGCACATAGAGCTCAATCCGCTCCAGCAGGGGGTCGGAGAGGCGGTTGCGGTAGCGCTGAATCTCCGCTTCGGTGCAACGGCAGGGGCGGGTGTCGCTAAGCAGGTTGCCGCAGGGGCAGGGGTTTTGGGCGGCCACAAAGAGAAAGCGGGTCTCGTAGCTGACTTTGGCGTTGACCCGTGAAATGAGCACCCGGTGATCCTGGAGCGGCTCTCTTAGCGCTTCGAGCACGCTCTTTTGAAAGTGGGGAAACTCGTCAAAAAAGAGGATGCCGTTGTTGGCCAGCGCTGTTTCGCCGATGCGTGCGCGGGTGGTGCCGCCGCCAAAAATGCTGGGTTTGCTGGCGGAGTGGTGCGGGGCGCGAAAGGGGCGGACAGGGCGAAAGTCGGGGGCTTCGTCTCCTAATAGGGCGTAGCGTACCGACTGGAGCAGTTCGGGCAGGGAGAGGGGTGGCAGAATGTAACGCAGTCGTTTGGCGATCATGCTTTTGCCTACCCCCGGCGAGCCCTCCAGCAGAAGGTTGTGCATTCCCGCAGAGGCGATCAGCGCCGCCCGTTTGGCCTGCTCCTGGCCGTTGACCTCCGCAAAGTCCAATGGGTAGTCGCGCAGGTAGTAGTAGCGCTCTTTTTTTATGTTGAGCGTCTCGCCGGGAATCTCGCCGGGCGGGGCGATGTGGGGTTTGGCTTCGCCCTTTAAAAAGGCCAGCGCCTCTTGCAGGCTCTCTACACCTATGAGGCGAAGGCCCGGAATGAGCGAGAGGTTTGCAACGGCTTCGTTGGGTACTACGGCCTCTTCGATCAGGTCGGCGTTTTTAAGTGCCAAAAGAAGAGGAAAAAGGGTGCGGGTGGCCTTTAGGCGGCCGTCAAGTCCCAGCTCACCGAAGAAGTAGCGCGGTTGTTCGGGAAGCGGATGGTCATGCAGGGCAATAGAGAGCGCGATGGGCAGGTCGAAGTGACTGCCGCTCTTTTGCAGGTCGGAGGGGCTGAGGTTGACGGTGATTTTTAAAGGGGGAAAGCTGAAGCCAAGGGCCGCCAGGGCCGCTTTGACACGCTCTTTGGACTCCTGAATCGCGGTACTGCCGAGTCCTACGATGGTAAAGGAGGGAAGCCCTTTGTGCAGGGCCGTCTCCACATCGACCGCCCGGGCTTCCAGTCCGTCAAGGGTGGCGCACAACAGCCGTTTCACGCTACTTTTTCTTTGCCTTTTGCTTCTTTTTCCACTCTTTTTCAAACTTCTTGCGTTTTAAAAAAGAGAGCTTTTCAATAAACAGGTGGCCGTCGAGGTGGTCCATCTCATGCTGAAAAGCCACCGCCAGCAGGCCGTCGGTTTCGATCTCTTTTTTTTTGCCGTGACGGTCATAGAACTCTACCCGAATCCACTCGGCCCGCTCCACGTCGTCATAGTAGTCGGGTACGCTCAGGCACCCTTCGGTGTAGGTGGTGCTCCCCCGCTTTTCCAAAATGACGGGGTTGATCACCTCAATCAGGTTTTCGGGAAACTGGTTGCCCTCTTCGTCGGGCAGGTTGATCAAAAGCGCGCGGATCGGCTCACCCACCTGGATGGCCGCCAGCCCGATGCCGTTGCTGGCGGTCATGGTCTCGTTCATGTCATCAAGAAGTTTGTGCAGTTTTTCGTCAAACGCGGTGACGGGTCGGCTCTGTGTTTTAAGCCGCTTGTCCGGATAGACGACAATGGGTAAAATCACGCCTTCTCCTTAGATCTCAATATCCTGGGGGCAGATGCCGCACCCCTCTTCGCTCTCTTTGGCTACATTGAGCGCTTCCAGGGCGCAGGCGATGGTCTGCTCGGTGCTTCTTTCGGCATGAATGCGCGCGATGCCGATATTGACATCCAGCATAATCTCCTCGTCGCCGACAAAAAAGTTGGTGTTGCTCACCAGGTCTTTGAGGCGGTCGGCGGCCATTTCGGCGTTGTTTAGGGCGGTATGGCGCATGAGAATGGCGAATATCGTACCTTCATAATGGGCCACCACGTCACTGCGGCGCGAGGTTTTCAATAGCAGTCGCGCCACGGTTCTAAGGACCAGCTGTTGCATTTTCGGGGTTTTGAGCTGGCGCATGACCCCCTCGTCGGCCCGTACCATCATCAGGGTGCTTTCGTGCTTGAACTCTTTAATCAGCTTCTCTTCCTGTTTGATTTTTCTAAGCAGGTAATTTCTTTTAAAGACGCCGAAACGCTCATCAAAGATGGTGTGTTCTTGTACCTCCTTAATGAGCGTGGCGGCGGCCGTGTATGCCTCTTTGAGTTCACCTGACTCTTTTTTGATGACATTCAGCATGGCCCGAAGGTCTTTGCGCATGGCCTCAAGAACGCTTTTAAGACCGTTTTGGTCATCCACGGTGTCTGCTTCAAACGCCCGTTTTTCCACTACGGTTTCCAAGTGGCGGAGATTTTTATAGAGGGTGTTGATGTGGCTTAAGAGTTTTTTGACACTCCCAAACGCCTCTTTGAGCTGTTGCTCCATAACCCCCTGGTGCTCATCGTCTCCGCCGTCTTCAAGCTCCAGGAGTTTAAGAATCTTTTTGCGAAACGCGGGGGGACGGTTTTCCAGCAGTTTGTCAAAGTAGGCGTCAAAGTTGGACGGGGTGGGCGGAATGCCCTCCCGAATCAGCGCGCCCATCACCTCCTGGGCATACTTTTCCAGGTCGCTGGTGGGCTCTTCCAGGTCGTGTGCCGTGTAGGCTCCCTCACGTTGCATATATATCTCCGGACTATTTGAAACTGCGTGTGAGCACTTCGTCGATGAGGCCGTACTTTTTGGCCTCTTCCGCGCTCATGAAAAAGTCCCTTTCGGTATCTTTCTCTATAGCCCGCTCCGTTTTGCCGGTACGCTGGGCCAAAATCTTGTTGAGATACTTCTTCAGGCGCAAAATCTCTTTGGCCTGGATCTCAATATCGGTGGCCTGCCCCTGCGCGCCGCCCAGAGGCTGGTGGATCATAATGCGCGAGCTGGGCAGGGCGTAGCGTTTGCCTTCGGCCCCGCAAGCCAGCAAAAAGGCGCCCATGGAGGCCGCCTGCCCGATGCAGATGGTGACGATGTCGGGCTTGATATAGTTCATGGTGTCATAGATGCTAAACCCGCTGGTGATCACGCCGCCCGGGGAGTTGATATATAAATAGATATCTTTATCCGGGTCTTCGGCCTCCAGAAAGAGCAACTGCGCCACGACGGAGGAGGCTACCGCGTCGTCGATGGGGCCGCTGAGCATGATGATGCGGTCTTTGAGCAGTCGCGAGTAGATGTCGTAACTGCGCTCACCCCGGCCGCTCTTTTCTATGACGAAAGGGATGTAACTCATGCGTCCTCTTTCTCTTCGGCTTTGTCCTCTTTTTTCTCTTTCTTGTCATTGAGCAGTTTGCTCAGCAGACGATCTTCGATCATCGCCATTTTAATGGCGGGCAGGAGGTTTTGCTTTTGGTAGTACTCAAAAGTCTGCTGGGGATCCTGGCCCATGGTCAGCGCTTCATAGTAGATGGTCTGCATCAGCTCCTGGTCGCTTACCTCAATGCCGTTGGCCTTGGCCAGGGCGTCGACGATAAAGGTGGCCTTGACGCTTTTGGCAGCCTCTTCACGCAGGCTTTCGCGCAGTTCTTTGACTTTGTCGGGGTTGTCGCGAAGCTCCTTGATCTCCTCTTCACTCATCTCCCGCACCTTGTTTTGCAAGGCCAGCTCAATCTCCTGCTCTACCACGTTTTCGGGCAGGTCGAACTCAAATTTCTCCACCAGCGCCTCTACCAGTTTGGGTTTGAGCTCCTCGTTGTAGAGCTTGGAGAGCTTTTCAGAGCGAATCTGCTCTTTGACCTCTTTTTCCAGGTCAGCCAGCTTGGCCTCCTCTTTGCCCAGCAGTTTGGCCGCCAGGGCGTCGTCGACGGTAACGGCCTCTTTGGCCTTGATGTCGTGGAGCTTGATCTTGAATTCCGCCTCTTTGCCGGCCAGGTTTTTGGCGCGGTAATCTTCGGGGAAGGTGACGGTGATGCTCTTCTCCTCACCCTTTTTCATCCCGATCATCTGCTCCTCAAAGCCGGGAATGAACTGGCCGCTTCCGATACGAAGCTCAAAATTCTCGGCTTTGCCGCCCTCAAACGCTTCGCCGTCCAGGAAACCTTCAAAGTCAAAGACCGCCATGTCGCCGTCCTGCAGGCCGCGATCTTCCTCGATGCTGTTAAAAGGGGCCTGGGCTTCGGCCATCTCGTTGATGCGCTCTTCCACCTCTTTTTTGGTGACACGGGGCGTTTTGACCTCGGGTACCACGTCGCTGACGTCGGTGACCTCAATCTCGGGGCGGAGGCTGAGCGTCATCTCTACCTCAATACCCTCTTCACCGCGCTCAAACTTTTTAATGGCCGGTTCGCCGATGATTTTGTCGGCATCCAGGCCCAGCTCTTTGCTGGCGGTATTGAGCACCTCGCGCAGGGCTTCGGCCTCGGCGTCTTGCACCAGGCGCTCACCCAGCCGTTTTTTGACCACGGCTACCGGCGCTTTGCCGGGGCGAAAACCGGGGATGTTCATCTGCTTGGCCGCCTGTTTGGCGATCTTTTCCACTCTCTTGTCAATGTCGCTTTGGGCGATGGTCGCCTCAATCTTGACGTTGGCGTTGTCGATGCGGGTTGCGTTTACTTCCATAAATCTACGTTCCTTCCGAAAAATTAGCCCTCTATTTTATCCAAAAGTGGCTTTCATTGTCTAATGGGGGCTTTTTACGCAAAAATCGCTATACTTCAAAGAAAAAAACGGGAACGAAAATGGCAGAAAACGAGAAAGAAGAGCGGTTTAAAAAAGCGGTGACGACCATACTGGAACTGGTAGGGGAGGACCCGAGCAGGGAAGGGTTGGTCAAAACCCCCCAACGGGTCTACAAAGCCTTTATGCGTCTGACGGAAGGCTACGGCATGGACCCCAAACAGGTGCTTAACGACGCGCTCTTTGAGAGCAGTAACGATGAGATGGTGTTGGTGCGCGATATTGAGTTTTACAGTCTGTGCGAGCACCATCTGCTCCCCATTATCGGGCGGGCGCACGTGGCTTACATTCCCGACGGCAAGGTGGTGGGATTGAGCAAGATTCCCCGTATGGTCAATATTTTCGCCAGGCGATTGCAGATTCAAGAGCAGATGACCGAGCAGATCGCCGACGCGATTGTGCAGACCATTCACCCCAAAGGGGTGGCGGTGGTGCTGGAGGCGCGCCATATGTGCATGGAGATGCGCGGGGTGGAGAAGATCAACTCCACCACCGTCTCCAGCGCCCTGCGGGGGCTCTTTAAAAAAGACGCCAAAACCAGAGAGGAGTTTATGAGCATGATCAACGCCCCCCTGCGTCCGAGGTACTGATGCCGCTTAAAACCCTTAGAAAGCGGGCCCGTACCCTTACCCTCTCTCCCCCGTACGGGGTGATTGAGAGTATCGCTGGCAGTGCCATCGTGGCGTCGGGGTTGAAGGTAAGTATCGGCCAGAGCGTGACCATTGTCAGTGATGAAGGCAAACGGCTGGGCATGGTAACGGCCCTGGGACGGGAGAACTTTACCATCACCCCTTTCGGTTTTGTCGAGGGGATGAAGGTGGGCGACAAGGTGCTATTAAATCGCCGGGGTTTGGAAATTCCCGTGGGGCGCAAACTTCTGGGCCGGGTGGTGGATCCGTTCATGAATCCCATCGACGGCAGGGGGCCGTTGGCGCTGGAAGATTACGAGCCCATTATGAAAGCGCCCATGGAGGTGATGAAACGGGGGTTGATCGAGGAGCGGTTTGCCGTGGGGGTCAAAAGCATCGACGGTCTGCTGACTAGCGGCAAGGGGCAGAAGGTGGGTATCTTCGCCGGGAGCGGTGTAGGGAAATCCACGTTGATGGGGATGATCGTGCGCGGAAGCCAGGCGACGGTCAAGGTGGTGGCGCTCATCGGCGAGCGGGGGCGGGAGGTGCCCGAGTTTATCGAAAAGAACCTGGGGGGCGATCTAAGCGACACCGTGATTGTGGTGGCCACCAGTGATGATAGCGCGTTAATGCGCAAATACGGGGCTTTCAGCGCCATGAGCGTGGCGGAGTATTTTAAGCGGCAGGGGCATGACGTGCTCTTTATGATGGACTCGGTGACCCGCTTTGCCATGGCCCAGCGGGAGATCGGTCTGGCGCTGGGAGAACCGCCTACTTCCAAGGGGTATCCCCCCTCTTCGCTGACCGTTTTGCCCCAGCTTATGGAGCGGGCGGGCAAAGAGGAGGGGCAGGGCTCCATTACCGCCTTTTTTACGGTGCTGGTGGAGGGGGATGACCTTTCCGATCCCATCGCCGACCAGAGCCGCAGTATCCTGGACGGGCACATCGTGCTGAGCCGGGAGTTGACCGACAGGGGGATCTACCCGCCGGTTGACGTGCTCTCCTCGGCCTCCAGGGTCATGACCGACGTGGTAGATGACGAGCATCTTCAGGCGGCGTTGAAGTTTCGGCGTCTGCTGGCGCTTTTGAAAGAGAACGAGATGCTGGTGCGTATTGGCGCCTATCAGAAAGGGAGTGATCCGGAGTTGGATGAAGCGCTGGAGAGAAAAACAGCGCTGGAGGCTTTTTTAAGCCAAAGCGCCAAAGAGAGCGTCACGTTTGAAGAGTGCGTGACGCTTCTGAAAAAAACGGTCAATTAACCGAAGAGTTTGCCCAGCATATTCATGGCGCCTTTGACACCGCCGACTTGATCGAGCAGTTGGGCCACCATGTCACTGCCTGCGGGCGTGGCCTGGTCTACCACCTGGGGCAGGGCGTCGGCAATGGCCTGTTTGGCGCTCTCTTCACCCACGCCCAGTTTTTCGGCGAAAGCCGAAATCTGATCGCTGTCAAATAGGGCAGTAACCTGATCGGGGGAGATGGGGGCGTTTTCACCCTGCCCGATCCACGACTGTACCACGTCGGCCAGGCCGCCGTTCATCGCTTTTTGCACCAAACCGGCGATATCCAGCTCGCCGTTGCCGCCAAGCAGGGAGCTCAGCGCGTCACCGATGTTGTTTAGGTCGATACCGCTGGTAGCGGGGTCACTGTTGTCCTGAATCATTTTGGCACCCAGTTGAATCAGTTGATTGAGATCCATTCTATTCCTTCTTGTTGTAATTTGTGCTTGTATGATAACGACAAAAGGGTAAAACTACCCTTTGATGTCAAGCTTTTGTCCCAGCCCCGTCAGTACAGCCACGTTTTGGGAGGGTGCGTTTTGGGTTGGCGTTTGAAGCGTGTTTTGCAAAAGGCTTAAAACCTCCCTTCCTTGCACATCCATCGCTTTTT
>Ga0256834_1001761_pt1 | contig 14306 bp, 16 predicted proteins | sample 4281140metaG_FD_190536 | JGI IMG/M metagenome (GOLD analysis project Ga0256834, IMG submission 190536) | Hydrothermal vent microbial communities from East Pacific Rise, Pacific Ocean - 4281-140 | ecosystem: Environmental > Aquatic > Marine > Hydrothermal vents | place: Pacific Ocean: East...
AAAACCTACAGAGACAAACATACACCACTTGGTACATTTAAAATAACAGAGAAGATCGCAGCAAAGAAATCAACGATCTTTGGTGAAATGTATAGAAACGGTAGAAAAGTGTACCATGGTGACAGAAGAAAATATAGAGGTCCTAAAGCAAAATATGTAGGGCATACTATGCATCACTGGATGCGCCTGACAAGTGGTGGCATAGGTCTGCATGCCAGTAAATATATTAAAAGAGATCCTGGCAGCAATGGTTGTGTCAGACTCCCGTTCAAAATCGCAAAAATGATTTTTTCTAAAGTAAGACCAGGTACAAAAGTAATGGTCGTCAACTAAAACAGCGGGTGCTTTACGCCCAGAAATCCTCATCGGTCATTCCACCGCTTTTCTTTTTTGCCACCATTTGTGTTTTCATGACCTTTAGACCCTTGTAATCAGTGGCATCATACTCTTTAATGTGCAGAAGCTCACATCTGTCATCAAACGCTGCTTCAAGTTCTCCTTCATTCAAAAGAAAAGCAGGGTTCGACGGAACCCTCTCATTGCTCTGGTCATGCAGAAATGTTTCCATAAGAATGATACCGTTTGGCTTGAGTGCATCGATCATAGGATCAAAAAGAGAACGATCCAGGAAATAAACACAGACAATAAGATCATATTTTTCTTTGGGTAGCGTATAACTGTCTAAGTCAACCTCTTTTGGATGAATATTCTCTATCTCTTGTAGTTGGGAGATTGCTACAGAGGAAATGTCCAATGCATCCACTTTAAATCCCTGTTCTGCCAGATATTTACTGTGTCTTCCCAACCCGCAGGCAATATCCAGAGCCTGTTTCCCCTGGCTTAGTTGAACGTAATCCTGCAAGAGCTGAATAGGCTCATTCGATATTTGGGGATCCAGATATTTTTTATCCCAGCGTTCTTTGTCTTCCTGTGCCATAGATACAGCCTTTTTTGATATTATTCTACCCAAATAACTTGAACGGAAATAGTATGGCAAAATTGACATTTATATCATGGAACGTGAACGGGATCAGAGCCGTGGGAAAAAAGGAAGCATTAAAGTGGATCGATGACGCAGGAGTGGATTTTCTCGGATTGCAGGAGATTAAAGCAGAAGCTGATCAGATCCCTGATACGATCTTTGATCGAAACTATAAATTCCAGAGTATTAACTCGTCATCAAATAAAGGTCAGTCCGGTGTGGCACTTTATACCGATATCAAAGGAGAAGCCTTTTCCTGTGATCATGTGGATATATTGGATGAAGGACGTATCAATGAATACCACTTTGGTAATATTGCCTATTTTAATGTTTATTTCCCCAATGGACAACGCAGTGAAGAGCGTTTGGTATATAAACTGGCATTTTATGAGCGTTTTTTAGAATATATTCTTGAACTGCATAAAGAGGGAAAATCCATCATTGTCTGTGGAGACGTAAACACAGCACATCATAGCATAGACCTTGCAAGACCCAAAGCCAATGAAAAAACTTCCGGGTTTCTACCTGTTGAAAGAGCATGGCAGGATAAGCTGCTGGCTGCAGGTTTCATAGATACATTCAGGTATATGCATGGTGATGTAGAAGATCGTTACAGTTGGTGGTCTTACCGTGCTGCTGCCAGAAAAAACAATGTGGGATGGAGGATTGACTATTTTTATGTTTCAGACGATTTGAAAGAGAATATAGTGGATGCAGAGATACTCGATGAAGTGATGGGAAGTGATCACTGTCCTGTAAAATTGGTACTGGATATTTGATATTTGTGTATTATTGATACATAATTTATGACTTTCATGGACTCGTATACCTATCGATAGACTATAAAATACCTATTTGTATTACCTAACTACCCAATATAAAATTTTTCTTAATCCTTCTTATGATTGATAATCTATGTTTAACCTCTTATGTTAGAATTTGACTACATTATATATACGGAGTATTTATGAAAAAAATAAACAAAGTTTTAATTGCCAACCGTGGTGAGATCGCATTGCGTATTATTCGTGCCTGTAAAGAGCTGGATATAACCTCTGTCTGTGTCTTTTCAGAAGTAGACCTTGAAGGTATTTGGGTCAAAAAAGCAGATGAGGCATATCCTATCATGGGAAATCCCATTGATGCCTATTTGGATTATGAACGTATCGTAACACTTGCAAAAAAAGCAGAATGTGATGCAATTCATCCCGGGTATGGCTTTTTGTCCGAAAATGCAGACTTTGCTCGGGCCTGTAAAAGAGAGGGGATCATTTTCATTGGACCAAGTGCGGAGCATATAGCACTTTTCGGTGACAAGATCGCTTCTAAAAATGCCATGGCTGAAGTGGGTGTACCTATATTGCCGGGGACAGATGAGCCGCTTTCCTCTCCGGAAGAGGGCGAAGCCATTGCCAAGGAGATCGGTTTCCCTGTCATTATCAAAGCAGCATTTGGTGGTGGAGGACGTGGTATGCGTATTGTCTATAAAGCCAAAGAGTTCAAAAAACTTTTTGATGAAGCGCAAAATGAATCAATGAAGTATTTCGCAAGAGATGAAGTATTTGTAGAAAAATATCTTGAAAATCCCAGACATATTGAAGTACAGATCTTGGCGGATTCTTTTGGAAATGTGGTGCATTTGGGTGACAGAGACTGCTCCATACAGAGAAGGCATCAAAAAGTAGTGGAGATTGCACCTGCCCCCAATCTTAAAGATGAAACCCGTAAAGAGCTCTACCGTGTGGCTACCAAAGCGATGTTCAAGCTGGGCTATGAGAGTGCCGGCACAGTTGAGTTTCTGGTAGACCAGGATGAAAATCTCTATTTTATGGAGATGAATACCCGTATCCAGGTAGAGCACCCCGTCACGGAGATCATTTCCGGTATCGATCTGATCCAAAGAATGATAGAGATCGCAGACGGAGACAAACTGAAGTTCCTGCAAGAGGAGATCAAGTTCAGTGGGTATGCGATCGAATTCAGGATCAATGCTGAAGATGCACAAAAAGATTTTGCACCACATCCCGGTACGATCACAGAGTATCTCTCTCCGGGAGGGCCTGGCGTACGTCTTGATACGATTGCCTACAAAGGTTATACCATTCCGGCTTTTTATGATTCAATGATCGGTAAACTCATTGTCTTCGCTATTGACTGGGAAGGTGCCGTAAAAAAAGCAGAAAGAGCACTCTGCGAGTACCACATAGCAGGTATTCCTACAAATTTACCGTTGCACAGACAGATCGTTAAAGATCAGGACTTCAAAGATGCGCGCTTTGACACAGGTTATTTTGATAAAAAACTTTCAACTTTCAATTTGGAAGGACAGGAACAGGGAAAACGTGAAGAGGAAAAATATAGAAAATTGGCAGACCTCATTAGTTCGATCAAAAAAAATCAGGTAAAAGTACGTCAGTAGAGAAGAGGAGGAGAGTATGCCTCTTTTACTCTTCTATCTCTCCCACATAGTAGAATTCATCCAAGCCATCAAGAAATGATATGAGCAAGGCATCGGAACAAGCTTTAAAGTTCTTATGTCCCTCTTTTCTAAAGAGGGACTTGAGTTCCTGCTTGCTTAGGTCAGCTTCTCCCAGACCAAAAATGATCTCCACTTCAGGCTCTTTGAGCTCCAGTGCAATACGGAGTTTTTTAAGTATAAGATTATTGGTCAGCTCTACGGCTTCATCTTCATTGGTTTTACTTGGAGAAGGACCTCTTTTTAGTGTTACAAGACCATCTAAAAATACCCCTAACTCTTCATAAGAACACACTTTGAATGCCTTGTCCTGATGTTTTTTTAAAAGTGTGTCCAGATGTGCTGCATCCATTTCATATGATTCAAGTTCATAGGCTTTGCCTATCTCTTCAGCACTGAGATCCAGTGCTTTTTGTATTTTATACAAAATATCGTTGGTATTCAATGATCGACCTATTCTTTAATTTTTGTGTTACAAAGTGTGGCTTCTACGGTAGTTGAGAATCCAATACTTACATCTGACCAGGTTTTACCCTTGTGAAGATCATAGCAGCTTTTGTTGATGGAAGAGAGTGCATTACCTGCAGCAAAGTCCAAAAGATCAATGGTGCCGTTAGCATTAAATTTTCCATCAGTGTAGATATACTTCATCGGGATGGTCAGGGTTTTTTCATTCATGGTGATCTTTACATCCAAGTTTCCTGTACGGGGTTTTCCTTTTTCATGTTTATCGGTCTTTTTAATATCAACGATCTCAGCAGTGATCGCTTTACCTTTGAGTACAGAGAAAAAACTTTTTACAAGTGTCTCATCTCTGCCGGGGTTTCCTGTATCGATTTTTGAGAGATCAATGTTCACTTTTGAACCTACTAAAAGTTCTTTAAAGTTTTTTCCTTCGAGTGCATGGGGTGTGTATGTAACAGAAGTGAATTTTCCGCCAACACCAATTTTTCCTAAAGTCTTATACGCTTTCCAGTTCACGTTCATAGTATTGGGTTGTACCAGTACACAGCCTGTTGCAGCCGGTTCCGTCGCATAGCTCATTGTGAGTAAAGTTGCTAAAGAGAGTAATATTTTGTTCATGTGTATCCTTTTTATAATAATAAATGATAATAGCATATAATGGTTAATATGTTTCTATTTTGCTGCTGCTTCTGCCAAATTTTGCATGGCAATATTTGCTTTTCTAATGATCTCCAAACATTGTTTGTCTTTAATGTTATGTTTAAGTGACCAGTATTCCGGATTGGTATAGGTGATCGTCGTTTTTCCTTCATAGTCTGTAGAGAAAAGCATTTTAAGTGGTAGGTCCAGACCGATGGAAGGGTTACATTGCATCAGTTTTGTTCCCATCTGCGGGTTGCCGAATACCACAACAGTTTCAGGTCTCATGCGTAAACCGGCCTCTTTTGCATTTTTGGCATGATCAATGGTCTCAAAGTATACGAGTCCTTGGTCTTTAACGATCTTAATGAATTTGGCTACGGCCGTAGGGGCATCATTTTTTGTTTCAACTGTTTCAAGAAAAGCACCTTTTTTATTCTCACAACCGAGCAGTGCAAACCCAAGTAAAGCGATCAATACCGTTTTTTTCATTACGCCAACCTCCATTAAACGTTAAATCTAAAGTGCATCACATCGCCATCCTGAACAATATACTCTTTGCCTTCCAGTCTGTTCTTTCCGGCTTCTTTTGCACCGGTTTCTCCGCCAAATTCAATAAAGTCCTCATAAGAGATAACTTCTGCACGTATAAATCCTTTTTCGAAGTCATTATGAATGACTGCTGCCGCTTTTGGTGCAGTGGTGTTCTTACGGATGGTCCAGGCACGTACTTCTTTGACCCCTGCCGTAAAGTAAGACATAAGACCAAGTTTGTCAAAGCCTTTATGGATGATCTGCTCAAGTCCTGACTCTTCAACACCCAGATCCGTCAGCATCTCTTCTCGTTCTTCATCCTCAAAGTCCACCATATCTTCTTCTACTTTTGCACAGAGTTTGATGACTTCAGAACCCCTCTCATCTGCATAGGCTTTAAGTTTCTGTACGAATTCACTGTCTTCTGAAAGTCCGTCTTCATCGACATTGGCACCATAGATGATAGGTTTGGAAGTAAGCAGGCGCAGATCTTTGTTCAGGGCCTGAAAGCCATCACTCTCTATGTCTTCAAATGTCGATACCGGTGCACCGTCTTCAATGTGTATTAAAAGTGCTTCGGCAACGGCAAGCTGCTCTTTGGCATCTTTGTCATTTCCTTTGGCTTTTTTCTTCAACATGTCAATACGTTTAAGTAGCGCATCGATATCTGCAAACAGCAGTTCCTGCTCAATGATCTCAACATCACGGATAGGATCAATAGAACCTTCTGTATGAACGACATTGGGATCTTCAAAACATCTTACAATGTGCAGGATCACTTCCGTTTCACGGATATTTCCAAGAAACTTGTTCCCCAGACCTTCCCCTTTGCTTGCTCCTGCAACTAGACCTGCGATATCTACAAAATCGAGTGTTGAGTACTGGATCTTTTCAGGATTTACGATCTTTGCAAGTTCGTCCAGCCTTTTATCCGGAACTGGGACAACAGCTTTGTTTGGTTCAATGGTACAGAAAGGGTAGTTCGCGCTCTCTGCATTCTGTGCCTTTGTGAGTGCGTTAAAAGTGGTTGATTTCCCTACGTTTGGTAGTCCGACAAGTCCGATGCCTAATCCCATGGTATTTCCTTTGATAATATATTGACGCGATTTTATCTAAATTTTAGTGAAGAGGGGTTGAGCTAGGGCAGATGACCTTATTCGGCAGAAAGATATCTCTCAATATTATGAACAAGTTTCTTGAGTTTTAGAGGAAATTGTTCTCTGAACTCTTCAATGCGGTGTTCTGTTTTATAGAGATAGATCTTCTTCATTCTGAAAACCAGGTTTTCCAGTTCATAAGCACCTATATGGTTCAGGGCTATGCCCATTTGTGTACAGCTGGTCATGATCCGTTTGGCGTTTCCCTTGTCGATCCATTTTGGCATACTGTGTATGGTCTCTTTATAGTGCAGCACAAAGTCATACAAAGAGTCTTTGTAGCGATCTTCATTACCATTGGCCAATGCAATGCCGTACCTGATATCAAGGCCGTCTATCTTTAATTCTTCAAGAAAAGAGACAGCTCTCTGCTCTGTAGGAAGATAGGTTAAAAAAGCAGTATAGAGTTGTCCTATCTTCAAAGGTTTTGTTATATGGGAATTTGCACCGATATCAAACATTTTTTTGATCTCTTTACCTTGTGTAAAAGCGGTAAAGGTCATAATAGGCATACTGTCAAAAGTGGGGTCTTTTCGTATTTGTCTGGTGGTTTCATATCCATCCATAATGGGCATAGCAATGTCCATCAGTATAAGGTCAATGGGGTTTTCCTGTTTGGCGAGAATATCCAATGCTTCCTCCCCGTGATTGGCGATAGTAATACCTACACCGGATTTTTTTAAAATACTTTGCAGGATCTTCTGGTTGATCACATTGTCTTCGACAAACAGAATATGGGAACCCTTAAAGAGAATAAAATCATCGGAATGGATATTTTCACTCTCCTCAAAATCTTCATTTGAAGTATATGGCAATGCTGTCGTCTTGGAATATGGCATAGTATACTCTCTTTTGAAGGGTACTTCATCCGTGTGTATTCTTCCTGCATTTGCGCGCTGTTCCAAAATGATCTGCCTTTAAAAACTTTTTTAGTGTGTCTTGACGGTACGAGCCAGTTTTTCGATGAGTCTGATCATCATTCTGACACCGGCACCGGAAGCACCGTGAGGGTTTTCTGCCCAGGCATGTTCGACAAAAGCAGGTCCGGCAATGTCAATGTGCGCCCATTTTTCTTTATGGTCTTCATCAATGAATTCTGAGAGGAACTGACCTGCTGTAATGGCACCGCCGTAACGTGTATTCGAAATGTTACACACATCCGCGATCTCGCTCTTAATGGTTTTTTTCAAGTGTCTGTTGAAATCAAGTTTCGTAGCAAGTTCACCTGCCTGGGTAGCCAGATTGACCACAAGGTCTTTTGGCTCATCTGCATTTCCCATAACACCTGATGTGTAATGACCCACACCGACTACGCAGGCACCGGTCAGTGTTGCAAAGTCAAAAAGGTAATCTGCTTTGACTTCCTGTTGTGCATAGCAGAGCGTATCTGCAAGTACCAAACGGCCTTCTGCATCTGTATTTCTTATCTCGATCGTTTTTCCGTTCTTTGCAGTGAGTACATCATCCGGTTTATAGGCATCTCCCCCGATCATATTTTCAACGGCACCGACAAAACCGTGTACTTCAATGGGAAGATCCATTTCCGAGACCGCTTTCATGATACCCAGAACAGCGGAACCGCCACTCTTGTCAGATTTCATCGTTACCATATAGTCAGCCGGTTTAAGACTAAGACCGCCTGAATCATAGGTTAAGCCTTTCCCGACCAGAGTAACCACAGCCTTCGCATTTTTAGGTTTATGTGCCAGGTGGATCACTCTTGGTTTATGGCGACTCGCCCGTGCGACAGCAAGCAGTGTTTCCATCTTCTGTTTTCTAAGTGCTTTAGGTTTAAGAATTTTACATTTCAAACTGGATTTTTCTGCAAGACCTTCTGCAATGTCTGCCATGATCTTAGGATAACAGTCATCCGGAGTGGTATTGACAATGTCTCTTGTAAAGTTGGTTGCGTTGGCAGAGATCTCACCGTTATGTACTGCTCTGGCCATCGCTTCAAGACTTACTTCATAGTTGTCTGCATATCCTTCGGTTGAGATCTGTATCTCTTTGACCCTGGATTTTATTTTTTTGCTTTTATATTGTGTGAACGTATAGCTTCCAAGGACGATTCCTTCTACGGTCGCACGCAGGGAAGCTGTACATCTTGGATGGCTTAAATAGGTAGCTAACTTGATCGTTTTGTATTTTTTGCCCAGCAGTGACCGGATCGCAGTAGCCACAGCTGAACGTACGCCTACACCTTTGAGTGTGTCAGATCCTACATAAAGTCTGTTCTTTTCCAAAAGAAGACAGATTTCATCCTGACCGCCTTTAAATCCGGCTTTCTTTAAAAGTTTTTTATCTTGTATAAATGTGTGTTTAAAGTTCCCGTCAATAACGATGATGATCTCAAGATCTGCTTTGATCTCCTTGAGCGGGGTAGTTGTAATATTGAAATCCATGATTTGCCTTTAACAGTTTTAATTAGATGGAGTATATCAAAAAAAGGTAAAGGAAGACGCCTTTACGCTTAATATCTTCACTCCGGCTCTATATTATCTTTTGCATTGATGATACTTATCAAAAAACTGCCGGCTTTTTCATAGCCGACATGTGTATAGATACTCTTTTCTGTTTTTGGATCTATAAAAAATACGGAAGGGGTCAGTGTCGTTTTGTACTTTTTTGCATGATCACTTTTATTATCGATGATGACGACTACTGTATCGATAAGTGCATTTTTTACGTTAGGGTTCTTCATGGTCTCATGTACCATTTTTTCACACCATTCGCATCCGTCTTTGACGACCAAAAGCAGTACCATCTCTTTCTTTTCCTGCTTTGCCTGTTTCAACGCTTTGTGAAGATCGGTTTGTGCGTTAAGAACCCATGCCGCATCTTTGGCGGTAATAGCCATGACATTACAAATAATCAGTAGTGAGAGGATAAGAATTTTCATAAGATACTCCTTTTAAGTTTATAAAAGAATAATTATAAGTATATCATATATTTTATATTTAAAAAAGGATTTGGAATGTTAAGGGTATTTGAAAAGGACAGGGTCGTTCAACGACCGCTGTTTACTGGAATTGTTCAGAAAGGATATCCTGGGCCTGTATCATATCTTTATCACCGCGCCCGGAGAGATTCACCAAGATTGTTTTTCCCTTGATCTCTTCAGGTTTCATTTTTTTGAGGTAAGCGATGGCATGGGAACTTTCAAATGCAGGAATGATCCCTTCTGCCTGTGAAAGCCATACAAAAGCGTCCATTGCTTCATCATCAGTAATGTGATCGTACGTAGCGATATTTTCATCTTTCAGATAGGCATGTTCCGGCCCGATACCGGGATAGTCCAAGCCTGCTGAGATAGAGTGGGCTTCCTGAACTTGACCGTCTTCATCCTGAAGCAGGTAAGAGAGTTGTCCATGAAGGACACCGGGGCTTCCTTTCTCCAGAGAACAACCGTGTTTACAGTCAAGACCTTCTCCACCGGCTTCGATACCGATACACTCTACGCTCGGATCTTCAAGAAAATGGTTAAAGATACCCAGTGCATTGGAACCACCGCCTATACAGGCAATGACCTTGTCCGGCAGACAACCCTCTACAACATCCAGCTGTGCTTTGGCTTCCCAGCCGATAATGGACTGGATATCTCTGACCATCATAGGATAGGGATGGGGACCCGCAACGGTTCCGATAAGGTAGTACGTATCTCTCGCATGTGTTACCCAGTGACGGATGGCATCATTCATGGCATCTTTGAGTGTTTTGCTTCCACTTTCAACCGCATGGACTTTCGTACCAAGCAGTTTCATTCTGAAAACATTCAGTTCCTGTCGTGCCACATCTTTGGCACCCATGAAGACTTCACATTCCAGACCAAAAAGTGCTGCAACCGTTGCTGTTGCCACACCGTGCTGACCCGCACCTGTCTCTGCAATGATCTTCTTTTTTCCAAGACGCTTTGCAAGTACCGCCTGGGCCACACAATGGTTGATCTTATGCGCACCGGTATGGTTCAGGTCTTCACGCTTGAGGTAAATTTTTGCATCCAGCTCTTTGGAGAGGTTTTCTGCAAAGTAGAGTGCAGAAGGGCGACCCACATAATTCTTGTAGTAGTAGTCGACCTCAGACCAGAAATCTTTGTCAAAACGTACGGCCTCATAGTCCAGTCTGAGCTGTTCCAATGCAGGCATCAGTGTTTCCGGAACAAAACGTCCCCCGTAGCCTACCTGACCATTTTCAATATTTCCAAAATGTCCCAGATCATCCGGATCGTGCGGGCTTGGTTTTGGTATGTATATTTCTTTATGTAAATTCATGTTTTTCTCTTCTGTAAAAGTGTTTGGATTATAGCGTATGGGAGGTTATTACCCCTTTAAATGATATAAGTGATCTCTGCCTGTGAATCCAGTCTCATAGGGGGACCCCAAAAGCCAATACCGGAGTTGATATAAATTTGAGATCCGTTCTCCAGTGTATGCAAGCCTTTGACATAAGGCTGCTGCAGTTTGATCAGGTATTCAAAAGGCCAGATCTGTCCACCATGGGTATGACCGCTTAAAATGAGTTCCGGTTTGTAGTGTCCAAGCTCTTCTATGTACTTTGGCTGATGTGCCAGGAGAATTGTTTTATAGCTTGGCTCTATGCCTTTAAATGCTTTGTTGATATCGGGTTCAAACATTTTCATTCTATATCCTATGAGGTCAGTGACTCCCACAATATTGACTTGGAGGGCATCGATACTAATGTGCTCATTTAACAAGAGCGTTATTTTACTTGTTTGCATAAAGTCTATGATCTTTTGGGGATCATGAAAATATTCATGATTTCCTAAAATATAGTAGACACCGTGTTTTGCCTGAATATGGTCCAGTTCGCGTACAGCTTCTTCTATATATTCCAAAGAAGTATCAATGAGATCACCGGTGATGCAGACGATGTCCGGCTTGAGGGCATTGATCTTGACGACAGAAGCTTTGACAAATGCTTTGTCTATCAACCCGCCTATATGCAGGTCAGAGATCTGTACAATAGAAAAGTTGAATGTGCCGAGTTTTACCACATTGACTACAGGTTCTTTACTTCCCTCGTAGGCAGCAGCTGAGACATAGGATGTTGAAAGAGCCAGGAGTATACCGTCACCGCTCTTTTTTATGAATTCCCTTTTTTTGATATCGACATTTTTAAGAGTTTTATGGAAGAGATGTAGTATTTCATTGATCATAAGGTAGAGCAGTAAGACAAAAGAGATCCCGATGGAAAGAGAGAAAAGATAGTAGAGCGTATTGCTGATGGTATCAGTATATCTTCCCAGTACATACAATAAATTAAAAATGAAGTTCAATGTAAGAAATATCGTTAACGTATTCCTAATACGCGGTGTCACTAAAAGTTTTTTAATGACCCTTGAGTAAAAAAGATAGTGCAGGGTAAAGAAGAAGAGTAAAAAGAGTGAAAAGAACAGATAGACTCTCATGGGTTCTCCTTAGTATCAGTACATTATTATAGCCTTTAAAGTGAAATATGACTTTTAAATTTTGTTTTTTTCTCTATATCTTCACCATGGGGTATATAGTGGTATTTTGATTTTGCTTCAGGCATCAGTTTACTCGGCATTTCATTATAAACTGTATTCATATCAGTATTGATGGTACCCAGGAAATAACTTTTTCCTGCTGTGACTTTTGTTATCGTTTTGGATCCTGAGCCATACCCGGCTTTTCCTCGACTACATCCGTAATGGCCACTGAGTGAATATTCTTTGAACTGTATGTTGCTGCTTGGTGCAGGTATTTTTACAGCGATGAAGCCTTCGGATATCTTTTTATCATGAAAATAGAGTTCATAATCCAAAGGTGCTTCATTTGTCCCAATGACCAAATGTCGTACTGCACGCTCTTTGTTTCCCTCTACCGCGATGAGTATGGTAGCGACATTTTTGTCGGAAGATCGCATATCGGGATTGGCCAATTCAACAGTATTTTTTGCACAGGCAGCAAGAAATACTGCAACGATTAAAAATAAGAGTATGTTTTTCATCTGTAAGTTCCTTGTATCAATTCCTTATGGCACATTATAGTAAAAGCTATGTGTATTGGATGTGTATTGTGCGTCAAGGCTTTAGAGGTGTGCTTATGCTAAAATAAAAAATAAGAAGGATGACGAATGGACAGAAGAGATTTTTTATTTCGTATCGGGATCACGCTTGTTTCCGCGTCTGCTTACAGTTTTGGGGAGAGCCTAAAACCGTTGATAGAGGGAAAGTCAGAGAAGGTAGCGCTCCTTTACGGTACAAGATATGGCGCAACAAAAGACACAGCGATGTGGATCGCCAGGGGGATTGGTGAAAATGTAGATGTACATAACATTGAAGAGATTGACTTTGATGAAACGCTGCATCATTATAAGAAGTTTATTATAGGTTCAGGTATTTGGATCGATGGTGCACATCCACGTTTAATAGAACTGCTTTCTGACCATACCAAAATGATGCAGTCCAAGATCATCGCTTCATTTATTGTTTGTGGGACAACAGGTGAGGATGAAGCAGGAAAACTTAGAATAGCCGGCTATTTCAAAAAGTTTCACCAACCCTTGCAGATCAAACCTAAGGTCAACAAGTATTTCGGCGGCAGAATGACCATTGAAAAGTTAAGTGAAAAAGACAGAAAACTTCTGGATAATTTTTATACGAAGGTATTGAAAAAGAAATTTGAAAATTGGGACAGAACCAACCCGGAAGCAGCAGAAAAATTTGGTGCGGATCTTTCTGCTGCAGTAGCTACTTGATGAATTCGGTTACCTTTTCCATCTCATAAAAGGCCTGTACAACATTTTGTGAATTCTCTTCAATGAGTGTACGGGCATCCTGTAAGCCTTTGTTATAATGGTAATTTCCTATCTCCCTGTTGAAAAAATCGAGCAGAAATTCAGCATCGAATTGACCGATCTCTTCTGAAAGTTCGTTTGCAAAATAGTGCTGTATTTTGTGAACAAGTATGGCTTTCTCTTCAGAAGTGAACGCGATGTCAGACATTAGTCTATCTCTAGCACAGAGTAGACAGGAGCTTTGATCCCCTCTTTGCCATTCAGGAAGCCAAGTTCCAAAATAAAGCAGGCTTCTACACAGTGTGCACCGACTTTGTCTATGAGGGTTGCTGCTGCTTTGGCTGTTCCTCCTGTAGCAATGAGATCATCGATGAGTAATACTTTTGAAGGCGCACCGGTATGACACAAGCCATTTTCACCAAAGGCATCAATGTGTATCTCCACTTCGTCGAATCCGTATTCCAAAGAGTATTTTTCCGCTACGGTTGTGTAGGGGAGTTTCCCTTTTTTTCGTACCGGAACAAAGCCGATACCCAGTCTGTCTGCCAGAACTGCACCAAATATGAAACCTCTGGCATCGATGCCGGCGATGTAGTCAAGTTCATATCCGAGATAACGGCTCGTTAAATGTTCCATAAGTGTACTGAATGCTTTTGGATTTCCGAGCAAGGTGGTGATGTCTTTGAAGATGATGCCGGGTTTTGGAAAATCCGGGATATCTCGGATACTTTCCAGAATGATCTCTTTTTCTTTGATGCTTAATGTACTCATTATTTCTCCCCGTTTCCTTTTATATTACTTGTGATCTTGTGACCCTCTTACTTTTCTAGAAAAGTAAGCAAAAGTCGTTGTGGCTCTCAAATCGCTTTGCTTTCAAGGGTGTTCGCCACAACAAGGGCACACTATCGTGTGATTAATGTCTAATTGCTTACGCGTGAGGTGCGTTTCTCAACTCACTATCAGAGCTTACCCTAAGTCTGCTCCGAACGTACAGCCTTCTTCTAGTTTGGCTACACGTCCTGCATGTCTGCCGCCTTCGAATTCTGTGTTGACAAAAGCTTCTATCATATCTTCTATGACACCTTTGCCTACTACACGCTCACCAAAGCACAGGATATTGGCATTGTTATGTTGTCTGGTGAGTTTTGCAGTGTAGTGGTCGTGGCAGAGTCCTGCTCTGATACCTTCTATTTTGTTCGCAGCAATGGACATGCCTATGCCTGTTCCACAGACTAGAATACCGAAACTTCCCTCATCCTCTTGAACGGCCAGAGCA
>Ga0256834_1001762_pt1 | contig 14301 bp, 12 predicted proteins | sample 4281140metaG_FD_190536 | JGI IMG/M metagenome (GOLD analysis project Ga0256834, IMG submission 190536) | Hydrothermal vent microbial communities from East Pacific Rise, Pacific Ocean - 4281-140 | ecosystem: Environmental > Aquatic > Marine > Hydrothermal vents | place: Pacific Ocean: East...
TGAGTATCATTATATTGGCTGTTGAGATTATTTATACATTACATGGAAAGGGTGGCTTATTAAGTAAGTATCCTTGGGTTATAGCATTTTTCTTTGGTCTTATCCATGGGTTTGGATTTGCATTTGTACTTATGGAGTTGGGGTTACCTAAAAGTCAATTGACATTGGCTCTTTTGTTTTTTAATGTTGGTATCGAAGTAGGGCAACTATTATTTATAGGGCTAATGATTTTTATATATATGATACTAAAAAACTCTCTCTCTAATGATAAACTCTTAAGAGGGAAAGTTTTATTAGTATATATTATTGGTTCAATGGCTTCCTATTGGCTTATAGAACGTATAGCTTTATAAAATCTTATTGGTTCATATATATATTATGAGCCTCTTCAAGAGTATAAAACTCTAATCCCATTTCATTAACCATATCCATGATTTTTATTAGTTTTTCTTTAGATATTTTATACTTATGTTTTTCTTTTGCACTTTCAGTATCATTTTCACCTTTATAGTGAATCCAATGACTTAAAAAAACTCCTATATCTTTATCTCTCTTTAATTGTTCAAGATGACGTCTAATCTCATCTAAAGACTTATTTCCAGGATTATCCGTCAGTGTTACATGTGCAAAAAACTCACGAATATGTGGAAGTTCTTGACGAATTAGTTTATTATGTTCTGGTTGTCCTGACATATACGGATATGAAAAACTTGTAGGTTCAAAACCTTTATTTTGCATATAAGCAACACCTGGAATAATTTGACCTTCTAAGTATGCTTGTGCTTTATTTGGCACGTTATTATATCTTGAATCATATGTACTAAGATGATCACTTGTATGATAAGCAATTTCATGTCCATATTCTTGGAAAGATTTTAATATAGATATATCTGAATCAGGTAAATTCCAATTTTGACTATTGGCCCATCTGTTACAGAAAAATGTTGCAACAGCACCCTTTTCTTTAAATATACTTTGCATATCATTCCAGTTTTCTACATAACTATCATCAAAGGTTAAAACAATTCCTGGTTTACTTACAATGACAGGTTTATCTACATCTAAATTTTTTTCTTCGTTATAAGAAAAAATATTATCTATATAACCACCACCTTTAATGGTCATATAATTAAGTTTAAGAAATTTATTATTTGGGTCATATCTTTCTAAATCACGTTCTAAATTTCTAGTGATTGTATGCCATTCATTATTAGTCTTATTCGATCCAATGCCATGAACAATATAGTATGGATCTTTATTATTTATGCCTGACCCAGTATCTTTAGCAATATAACTCAACCAACGCACACCATTTTGGGTTTCGATATTTATATTTATTGTGAAATCTTGATTAAACTTCATGTTCCATTGAATAAATTTATTATCTTTTTTTATATTTATTCCATTAAATTTAAAGGTATCATAACTCTTTTTTTCATTTTTTTCTATTTTTGCATCTAAATATATTACTCTACTGTTTCTTTCATCATCATAGGTATTTATTATATTTGCCACATGTGAGTGATTTGATAATATAGACCATTTATCTGTTGTTTGATTTTCTGCATCTTCATATTTTATAGCTACATTTGTATCTGTAGTTTCATTTTTATCTTCGATAATATTTGTGGTTTCATTTTTATCTTCGATAATATTTGTAGTTTCATTTTTATCTGTATCATTTGAAAATATAGATGAATTACAAGCACTGAGTAGTATTGTGAATATATTAATTAATAACCATTTAAAAATAGTTTTCATGGTATCTCCTTTTAGCATGCAATAATAGCATATATATCAATAAAATACTAACATATTATGTGTATTATTATTTTATTTTAATCTAAAAGAATTATTAAAGAAGAGACATTATGTCATCTTCTTTAATTAGAATTAATAGTTATATCTATAGTAGTCTGAGTATCTATTATAGTAGTATCTCGTAGGGTAATAATAACCACCATGGTGGTACCATCCTTCATGCCCTACAACTGATCTTAAGTCCTCTGGAGGATGAGGATACTTATCGGGTTTTTCTTCTTCTACATGAGTAGTTTTCTCTGGAACATAATTGGTTGGATAGTTATTTGCACATCCAGAAAATGCGAATGTAACAAATATAATAAAGTAAAAACTTTTCATCTTATATATCCTTTCTAGATTTTAGATATGGTTTATATCAATGGTTACCAGCCAAAAAGACCTTTAACACTTTGTATCGCACCAACGGCACTTCTTGCTGCACCTGCATTTTCTTGAATAGAATCTGTAGTTTGATGACGTTTCATATTTTCTAAACGAATTTCATCTGCAGTTAATGCTTGTTGTCGTCTGTATTGTCTAGCTTCATCTCTAGTGATTTGTGCACCCTCAGCACCTCTGTTTTTGTTTAAGTAAGCAGAGTCTGAACCAGCTGTTTTTGGAGTACATCCTTGTAATAAAGCAACTGAAAGAATGGTTGCTGTTAATAGTGATAAATTAATATTTTTCATGATAAATCCTTGTTTTGATATAATATATTTTAACTAGAAATAACTTTATATCTACTTTGCTTTTTCTAAATACTTACCATCAACAGTATCAACAACTATCTTTTGACCTTCTAAAATAAAGAATGGAACCTGTACAACAGCACCAGAGTCAAGTGTTGCTGGTTTTTTACCACCTTGTGAATCACCTTTAAAGTTTGGAGGAGTTTCAACTACTGTATAGGTTGCTGTTAACGGAATCTCAACTGAAATGGCTTTACCATTGTGAAAAAGAATATCTGCTTCCATTCCATCTATCATAAAGTTAAATGTCTCTTTCCCTACTTGTTCATGTGTTAGTCCTATTTGGTCATAAGTAGTAGTATCCATAAACTGTAGCATTTCACCATCGTCATATAGGTATTGCATGGTTGTTTGTTCTAAATCAGGTACTTCAAATTTATCACCTGCATGAACTGTTTTTTCAATTACTTTACCTGTTGAGAGGTTTTTAATTTTACAACGTACAAAAGCTGCACCTTTACCTGGTTTAACATGTTGAAAGTCAACCACTTTATATGGATTTCCATCCAATTCTAATCTAACACCTTTTTTAAGGTCTCCCATTGAGATTGTTGCCATTGTATCAACTCCTAAAATTTTTTGTGATTATATCCAAGGTTCACTTTACATTAATGTTTAGTTTATAATATAATGCTAGACTTATAAAAAATTAAAGAAAAGGTATTAAATGAAAAAAGTATTAAAAGCATTAGCTTTTTTATCTATAACACTTACCATAATAGAAGCAAAGAGTATTGATGCTTCTATTGTAAAAATATATACAGTATCAAAAACTACAAATTACATGGAGCCATGGAACTCATCTGTCCAGCGTTCAAGTGGGTCGGGGAGCATAATATCAGGAAATAGAATTTTGACCAATGCACATGTTGTTGCAAATGAAACATTTTTAGAAGTTAAAAAGTACGGAGATACAAAACGATATCAGGCAAAAGTTTTGGAAGTTTCTCATGATACAGATTTAGCTCTTTTAGAAGTAGAAGATAAAGATTTTTTTAAAGACACAGAGGCATTAACATTTGGTGTTTTACCTAAAATACAAGATAAAGTAACTGTTTATGGTTACCCAATGGGTGGACATACTATCTCTGTAAGTACAGGGATAGTTTCTCGTATCGAACATAATCGTTACGCACATAGTGGAAAAAGTTTTTTATCTATACAGATTGATGCAGCTATTAATCCTGGAAACTCTGGTGGTCCAACCATTTCAAACGGTAAGATAGTAGGTGTTGTAATGCAAGGTATTACAATGTCACAAAGTATTGGTTATATGGTTCCTGTAGATATTATTCAACATTTTTTAAAAGATGTATCAGATGGAAAACGTGATGGTTTCCCTAAACTTGGAATTATGACAGATAAAATAGAAAACCCTACATTAAAAGCCTATTACAAACTTGCTGAAGATGAAGGTGGAATTGTAGTAGTTGATATCGTATATAACTCTATTTTGAAAGATATTTTAAAACGAGATGATATTATTACAGCAATAGATGGACATAAAATAGAAAATGATGGAACAGTAGAGTTTCAACCAAAACAGTATACTCATTTTAAATACTTCATAGACGTGCATCAATATGGTGATGATGTTACATTAGATGTATTACGTGATGGGAAAAAGATGGTACTTAAGGCTAAACTTCCCGATACTTCAAGTTCGGAACACTCTACTTATTCTAAATTAGAGTATGACAAGATGCCAAGTTATTTTATGTTGGGTGGTTATGTATTCTCTCCGATTACTCAAAACCTCTTAAATACTTCAGGAAGTCCTGTTTTGACACTAAGAGCAAAAGCTACTAAGTTTCCTACAAAAGATGAGCAAGAGCTTGTTGTACTGCTAAAAGTACTCGCAGCAGAGCATAGCCGTGGTGATTATGGAATATCTATGTGGCATATAGAAAAAGTAGATGGAGAAAAATTTAAAGATTTTAAAGAGTTCTATAAACTTGTAATGGAATCAAAAAATAAGTTTGTAGTATTTGAAGATGAAGATGGTGCGAAGGTCGTTGTAAATAAGGAAAAAGCATTGGCTGTTGAACCTGAAATTTTAAATCGTTATAGTATAAAAGCTAATAAGTCAGATGATTTGATGGAAGAGACAGAGATATAATAAGTGTTATAAATTCCCATCAAGATGATGGGAATAAAAGTAAGTTAAAATCTATTTAACAAACTCAAATGGGTTTTCCACTACATTTTTTCTATCTACAATGTATGGAATAAGAGCAGTTTGTCTAGCTCTTTTAATAGAAACTGTTACAAGCTCTTGGTGACGTTTACAGTTACCTGTAAGTCTTCTTGGCATGATTTTAAATCTCTCACTTAATGAGAACTTTAATAGACCTAAGTCTTTATAGTCGATAAAATCAACTTTCATTTCACAATATTTACAAAATCTTTTTTTGAACTTTCTTCTTTCTGCCATGGGTATCTCCTAAAATGGTATCTCGTCATCATCGATGTCGATTTCTGGTACAGACGTTTGCTGTTGCTGTTGTGGTGCTGGTTGAGAGGGTTGCTGTGAAGCTTGAGGTTGACCATATCCACCTTGTTGAGGTTGTCCATAACTTTGCTGTTGCTGCTGTGGTTCCCCATAACTATTACCTTGGTTTTGACCACCATAATTGTTTTGGCTTGGTTGGTTACCATATCCATTACTGTTTGTGTTGTTAGGGTTTTGGCTATCAGCCTTTGAGTCTAACATCTGTAGGTTCTCTACAGTTACAGCATGTTTGCTTCTTTTACTTCCATCTTGTGCAGTCCACTGTTGAAAAACAAGTCGTCCATCTACTAAAACTTTGCTCCCCTTACGAAGGTATTGGTTTGCTATTTCAGCTGTACGTCCAAAAAATGTCAGGTCTATAAATAGAATCTCTTCTTTTTGTTCACCTGTTTGAGTTTTGAACTTTCGGCTTGTTGCTATTCCAACATTACCGATTGCACTACCACTCTGTGAGTATCTTATCTCAACATCTCTTGTAAGGTTTCCTACCAATACTACTTTGTTATACATGGGGTTCTCCGTAAATTAATAAGCTAAATTATGCTTCTGTTGTTGTTGCTTCTGTTGTAGCAGTCTCTGTTGTTTCAGCAGGTGTTTCTGCTTCTACAGGAGCTTCTTCAGCTTTTGGTGCTTCTTCTATAACAACTGATGCTGCTTTAACAAGTTTTTCAAACTGAGTTACTTCTTTTTTCTTAGTATATCTAACTGTTAAGTATTTAATAACTTCTTCGTTAAACTTTAAGTTTCTCTCAAGTTCGTTAATAACAGTACCTTCAGCTTTAAAGTAAACGATAGTGTATACACCACGCTCATTTTTTTCAACAGGGTAAGCAAGTCTTCTCATTCCCATTTTATCAGTAGCAAGAATCTCAGCACCTTCACGTACAAGAATCTCTTCAATCTTTGCAATGTTCGCTGCTGTCTCTTCATCTGTAAGTGTAGGTTTAAGTACATACAGTGTTTCGTAGTTGTTCATTGTGTTCCTTTTGGTTTAATAGCCCGTTTAAATATAGTTAAGTAACTACCCAAAAAACGAGCAAGAATTTTGGAAGCAGTATATTACCATAATAAAGATTGTTTCTTGATAAAAGTAGAATACATAAGATTTGTAGTTAAAAGTAGACTCCTATATGATAAAAATAAACTTAGTTAAATAAATTATATATTATAATTAAGAATAATATTTTTTTAAGGCAAATCTATAATGAGAAAAGAGACCCCACCAACTATAAATTTTTTTGTAAAAAGTTCAAAAATAATTTTTTTAGCAATATATGCAATATTAGTACTAGGTGCTAGTTATATTTTTATAAATAGTTATAATCAATACGATTATTTAAATAACTCCAACGAATACTCTGAATTAATGAAAAGAGTTAAAAAGATAGAAGGTATAGAAGAGAAGTTATTAATTAAAGACTCTGAAATTAGAATAAATGAACAGAAAATCATTATGATGACATCTCTGCTTGTTTTGATACTCTCTATATTTATGTTTATTAGAAGAGCATATATTCTTAATTATTTAGAAGTAGAGAAGCAAAACTTATCATTACTATTAGAAGATTTAAAATCTTATTCATATGAGGACAAGTTAGAAGAGTTTCAAAATATGATTAAAAATAAAAATACAGCAGAAATATATGCTCTCATGTCAGATATGATTGAAGAACTCGAAGAGAGTAAAAACTCTGCAGATGATGCCAATAAAACAAAGAGTCTATTTTTAGCAAATATGTCTCATGAGATTCGTACACCACTTAATGGAATTGTAGGTTTTACAAAGTTTTTAAAATCAACTGATTTAGATGATGAACAAGATGAGTTTGTTAATATTATTAGAAAGAGTTCAGAAGATTTACTCTCTATTATTAATGATATTCTTGATATTTCAAAAATAGAAAATGGACACGTAGAGTTAGAAGAGATTTTCTTTAATCCTATGGAAGAGTTTGAAAATGTTATAGAAACATATGCTGCTAATGCTTCAAAGAAAGATATAGACTTTGCACTTTGGATTGACCCATCTCTCTCATCACTTCTTTTACGCTCTGACCCTGGAAAAATTAAACAAATACTTATCAATTTAATTTCCAATGCAGTTAAGTTTACAGACAATAGAGGAAGCATTGATGTTGTTATAGAAAAAGTTTTATCAGAAGATGAAGATAATGTATCTATAAAGTTTAAAGTTAAAGATACGGGTGTAGGTATAAGTGAAGATCAAAAAGATAAAGTATTTGAGGCTTTCACTCAAGCAGATAGTAGTACAAGTAGAAAGTATGGTGGAACAGGGTTAGGTCTGACTATCTCATCTGCATTGGTCAATGTTTTGGGTGGTTCTTTAGGTTTAGAGAGTACTTTAGGGGAAGGAACAGAGTTTAGTTTTACCCTAGATATGCTAAGTAAAGATATAAAACGTGATAAGAATACTCCAGCAATGAAAATAGCAATCTATTCTCCTTTAGATGTCCAGTCTAAAGATTCAGATAGATATTTAGAAGATTATCTTTTATCTTATAAAAATTTATCATTTACGCGTTTTAAAACTTTTGATGATTGTGTGGAGGCTTCATCTTCACTTTTTGATGTTCTCTATATTCACTATGATATGATAAACAGAGAAGAACTTCATAAAATAGTTAGTAAACATCAACAGTATAGTAATATAGTATTAATTACAAAACTAAATAAACGAAGTGAAGTACAAACACTAACAGAGAAGTTTTCACATGTAATTTATGAACCAGTTACATTTTCAAAAGTAGAAAAATCTTTTAACTATTTAACAGAGAAAAAAAGATTGTCATCGCCTAAGAAATCAAAAGTTAATTATAAAAACTTTTCAAATCTTCACTCTTTGGTTGTTGAAGATAATCCGATAAATCAAAAAATGATACAGCATACACTTAAAAATATGGGTATTACTTCTGACTGTGCTAACAACGGACAAGAAGGACTTAATATGTATATGGAAAACAGTAAATATGATGTAGTATTTATGGATATACAGATGCCAGTAATGAATGGTATAGAAGCAACAAAAGAGATAATGAAATATGAAAAGAGTCAAGACCTTTCTCATACACCTATTATTGCAGTTACAGCAAATGCTCTAAAAGGAGATAGAGAAAAATTTATGGAAGAAGGTATGGATGAGTATGTATCTAAGCCTATAAACCTAGACAGATTCATCGAGGCTTTAGAGAAGTTTTTCCCTGTAGTAAATAGTGAAGCGAAAGTAGCGAGTAACAACACAAAAGATATTTTACTCTATAAAGAGACAACAACCGAAGCAAAAATTATATCGGCAATTTTAAATAAACTTGACTACAGCGTAGATATAGTAGAAAACATTGAAGAGTTAAAGCGTGTAATCGATGTAGATAGCTATAAATGTATCCTTTTAGACAGAGTGCATTCGGACAGTTCTCATAAGAGTTTAACCGAACATCTTAAGTCTACAAACATACCAAGTTTACTTTTTAAAGATGCTAAACTCATGGTCTCTTCTACTGATGAAGAGAACTATACTTTCGTTACAGATAAACTGGCAGATTATATGAGCATTAAAGAAAAAGTTGATTATATGATAGGGTTGGATAAAGCGTCATAAACTACAAATAACTCTGCAACTTAATAAACGCTCCATAAAGCAACAATTCTCTGTTGGTTGCTGGGGTGTTTTTTATCTGTAACTCTACTTCTAAAAGGTGTTCAAATATTTTGAGTATGGCTGGGCTTTTTACTCTTAATGCCAGACTTGCTTTTTGCTCTTCTATATTTTTAGGCAGTTTGTAACCCAGAATAGCTTTTGAGTCTATGTGACCATGTAGTTTCATGTAGGCATTAAAGAGAAAGATTTGGTTTACAAAAAATTGGGTTGAACGTAAAATGCTAAACTCGTCTTCTCCTATTTCTAAAAGTCTGCTCATGGTTTCTACTATAGGTTTCTTTTCAAACAGGTCTATAAGTAACTGTTCTGTAGCAAGAGGAGCCGTAGAGTAGACAAGTCTGTCAATATCTTTTGAGGTTACCTCTCCCTCTAAAATAGCCAGTTTGTTTAGCTCGTTTGCACAGAGTGCTAGGTTGTTGTTTAGTAGTAACATAAGGTGTTGCAAGGCATAGTGGTCTATCTGTAGTCCTATGGCTTGTGCTTTTCTTTGTAGTATGTCTATACTTTCTCTAATGTTTGGTTCAAAAAGACGAAGCCAGTTTCCACCTTTTTTAGGAGTAAATGCATTTTGTAAACTTTTTGCATCACTTGCTTTTCCTTGATATTCAAACAAAAAGTAATTATCTGAGTTTTTACCAACGAGTTCTATGAGTATATCTAGCTCTTTTTTAGGTATTTTTTTATCTCGTTTTACTATGAGGAGATTGGTTCCACCAAAAAGTGAACTTTGAGATAAATATGCTTTTGCTCTTTCAAAACTGTACTCATCAAAATAGAGATTAAGAAGAGAATCAGCAGCATTTGTAATGTTAATATAGTGTTGAATATATGAAGCAATAAGGTAAGAGTTCTCTCCATAAAAAAGCATGGCTCTAGGAGGAGTATTTCGTAATAAATTGTCAAACTCTCTTTGGTACATATATCTACCCTTTTGTTAATAAATATTTCTAATAATTATAGCAGATTTATACAAAAACTATATTTGTATATAATCTTATAAATATATGTATATTAATTTAATATTAAGCATAAATATTATTTATAATAGATAATATATTATTAAACTTATCATAAGGGGTAGTTGTGAAATATAAATGGAAAGAGAGACGTTTAGAAATTATTACATTGGGTATTTTTTTTATATTGTTACTTACCTCTCTACTTTTTCTCTATAACTCCTATACAAACTATACTCTACTAACATCTTCTGGTGAAGAGAGCAAAGCTTTTGTTCATCAAATTATTATGTTCATCTCTGTAATTATTTTATTCTCTTCATTGTTTATAGTTTATAGTAAAAGAGATTATTTCTTTGTTGAAGATAAGCGAGATACTCTTGCTCTTAAAAATCTTTTTGAAGAGATTAAGCACTCATCTGACAATGATAAAAACCAGCAGTTTAAACTTATGTTAAAAGAGGAGAATCATACAGAGATTTATAGACTAATCTCCAATATGATTAATGAGTTACAAGAGAGTCAAAAAGCTACAGAAGAAGCCAACAAAATAAAAACACTATTTTTGTCAAACATGTCACATGAGCTTCGTACACCTATTACTGGAATAGTAGGTTTTACAGAGTTTTTAAATTCTACTAAACTGGATATAGAGCAAAGAGAGTTTGTAGATATTATTCGAAAAAGTTCAGATGATTTATTGACGGTTGTAAACAATATGTTGGATATCTCTAATTTAGAGAGTGGAGAGATGAAGTTAAGCAAAAAAGTATTTAATATTGTAGATGAATTTGAAAAACTTGTTCCTCTATATACTATTGATATTATTGAAAAAGAGATTAACTTTTATGTTTGGATAGACCCTAAATTAAACAGTTTGTTGCTGAAGTCAGACATAGAAAAAATCAAGCAGATCATTATGAATTTACTCTCTAATGCCATTAAGTTTACTGACAAAGGAGGGAGTGTAGAACTCCTAGTTCAAAAGACAAATATAAGTGATAAAAAAGTTGATATAGAATTTATAGTAAAAGATAACGGTATAGGGATTGATGAAGAGCATAAAAAAATGGTATTTAAACTTTTTAACCAAGCCGACAGTTCAAATACAAGAGCATATAAGGGTGTAGGTTTAGGTCTGACCATTGCTAACAGTTTAGTAAAACTACTGGGTGGAAACTTGAGTTTAGAGAGTGAAGTAGATAAGGGGTCAACCTTCTCATTTACTCTAAATTTAGAACGAGAAAAAAGTTCAAAAGAGATAAATAAACTCTCTTCTTCTGTTGCTGTATATGCTCCTGAAAGTATGCAAGAAAATAAGACCTATAGCCATCTTATATCGTACCTCTCTTCTGAAAAAAATAGCACTGTAACTTGTTTTAAAACATTTGTTGAGTGTAAAGATGCGAAGTTGGACTCTTTTGATATTCTTTATATCTACTATAATGATATAAATGTTGAAGAGTTAAAAAGAATAGTAGCTCTTTATCGTTTAGAAAAAAATATAGTACTGTTAACTAAAATATCTAATAGAGAGAAAATACTGGATATTGCACCAATATTTACACAAGTTCTTTATGAGCCAATTACTCTTCCTAAAGTAGAACGCTCACTTAGACATAAAAAGATAGACAGCCCAATAGAAGAGAATGACTTTGGATTACATGTTTTAGTTGTAGAAGATAATATTATTAATCAAAAGGTTGTGAAGCATACGCTAAAAGGCTTAGGTATAACAGCAGATCTGGCTGATAATGGTGAGATAGGGGTGGAGATGTTTAAGAAAAACCAATACGATATGGTTTTTATGGATATTCAAATGCCTGTAATGAATGGAGTAGTAGCAACTAAGAAGATTATAGAGTATGAAGAGAGATACAATATAGACCATACACCTATAGTTGCAGTAACAACCAATGCTTTAAAGGGTGATCGAGAGTTATATCTAAAATCAGGTATGGATGAATATATCTCAAAACCTATCTCTGTTGATAAATTTATTTCAGTTATAAAACAGTTTTATGCCCCTAAAAAAGAGTTAAATACAAAAGAAGTATCCGAAGCTAAAGATATTTTACTCTATAAGAAAACACCAACAGAAGCGAAGGTTTTAATGAGTTTATTGATGGGGCTTGACTACCGTGTTGACTTGGCTAAGAGTAGAGAAGAGTTTTACTATAAAATGAAAAATAGAGACTATAAACTCTTTTTACTAGATAAAAATAGTGCAGATAGAGAAGATGAAGTTTTAATGGATGAGATAGTTAATAGTAAAATCTCTACACTTTTTCTTATGGCAGAGAAGAGTGTCTTGTCTGCCAATGATGTAAATGAGTATACTAAAATAATGTATGAAAAATCAAATTTCACTACTATTCATGAACAGATAAAAAAGATGATGGAGCTATAACTCCATTACATCTTTCTCACACTTGGCAACAAACTCACCTTGAATCTTAGCCATAGCAAGGCTAACACTCTCTATGGTCAAAATAACATTGTCAAAAAGCATGACATTGTCTCCATGAAGGTTTACTGTTACACCCTCAACTTCACATTCTAATACTGCTTTTGCATTTTCTCCTACTTCAACCACATGAGCTTTAAACTCTTTACCGATATGTTTCTCAGCCCAACGAGCCAACTTACGGTCTCTAAAGTCCCACTCGGCTTTGGTAGACTCACGCTCTAGTTCTGAGACTCTTTGACATAGAGGTTCTATGTTTCTAAGTAGGTACTCATTCTCTTCTTTGTCCTCTTTTAACTGTGACTTAATAAGCCTATGTAAAATAAGGTCAGAGTACCGACGAATAGGTGAAGTAAAGTGAGAGTAGTGACTAAACCCAAGCCCAAAGTGACCCTCATTATGTGCTGCGTAGGTTGCTTGTTTGAGTGACTTTATCACCATAGAGTCAACTTCTGCTGCTATGCCCATGGTGTCAGCCTCTTTTTGAATGGCTCTTATAAGTGATGGAGAGTCATCGTAACTGGTGACAAACAGACCTATAGCACTTAGCTCTTCAAGTAACTCTTCTAGCTTAGTAAGCTGTGGTGGAAGGTGAACCCTAAAGACTCCATATTCAAAGCGTTTTGCAGATGCTTGGTTGGCTAAAAGCATACACTCCTCTATGAGTGAGTGAGAAGGTGTACCTGTCTCTACTTGTGTACTTTTTAGCTCATGACCTGCGTCAATGCTAAGTTTTATCTCTTCACTTCTAAAGTCAAAACCGTGACCTAAACGAGCTTTTCTTAGTCTTTGAGTAATTTTTTGTAGAGGTAAAAGGTACTCTAAAATACGTTTCTCATTTTCTGCTTCTACATATTTACCATCACTCTCTATAATTCTGTCTATTTCGTCATAGTTAAAACGACGTTTAGAGTGAATAATGGCTTCAAAAAACTCCTCTTTTTCAGGAAGTAGGGTGCTTTCGTTTAGTTTGATTTTTGCTACAAAAGCAAGTCTAGGTACATGGGGTTTTAGTGAACAGATATTTTCACTAAGCTCTCGTGGTAACATAGGAAAAGATTTATGAGGAAAGTAGGTGGTAAAACCACGTCTTTTTGCTTCGGTGTCTATAGGGCTAAAGTAGTCCACATAGTGGCTCACATCGGCTATGGCAACATAGAGTGTATACTCTTCCATATCAAAGTAAATTGCATCATCAAAATCTTTTGCAGTAACAGGGTCAATAGTACAAAAATCAAGCTCAGTTAAGTCAACTCTCTCTTTATGTTCACTTGGTGTTACTGTTGATTCTACCTCAACTGCTTGTGCTACACAGTCCTCATCAAAAATATCATTGGCTCTGTTGTAAAGTGCCAGTGAAATCTTTTCATCTACTTTAGGGTCAGCTAGGTGTCCAAAGACCTCTATAACTTCATCTGTTTCAGAGTCTACTTTTAAAACAGTTCCCATTTTAAACGCTTTTAAGTCCATACCTTTCATTACAGCATGGGTAGGAAGTCCTGTTTTTAGGTTGAGTATTTCAAACATACCTGACTCATTTGTATTGGTATAGACAAGCTGATAGACATGAGCTTTACGGATAATTAGTTGTACTTTAGCAGAAGCACGTCCACGTCTTGCGATAATTCTCTTTACTACCACATCATCATGAGGGTTTGCTTCCCCCATATCTTGTGCTTCTACAAGTAGGTCTTTTTGTTCAGGGGTTTGGGCTTCTACGAAACCACGTCCCTCTTTGTTGACATAGAGTTGTCCTACACGATAGAGCGACTTCAGTTTCCAAAGCCCTTCAACCTCTTCTATGGCTCCAAGTTGTTGTAGTGCTTGAAATGAGTTTTTATCTTCTAATTCTAAGTCGGTCTCTTTAAAACCGTTTATGAGTTGTATTGCAAATGGTGACATGATTTTCCTGTAAGTAAAAATATATTAGTGTATTAGAGATATTGTAGCTAATTTTGTGTTAAGTAGGGACAAGCCAAATGCTTGTCCGTGTTGAATCCTATAGAAATAGATTGATTTACTTCGTAAACACAGACCCTAACATACCTTTTATAGCACCTTGAATATCAGCAGGGTAAATTACAAATTTAGAGTTAGGTGAGTGTGTCATTTTTTCTAAGGTGTTAATGTAACGGTCA